>Ga0187779_10000126_pt1 | contig 59320 bp, 46 predicted proteins | sample 1015_Q2_SP10_10__FD_132435 | JGI IMG/M metagenome (GOLD analysis project Ga0187779, IMG submission 132435) | Tropical peat soil microbial communities from peatlands in Department of Meta, Colombia - 1015_Q2_SP10_10_MG | ecosystem: Environmental > Terrestrial > Soil > Wetlands > Peat | place...
GAACTTGCCGGAGATTGCGACGGATACGGTGCTGGAGCAGAACCCGAAGCCAGGAAAAGGGGCGGCGACGCCGCGCGTGGATATGCTGGTTTCCGCGGGGCAGAAGGAAAAGTCGTACGTGATGCCTTACTTTATTGGGCTGAATGAGACCGAGGCGGAGCACCGGCTGGATGTGGCGACGCTGCACAGGAAGATCAATTACGTTTCCGCGCCTCAGTGGCCGCACGGGACGGTGATCGACCAGACGCCGCTTGCGGGGACACGCATCGGGGCGAGCACGGAAGTGGATCTGACGATTGCGAATTAGGGTTTTTCGGTAATCAGTTATCAGCTATCCGTTATCAGTCTGGAAGGCGGCGGACCACCTCGGAAGGCCGTCCCTACAAAGGCAAGGAAGAACAAACCCAAGAGCAGAGGATTGAGAATCGCGGATGGGCGAAGGAGTGTGGTGTGGGGTAAACTTCCCTGCGCGATGACGGACCTTCAGAAGCATCGAAGAGCAGGTTGGTTGGGGAAGCGGCACGTATGTTCGCGCTGATTGCCAGCCTGCTGCGCCCGTATCGACTCAGCCTGGCGGCTATCCTGGCCGCCATGCTAGTGCAAACGGCCATGACGGTGGCCGCGCCATGGCCGCTGAAAGTCATCCTTGACAATGTCGTGGGAGTGCACCACCTGCCGCCGCGCGTGTCGGCGATTCTGCAGCCATTCCTCAGCGGCGGCGACAAGATGAGCATCGCGGCTGCGGCGGCGATTGCAACAATTGTGATCGCGCTGCTGGGGGCGATTGCGTCGTATATCGGGAATTACTACACGACGAGCGTGGGCCAATGGGTGGCGAATGACCTGCGGTTGCGCACCTACCATCACCTGCAGCAGCTTTCGCTGCGCTATTACAGCGAACACGAAACGGGGACTTTGCTGAGCACGATCACGGCGGACGTGCAAACGATTCAGGCGTTTGCTTCGTCGTCGACGCTCGGAATCCTGGTGGATCTGTTCACAATCGTCGGCATGCTGCTCATCATGTTCTGGCTGAACTGGGATTTCACGCTGATCGTGGTGGCGCTGACGCCGGTCATGCTGCTGCTGATTTCGCGATTTAAGAAGGCCGTGAAGAAGGCGACACGGGAGGTGCGGAAGGAGCAGAGCAATATCGTGCAGGTGGTGGAGCAGAACCTGCAGTCGATGCGGGTGATCAAAGCGTTCGGACGCCAGGATTTGGAACAGGAGGAGCTGAGCGAGGTCAGCAAGGCGACGGTGGAGGCAGCGTTGCGGGCTCGAAAGGTGAAGGCACTGCTTTCGCCGCTTGTGTCGATCATTGTCGCGCTCTGCACGGCGTTTGTACTGTGGAGAAGCGCGGGGCTCATTCTGGCGGACAAGATGACGGCCGGCGAGCTAACGGTGTTCCTGTTTTATCTGGGAAATTTCTTCAAGCCGGTGCAGGACCTGGCGAAAATGACGAATTCGATTGCGCAGACAGCAGTTGGAGTAGAGCGCGTGCGCGAGATTCTGGAAGCGAACGATATTATTCCGGAAAGTCCGGATGCGAAAGAACCTGGGCCGTTCCGGGGAGATATTGTTTTTGAGAATGTCGGATTCAGCTATGGGAAGGACGCCGGAGTACTAAAAAATGTGAGTGTCCAGATCAAGGCGGGACAGATGGTGGGAATCGTCGGGCCGACCGGGAGCGGAAAATCCACGCTGGTGAGCCTGATTCCGCGATTCTATGACCCAATGGAAGGAACCATCAAAGTTGACGGCGCGGATATTCGCTCCTACACGATCAACGGACTGAGAAACCAGATTGCCTACGTGCTTCAAGAGACGGTGCTTTTTCGCGGGACGGTTGCGGAGAATATTGCGTACGGACGCGCAGGGGCGACACGGGAAGAGGTGCTGGCGGCGGCGAAATTGGCGAATGCGGATGAGTTCATTGCGAAAATGCCGCAGGGATACGACACGATGGTGGGAGACCGCGGGGATACTCTTTCCGGCGGGCAGAGGCAGCGGATCGGAATTGCGCGGGCCATCATTCGCAATAATCCGATCCTGATTCTGGATGAGCCGACGGCGGCGCTGGACACGGAATCCGAGCACGTAGTGATTGAGGCGCTGGAACGGCTGATGAAGGGTCGGACGGTGATTACGATCGCGCACCGGCTGAGCACCATTCGCGATGCCAACAACATTGTTGTATTGAAGGACGGGATGGTGGCGGAACAAGGAACACACGAAGAGTTGTTGGCGCGGGGCGGGACGTACGCGGAACTGTATCGTGTACAATTCGAAAAAGAGCCGGCCGCAGAATTGAAAAACGCGAAGAAAGGCTCTTCGCGGGCGGAATTTGTGCACAAGGACGGCGGGTTTGATGGCGGCAAAGATGGCGATGAGGAGGAGGAGTGACGCACAGCCTGATTGTGCTTCCTGACGACACGGCAAAGCCGGTGCTGAAGGCGGTGGCGGATGCTCGCCGTTCTCTGCGCGTAAAGATGTTTCTGTTTTCCGATCCGGCCCTGATGAAGGCTCTCATTGCCGCAAAGAAGCGCGGCGTGGGCGTACGGGTGATGCTAAACCCCGCGCGGCGCGACGGCGAGGCCGACAATCTGGAAACCAAAAAGAAACTGGAAGCAGCGAGAATCGAGGTGAGAGACAGCAATCCTGCGTTTGACGTGACGCATGAGAAGTCCATGGTCGTGGACGACGAGATTGCGTACGTGAAGTCGTTGAACTGGGTGACGAAGAACCTTACAGAGACGCGGGACTATGCCGTGGTGACGACGCGGGAAAAGGAAGTTCGGGAGATTATCGATTGCTTTGAAGCAGACTGGGCGCGCAAGGCATTTCGCGCATCCAACAGCGGAGAGCTGATTTGGTGCAAGGGCAACGGACGGGACCGCATCTGCCGGTTCATTGATGAAGCGAAGCACACGCTGTTTGTACAGAACGAGCGCTACCAGGATGCGGTGATTATCGAGCGGCTGGTCCGGGCACACGAGCGCGGCGTGAAAGTACACGTGATGGCGCGCCCTCCGCACAAGCTAAAGAAGGAGAAGTTGACGGAAGGAGTCGGCGGCTTGCGGATTCTGGACGACGTGGGGGTGAAGGTTCATCGGTTGAAGCACCTGAAGCTGCACGCCAAGATGCTCCTGGCGGACCATTCGCGCGCGATCGTTGGGTCCATCAACCTTACGCCGGGGAGCTTCGATAGCCGGAGGGAGCTGGCGATCGAAGTGTTTGCGCCGAATGTGGTGGAGCGGCTGGGGCGCGTGGCTCATCACGACTGGAAGCACTCTCACCCGCTAGACCTGACGGATGAAGGATTGATGTCCGAGATGCTGGCTCACAAGATGGATAAGGCAGCGGCCAATGAATTGGCGCTGCACTCGACCCGCAGACGCAAGAAATAACATCCAGCAAGGCGAGAATAGAAAAGCGATCCCCGGCAGAGAGCTGGGGATCGTTTTCTTTGAATATCTCACCACTGCTTACTTGGTGGCGGACTTTTTGTGGAGGTCGGTGCAGATGGCGACCGCGTTGTTGGGATTGACGGCGCCGTCGCCTTCCTCGATGTGGCGGACGATGCCGTCCTTGTCGATGACGATGTTGGCGCGCATGGCCCACTGGTAGCCTTCGCCCTGGACATCGTAGTTCTTGAGGATGCCGTAAGAAGTGAGCATCTTGTGGTTCATGTCGCTCAGGAGAGGAAACTTGATGGCGATCTGCTTGGCGAAGGCGGCATTCGCGGCGGGACTATCCATGCTTACACCGAAAACTTCCGTATCACTCGCGTCGATCTTGCCCGAATCTATTCCAGACTGGACCGCCTGGAGTTGTTTCGTTCAACCACCGGTGAAGGCGAGGACGTAAACGGCCAGGAAGACATTTCTCTTGCCGCGAAAATCGCTGAGCTTGACGGTTTTCCATTGATCGCTGAGGAGAGTGAAGTCGGGAGCAGTGTCGCCGACTTTGAGCGCGATCTTGGCTACTTCGTCTTTCTGCTGAGCTGCCCCGGGAAGAAAGGTGATGGCGGGAGAGAGAGCCAGGAGCAAGCCTGCGGCGAGAAAACGTTTCATAGAATTGCCTCCGAAGAAGATATCGAAAAACACAAACAAACATTTTACGCCGAGTGGTGAGAGGCGGGTGTAAAAAGATTGTATCGGGGCGGAAGTGGCGAGTGAAGAGACGGAGAAGAGGGTTCACCACAGAGAGCACAGAGGGCACGGAGAAGGAGGGAGCGAAGCGAGAAACCTACTTTTGCAAAAAGTCCAAGAAGAAGCAGGTTCCTCGGGCAAAACCGCCCTCGGAATGACAGCCGTGAGTTTTCCCGCAACCTGTGGAAGCGGGGCTATGCTGGGAGAAACGGCGGCTGGAAACCGCCGCTGCACTGGTTAGCGGAGATAGCCCCAGTTGTGGAGTTTGTCGGAATCTTCCCCCCATCGATCGCCGATGTCGGTGCGGTAGTACATGTTGGGGATGAGAACGTTTTTGATGCGGGAATAGGCCTGGGTTTGGGCTTGCTTCATGGTCTGGCCGATGCCGACGACGATGAGGACAACGCCGGAAGTTCCGGCGACAAGCCACTGCTGGTTGACGATCTTCACGTCTTCGATGTGGATTCCTTCATAGGTGGGCCGCTTGAAAACGATGGCGGCGTTTTTGCTGAAGGATTCGAAGGTGGCTTCGTCGTCGAAGGGGAATGGCGGGACGACGATGCGCACGCCGACTTGAAAGCCGCTGCGAGTACGCCATTTCGGTTCCAGGCCGTGCGCGAGATCCCAGAAAAGATCGCTTATGGGCGTGAGGATACCTTCCTGCTGGATGCTGATGGTGGGATAGCCGAAACGCGAAGTGAACTCTAGGGGGTAGATGCCGTTATTGTTGACGATGCAGTTCAGGTCGATGTATCCGACATAGCCTTCTTCGGCGAGCTTGGGCTCCATTTTCAATAGAGTGCGATTGAAGAGTGCGTTCGGCTCGCTCCAGAACATGGCCGTGCCCATTTCGCCCGTCGGCGGGCCGACTTCACCGGCGAAGAGTTTCTTGTGTTCGAAATTGATGTTGATCGGGTTGATGAACTTCTTGCCGTTGAAGAAGCCGCCGACGGCGACCTCGACGCCGTTAACACGGCGCTGCAACTGAAAGACCTTGATTTCATCGGCAAAGGCACGCTTGTAGGCTTCCAGCATGCCGATGACGTCATTGCCGTCTTCCTCCTCGCCGACGAAGAGGCGCCGTTTGACGTTTTGTGCTTCGCCACTGGGCTTGATGACGTAGCGATCGGGATTTTTCTTGACGAATTCGATGGCCGGGTCAAAGGAGTCGAAATCCTGATACGGGATGATGGTGACACCGGCTTTTTTCAGTTCTTCCTGGCCGAAGGAGCGATCATCTTCGAGGTTATCCGTATAGGTTGTACCGCCGATGACGGGCTTGCCTGCGGCGCGGAGCGCTTGTGCCTTGGCGCCCTGGCCGAGCGTGTCATCAAAGACGACGATGTCGGCCCACTTTACGTCCTTTTCATAGTCGCTGGATTTGGGGACAAAACCGTCGGCGATGTCTCGTTCTTTTTCATTTTCGACGTAGTAGCGGACTTCGTGACCTTCTTTAACGACCTGCCAAGCGATATCGCCGATCAAACTGGAGAGAGAAGCAAACAGAAATTTTCGTTTTTCCATGAGTGAGGCCCTTCCGCCACGGAGCGAAAAGGCATGGAAGCATTGTAGTTAGAGAAGAGCGGGTTGGGTATTACAAAACGTTAAAAATGCAGTGGCGAGTGACGAGTGGCGGGTGGCGAGAGAAGAGGGGATATGCCACAGAGACACAGAAGGGCACAGAGTAAGATTAAGATGAGGTCATCTCAGAGAAAGGTGAACCCAAGAGGGCGGCTCGCGGACTCGCCGGGGGTGCGATATATCGTGCCCCTACGGGGAGAAACACGGGTCGGCGGGAAGGCAAACCATGGTTGGCGGCAAGATGCCGCCGCCACCGTGGCGGCACCGGCCAATCTGGAGATTGGCGTTCCCGGGTTGGGGGAAACCGGGGAGAGGGGTGGAGGCATCCCAGACAGCAGGTGGCAACCCCGTCCGAAAGGGCAAGTTTCCGGGTACCTGTGCCAAAGTTCAGGTTATACTGAGGAGGGTTCGAGCCAAGTAAGGGGGACATTCCCAGTCTAGCCACATGCTCCGGCCAGGGACCCGTCAGCAAAGGTGAGGTGAAGATTGCGGCGATTAGCGCTTCTTTTTGTGTGTGCGCTTACCCTGGTGACCGCCAGCCAGTGCACCGCCCAGGTGATTTTTCACAAGAAAAAACCGGTAGATAAATCAACGGACACATCGAACACGGTTGAGCCTGATAAGCAGTTGTATGACAAGGCCATGAACGACATCAAGCATGGCCGATACGAGGTAGGACGACTGGGACTGCAGACGCTGATCAATACGTATCCTGACAGCGAATACCTCGCCAAGGCAAAACTGGCTATCGCGGATTCGTTCTACAAGGAAGGTGGTACGAGCAACATCACGCAGGCCATCAACGGCTACAAAGATTTCATCGTCTTCTTCCCTTTCCTGCCAGAAGCGGCATACGCGCAGATGCAAGTGGCTATGGCGAACTACAACGAGATGGCCAAGCCCGACCGCGATAACACACATGCAAAAGCCGCCGAGGAAGAGTTCCAGACATTCTTGCTGAAGTACCCGAAGGATCCCCTCGCACCACAGGCGGAACAAAGACTGAGAGAAGTGCAGGAGGTCCTGGCAGAGAGCCAGTTCCGTGTGGCGTATTACTACTATCTTAAAGGCGACCGGCGTGCAGCAGCGGGACGGCTAATGCCTTTGGTGAAGCGCTATCCGCTGTACAGTAAGTCCGACACAGCGCTGTGGATGCTTGGCGACATTTTTGAGAAGAGCGAGCGCAAAGATCTGGCGGGAAGCTACTACGCGCAGATCGTGAAGAACTATCCGCTTTCCGTTCACGACGCGGCGGCCAAAGACAAGCTCAAGGCCTTTGGAATGCCTGTGCCCCAACCGGATCCGAAATCCCTGGAGTGGATGACCGCGGAACAGAACACGCCGCGACCCAAGGAATCGGTTGTGCACAAGTCCATGGGGATGCTGCATAGCGCACCCGATGTGCACGCGGCGGCGGCGCATGGATTGCCGAATCTTGAGCCGGAAACGGCGGACCAAGGGGACGTGCTTGCGGGAGGAAACAAGTCCAGCCTGACGACCGGAGGGTCGACCAGCGCGGTGGTGGAGGTAGTGAAGCCAGGTGAAGCCGCACCAGCGGGAAGTGCCGCTGGGGCAGCTAGCGAGGACACGAGCGGCGATGCGACGGCTGGGACCGCTTCGGGCGCGGATGCGAATGCGGGAAGCACGAGCAGCTCGGGACAGGATGCATCGGCGAGCTCGGACAGCTCCAAGACCGACAACACACAACCAACGACGGCAGATTCCAGCCAGTCGCAGAATCAGAATTCCAAGGAATCGAGCAGTAAGAAGAAAGGGCTGAAGAAGATCCTGCCCTGGTAACAGGAACGGTAAAGCCAACAGAAATCAGGAAGTTCCCAAGGGGTGCGAAGGGTTCGCACCCCTTGTCCTTTGGTACAGGTTATGAAAAGGAACGAACCATGTCTACTTCCGACACATAGGGAGAGCACTCTAATTGACGCACCCGGAACCGAGTGCTCCAATTAGTTTTGTAGCTAAGAGTGTGGGTAGCGTCTGCTGCCCGGAGGATGTGCGGTGGCCAAGATATTGGTTGCAGACGACAACAGCAACATCCAGAAAATGGTGGGGCTAGCCCTGAAAGATCAGGGAATCGACGTGGTGGCCGTCGGGAACGGCGAAGCGGCCGTGAGGAAGATTTCCGATGTGCGTCCTGACCTAGTTCTTGCGGATGTGTTCATGCCGGTGAGGAATGGCTATGAGGTCTGCCGGTACGTCAAAGAAGACTCTTCCCTTTCGCATATTCCGGTGATTTTGCTGGTGGGCGCGTTCGATCCGCTGGATGAGCAGGAAGCGCAGCGGGTTGGCGCGGATGGCGTTTTGAAAAAGCCGTTTGTCCCACCAGACCCACTGATTTCCATGGTGAAGTCCGCGCTGCAGCGCGCGGGTGTTTCGATTGGCCCTGCACCGGCAGCGGAGAAGGCACCGCCACCACCGCCGAAACGCTCGACAGCAGATATTTTGGGCGGAGGCGTCAGCTCGAAACTGGCGGAGTTCTCCGCGGAGAAATTGCCTGAAATCATGCCGGAGCCGCTGGAGGAGTTCCCAACGGCTGCGCCGCAGCAACAAGTGAAGATTGCAGCGGGCAGCGAACCGCTGGCTTTCGGGAGCCTGCTGGAGACACCGGAAGCAGAAGACCTGGCGGTCACTTCCAAGCCGATGATTAACCTTGCGGAAGTGAGGAAGTGGAACGAGGAAACGGACGAGGTCGAGGAAGAGAAGGAAGAAGAAGAGGAGTCCTCGAAGGGCGGATGGCGGCCGGGCGGGCTGGATGAGGATTTGGAGCGCGCGGCCAAGACGACGGAGGGCGCAAAAGACTGGCGGGATGAGGCGTTCCACGGAAATTCTCCCGCGAAGAGTTTTGCTTCGAACCACTGGGCACATTCCCTCGAGAACAAGCCAACGCTTGTAGAGGCGGCGGAATCGGTGGCGGTGGCGACGGAAATCAGCAAGCCTGTGGAAGCGGCGGTGCCGTTCACGAGCGATGCCTGGGCCTCAGCAATGGCGGCAGGGGTTGAAGAAAAGCTTGCAGAGATTAAGGACGCAGAACCGGTAGTGGCGGAAGCGACGCCGGAAATGCACGCACAAGCGACGGAACAGGTTGCGGAGGCCGTTGCTCCTGCGCAGGATGCAGCGAGTGCCGCACAGAACGTGCCTGCCGTGGAGCCCACGGCTCCAGAGACAGATTCCGAGCCCGCAAATTGGGCACCCGTTCCCGAGACGGCGTGGGAAACGGAAGCAAAGAAGGCTTCCCTGCTGGCGTCGACTTGGGACTCCCCAAAATCGTATTCCGTGGAAGAGACGCAGGAAATTCCAGCGTACTCGGCGGAAACGTCTGCGGAGCACGTGGCGGCTCCCGGGGAACAGGCGGCTGAGCCGTCGGCGTATTCGGCGGAGCCCGTGGTGCATGCCGAGAAGGAAGAGCATGTTGAGGCTCCGGCAAATGAGTTGCTTGAAACGCCGGTGAGCGCGCCCGAAGTTCAGCCCCACGTTGAACCGAGTACTGGGGAGGCGAGTGAGCCGAAGAGTTGGGAGAATGCCTGGGAAGCGCCGGCTGCCGAGCCCACGGCGTTTGAGCCAGCTCCGATGGAGACGGCTCCGGTAGAGCCAGTTGTGGAGGAATCACACCTAGAGGCTGCTGCGCGCTTTGACGAGATGCGCGCCGTCGAGTCCACACCTCCGATGATGGAAGAGCATGCTCCCGAGCCAGTTGTGTCGCACGAGCCCGTTGTGACGCCGGAACCGGTGGCGGCTCAGCCCGCGGAGCCGGATATGGATGAGCTTGTGGCCCGGGTTCTGGGGAAGATGAACCCTGAGGTTCTGCAGAAAGTCACGCGCGAGATTTTGAAGCCGGTGATTGAAGCGATCGTGCGGGACGAAATCACCAGGAAGTAATCCGTAATCAAATATCAGCAATCAGAAGCCGGGTGCCTCAGGTTCGGTGTATGGACCTTCGTCTTGGGGTCGGTCTCTTCGCCTTTGTAGGGCCCGCCTTCCGAGGCGGGTCGCTCTTCGTCGTAGCAGCGGATTTACTCCGCTGCCGTCCACATTTTCAATCCAGTGCGTCGCGCCCGTGAACTCAACTTGCTCCGACTTTGCACGGGGCATTCAGTCAGTCCAAGGCGCGTTGACGCTCGCGCGGGGGTGCTCGTATAGTGAAAGATTACCTTGCGAGCGGAAACGTGTGCCTATGCGCGCGGCAAGGACACGAGGATGGAATGCCCCGAGAGATAGCCAAAGCGTACGATCCCAAACAAATTGAAGCGCGATGGGCGGAGTTCTGGGTCAAGGAAGAGTTGTTCAAGGCCGATGTGAGCGCGCCAGGGCCGGTGTTTTCCATTGTGATTCCCCCGCCGAACGTGACGGGCATGCTGCACATCGGGCACATGCTGAATCACACCGAAATTGACGTGCTGACGCGGTGGCACCGGATGCGCGGCTACAACACGCTGTACCTACCGGGAACCGATCATGCAGGGATTTCTACGCAGAGAGTGGTGGTGCGGCAATTGTCGCATCAGGGAATTCATTACCGGGAACTGGGCCGGGAAGAGTTCATCAAGCGCGTTTGGAAATGGAAAGAAGAAAGCGGAGGCACGATTCAGCGGCAGATGAAACAGATTGGGGAGTCGTGCGACTGGTCGCGGGAGAAATTCACGCTTTCGCCGGAATTGTCGAAGGTGGTGCGCGAAGCGTTTGTGCGTTTGTACGAAGAAGGACTGATCTACCGGGAAAAGCGGATGGTGAATTGGTGTCCCGGATGCCGGACCGTGTTGAGCGATCTGGAGGTGATTCACGAAGAGAAGCAGGGACACCTGTGGTACATCCGGTATCCAGTGGCGGGAACGAACGAATTTCTGGTGGTGGCCACGACGCGGCCAGAGACGATGCTAGGTGACACGGCGGTGGCCGTTCATCCGGAAGATGAACGGTACAAGCGTCTGATTGGGAAGAACGCCGTGCTGCCGCTAATGAACCGCGAGATTCCCATCATTGCGGATGAAATGGTGGAACGCGAATTCGGCACGGGCGCAGTGAAGATCACTCCCGCGCACGATCCGAATGACTTCGAAGCCGGGAAGCGGCACAACCTGGCGCTGATTGACGTCATGACGGACGACGCTCACATGAACGACAACGCGGGCGCGTATGCGGGGCTTGAACGATTCGCGGCGCGGAAACAGATTGTAGACGATCTGCAGGCTCAGGGCCTGATTGAGAAGATCACGGAACACATCAACGCCATTGGGCATTGCGAGCGCAGCCGAACAATCGTGGAGCCGCGCGTTTCGACGCAGTGGTTCTGCTCAATGAAGCCCCTGGCGGAGCCCGCGATCGCGGCCGTGGAGCGCGGGGATATCCAAATTATTCCCGAGAACCGGCGGGAAGAGTATTTCAACTGGATGCGGAACATCCGCGACTGGACGCTGTCCCGGCAACTTTGGTGGGGCCACAGAATCCCCGCGTGGTACTGCGGGAAATGCGGAGAGGTGATTGTCGCGCGGGAAGATCCGCCGAAGTGCCTGAAGTGCGGATCGACGGAATTGGAGCAGGACCCGGATGTGCTGGATACGTGGTTCAGCTCGGGATTATGGCCCTTCTCCACGCTCGGTTGGCCAGAGAATACGGCGGATTACGAGAAATACTATCCAACGAGTTTGTTGATTACCGCGTACGACATCCTGTTTTTCTGGGTGGCGCGGATGATCATGATGGGATTGCATTTTACGAAGGAAGTTCCCTTCCGTGTGGTGTATCTACACTCGCTGGTGAGAACGGCGAGCGGCGAGAAGATGTCCAAGTCCAAAGGGACGGGACTCGATCCGATCGCTCTGAATGAAGAGTACGGGACGGACGCGATGCGGTTTTGCCTGGCGTCGATGGCGGCGCCGGGAACGGACATTGTGCTGTCCGACGACCGGCTGGGCGGGGCGAAGGCGTTTGCGAACAAGATCTGGAACGCGGCGCGGTTTTTGTTTGTGAACCTGGAGAAGTTCGAGCAGGGCGGGACTTCGATGGAAGAACTGACCGATCCGGCCGTTCGAGCGAAGGCTCCGCACGCGTACGCGGGACAAGTGCCGCTGATCGACCGCTGGCTATTTGCGCGGCTGGCGGACACGGTGAAGGCGGTGGATGACGCGCTCGAGAACTACCGTTTTCATGAGGCGGCACAGGGCGTTTACCAGTTTTTCTGGGGCGATTTCTGCGATTGGTACATCGAGTGGGTGAAGCCTGAGTTGCAGAGCGCGGATCGCGCCAGAGCTGCGGTGGCCTGGAAGAACCTGTTTGCCGGATTCGATGCGGCGCTGCGGCTACTACATCCGTTTATGCCATTCCTGACAGAGGAACTGTGGCACCAGCTGCCGCAACGGGCGGGCGCGAAATCGATTGCGTTGGAGGCGTATCCAGCGGCGCAGGAGCCGTGGAACGACGCGCCCGCGGCGAAGGAATTTGGTCTGGTTCAGGAGATTGTCCAATCGCTGCGAACGATCCGGGCGGAGATGAAGCTGGACCCGAAGAAAAAAGTGGCGGCGGAGTTCTTCAGCAGCGATGGCTGGGCAAGAGGTGTTATCGAAGCGAACAAGGATGGGATTTTGCGGTTGGCGATCCTGTCCGAGTTCGCGGTGCTTTCGCAGAAGCTGCCAGAGGGCGGCGGAGGGACGCGGTCGACGGCGGAGTTTGACGTGCGGATTCCGTATGCGACCGAGTCGATGGACGTGGGGGCGGAGCGGACGCGGTTGAAGAAGGAGATGGAAGGTCTGCAGAAAGCGATTGCGTCAAAGGAAAACCAGTTGGGGAATGAGACGTTCCGAAACCGAGCACCGGAGAAGATCATCAAGCAGATGGAAGAGGCGCTGCACGGACAGAGGATTGAGTTGGAGAAGCTGGGAGAGAGGTTGAAGAGCTTGGGGGAAGAGTAGTTGGCAGGTGATAGTTAGTAGTTAGTAGTCGGTAGTCAGAAGTTGGTGGTCAGAAGTAAGAGCACGGTCTGAGGACCCGCCACTACAGAGGCGAAGAACCCAAGAGCTCACATGCAAAATCGGCATGTGGGGGCACCCGGGAAGAAGTTGAAGCGGGCATCAGGCAACCACAGGCTGGGAAGACCATAAAGCGGCGGCCCCTTCGAGGCTCAGGGCAAGCGAGCCGCTGCATCCAAGGGGTTTTGAGATAAGCTAGGGCAGGCAGGAGCTCAGGACCGGGCGCGAATGCCTCATCAAGCACCTTCTTTACCAGGAACAACCGATCGACGGCTGGCGGCGCTGCTCACGCTGCTTTCGGAAAATGCCACGATTGTTATCAGTGGAGCGCGGATTGCGCGCGAGACAGGGATGTCTCGCACGACGGTATGGCGATGGGTGGACCAGCTGCGGAAGCTGGGAGTACAAGTGAAGGGTCAGCGAAGCACTGGCTATTTTTTGGAAAAAGTGCCCGATGTGCTGACGCCAGACCTGTTGCGAAAACGGCTGAAGGGCAATTTGTTCGGCAAGCGCGTGTTTCATTTCTTCAAAACCGATTCGACGAATCGAGTGGCGATGGATTTGGGTTACGCGGGCGAGCCGGAAGGTACCGTAGTGATGGCCGAAGCGCAAACGGCGGGGCGCGGACGAGTGGGGCGAAGCTGGCATTCGGAGAAAGGGACGGGGTTGTACTTCACGGTGCTGCTGCGGCCGAAACTTGCGCCAGCACAGGCGCCGCTGCTGACGATGCTGGCGGGCGTGTCCGCTTACGCGGCCATCGCGGCACAGACGGGATTGGTCCCTGAGCTGAAGTGGCCGAACGATTTGCTGCTGAACGGAAAGAAGCTGGGCGGGATTTTGACGGAGATGCATGCTGAGCCGAGCGCGGTGCGCTTCGTGATCGTGGGCATTGGAATCAACGTGAATCAGGAGAAGTTTCCTCCGGAGCTGGCGTCGATTGCGACATCAATCCGGAAGGAATCGGGGAGAATGAGCTATCGGCTGGAATTGCTGGTGCGGTTGCTGACGCAATTCGAGAGCGATTACAATCGGTTTCTGCGCGAAGGGCCGAGCTTTGTAGTGGAAAGATTCGAGAGCGTGTCGTCCTTTGCGAAAGGGCGCCGCGTGCGCGTGGAAACGGGCGCCGAATCGTACACCGGAGTGACGGCAGGGCTCAGTCCGGAGGGATTGCTGCTGGTGAACAGGGACAACGGCGCTTTGACGACCGTCATTGCCGGGGATGTGACCGAGGTTCGATAAGAGATGCTGCTGACGATTGACGTGGGCAACACGAATACGGTGCTGGGCGTTTTCCGGGACGACGAACTCGTCGCCAACTGGCGATTGACGACCGCACAGGCGCAAACGGTGGACGAATACGGCGTGTTGACGCGGAACCTGTTTTCGCTTGCCGGGCTCACGAAAGAGATGGTGAGCGGCGTGATCATCAGCTCGGTGGTGCCGCCGCTGAACTGGACGCTGGCGGAGATGTCGCGGCTGTACCTCGGAAAGAAAGCGCTGTTTGTCGAGTTGGGAGTGAAGACGGGAATTTCCGTGCACGTAGACAACCCCATGGAAGTGGGAGCGGACCGGATTGTGAATGGCGTGGCGGCGTTTCATCAATATGGCGGACCGTGCGTGGTGGTGGACTTCGGCACGGCGATTACGTTCGATGTAATCTCCGCGAAATGCGAATTTCTGGGAGGCGTGATCGCACCGGGGCTGGGAATTTCGTCGGAAGCGCTGTTTTCGCGGGCGGCGCGGCTACCGCGGGTAGAGATCAAGGATCCGGGCAAAGTGATTGGGACGAATACGGTGACGAACATCCAGGCAGGACTCTATTACGGCGCGGTGGACTTGGTGGATGGAATCCTGACGCGCATCAAAGCCGAGATGGGCGGAGAGCCAAAAGTGGTGGCGACCGGGGGACAGGCGAGGTTGGTGGCGCGCGGGTCGAAACACATTCAGCATGTGGACGAATTCCTGACACTGACGGGATTGCGGTACATCTGGGAGAAAAACCAGCCTGGGGAAGCTCATCGAGTGTCCGCGACCACTGGCGCCGCAAAGACCGACGGTTCCAAAGCGAGGAAAGCGCCTCGCTGATCGCGCGGTCCCGGCATGGAAACCTGGAATTACTTCAACTATTTCACGGAAATTGAGGAACATTTCTGGAAGAAACGCGGCGCGCACCTTCTGGTGTCTCCGCTGGATTGGGCCATCATGGAGACGTGGCAGAAGGCGGGCGTGCCGCTGGAAGCCGCACTGAAAGGAATCGACCGGGCGTTTGAGAGTTATCAACGATCGCGGCGGGGCGCGGGGAAGCCGCTGAAGAGCCTGGCGTATTGCACCGACGCGGTTTTGGAAGCGGCCGACGAACGGCAGGAAGCGGCGGCGGGAGCGCAGCCGGCGAAGGGCGCGACGGCGAAGGAGCCGTTTGCCCGGCCGGAGTTGCATGCCTACCTGAAACGAAACGAGGAGTTGTTGCGCAAAACCGCCGAACAGCAGGAAGCGGCGCAGACAAAGCTGGCGACTTTTTTGCGGGAGACGGCAGAGAAAGTGGCCTCGGCGGGGACGTTGGTGGAAGCGCCCGGATTGCTGGACCTGGAAGATCTGGAGAGGCGGCTGACGATTCTGGACGAAAAAATACATGCGGCCTTGCTGACGGATGCTTCGGAGGAGTTGATGTTGAAGATCCGGCGCGAGGTGGATTCGCAGTTAGCGACGTACCGGCGGAAAATGAAGGCGGAGCAGTTGGCGTTGGTGGAGAAGCAGTATTTACAGAAGAGGCTGTTGGATGAGTATCGATTGCCGAGGTTGAGTTTGTTTTACTTTTCGTGAGCGCGGCGAGAAGCAGTGATCAGTAACCGGTAATCAGTAATTGGACGCGAAGAAGCGCGGGTCAGGCACCGCGCCGGGATGGCATAAAAGCCAGCGTTACAGGGAAGCAGGAAGAGAGCGAGGGTCTGACGACCCGCCTTCAAAGGCGAGTCCGGAAGATTAGGACTACACCACAAAAGCGGCGGCCCTTCGAGGCTCAGGGCAAGCAAGCTGCCGCATTCCAAGAGGGATTGAAACGAATATGGCTGATGAGTTACAGTTATCAATTGAGAAGCTAGTCTATGGCGGTGACGGGTTGGCTCACGCTGACGGCAACACGGTGTTTGTGCCGTATGTGCTCCCCGGAGAGCAGGTGCGCGCGTCGGTGCGCACGCGCAAGAAGAGGTTAATCCATGCCAACCTGGTGGAAGTAGAAAAGGCGGCTCCTTCACGAGTTTCGCCTTTGTGCCCGCATTTTGGAACGTGCGGGGGATGCGATTACCAGCACATTGAGATCGGGGAGCAGGTCCGGCTGAAAAAAGAGATTTTGCGGGAAACCCTGTCGCGCCTGGGTGGAGTGCAGTGGGCGGGGACGATTCAGGAGCATACCGCACAGCCGTACGGGTATCGCAACCGCGCGCAATGGGCGTTCCGGGACGCAACGCCGCGCGCATTTGGTTACTTCCTGCCGGAAAGCGCACACATCCTGCCGATTGATCAATGTCCCGTGCTGTCGCCACGGCTGGCCGAGACGTTTGGGCAATTGCAGGAACTGGCGCGTGCCAATTCCCTGCCCCCGGGGATTCTGGAAATCGAGGCTTTTACGGACAGCGCGGACGAAAAAGTAGCCCTGAATATCGCTTTCGAACGGTTTCCGAAACCGCCGAAGGCTTTGGCGGCTGATTTCAAGAACGCGGTGCCGGCGCTCGAAAGCCTGTTGATGCTGGATCAGAGCAAGAACCGATTTGAATTGGATGGGCCGGGGTACCTGATTCAGAAAGCCGGCGGGTTTACGTTCCGCGTGAATCACTTGTCGTTTTTCCAGGTGAACCGGTTTCTGATTGAGGATTTGCTGCAAACGATGGTGGGGGGCGCGAAGGGGGGATATGCGCTCGATCTGTACGCGGGTGTTGGGTTTTTCACGCTTCCGCTGACAAAGACGTTTACGCGGGTGGTGAGCGTCGATGCGAACCTCTCGGCCACGCGCGACCTGCGGCAGAACGCGGAGGCGGCTGGGTCAGCCGTGACTTCCGAGAATGAACATGCGGAAGAGTTTCTGAAGAAGGAGCAGGAGAAGCCGGACCTGGTTTTGCTCGATCCACCACGGGCAGGATTGGGCGCAGACGCGGCGGCACGGCTGGCGAATCTGGGAGCGCAGGAAATTACGTATCTTTCGTGCGATCCAGCGACGCTGGCGCGGGACCTGGCGGTGTTGATGGGTTCGGAGCGCAAGCAGGAGACGGGAGTAGCGGTGGCTCACCGGTACGAACTTGCGGAAGTGCATTTGTTCGACCTGTTTCCGCAGACTTTTCACATTGAAACGCTGGTGAGGCTGCGAAAAGTGTCATGAAGGTGCCTGCCGTGGCGATTGCCGCCGCTTTTGCGGGGGGCATTTTGCTCGGCATGGCACCAGGCGTTTCGCTTCCTTGTGGTTCCTCTCTGTTTGTTGCCGCGTTGACGGGCGCGGTTCTTTTGCTACTTATTTTTGGATTTGTGGCTGCTGGGCGAGGGTTCGTGTGGCCTGCGGCCGTGGTGTCGTTGATTGCCTGGGTCGGATTGGGGACTCTGGCTGGGGTTTTGAGCCTGCGGCCACTGGCGGCGGAACATGTGTTGTCGCGGTTCGCGGCCCAACAGATTCCGCAGAGGACGCCGCTGCGATGGCACGGCGTTTTGCGAAGCGAACCGGCGCGGCTTCCGTGGGGCTACGGCCTAGAGTTGGAACTGACGGGCGTGGAGACAGCGGAAGGCTCTTTGCCCGTGGGCGGGGGGATGCGGCTGGGGTATACGCCCAAGGAAGACGCGCCCGGTCTGCCGGAGCTGCACGCGGGGGACGAAATTTCTGTGTTGACCGAGGCGCGGCTGCCGCTGGTCTACAAAGATGCGGGAGCGTTTGACCGGCGCGAGTTTCTGGCGGGCCAGGACATTCACGTGATTGCGACGCTGCACGCGAGCACGCTTTTGGAGAAGACGGGAACAGCGGCGCCGACGTGGAGGTTTCAAATCGCGCGCTGGAGGGGGCGGCTTCGCGAACGATTGGACAAGATGTTTCCTGGGTCGCCGCAGACGGGGGCGATTTTAAGGGCAATGCTGCTGGGCGACAGGAGCTTTGTGGATCGTGCGGAGTCCGTGGATTACCAGAAGACGGGCGTGTTCCATGTGCTGGTTGTGGCGGGACTTCACGTGAGCGCGCTGGCGTATTTCTTGTACTGGGCGGCGCAGAAGCTACGGTTTTCACAGACGGCGAAGACCTTGTTCGCGCTTGCGGGCCTGTTTGCGTACGTGGCGATTGTGGAGCAGCGCGCGCCGGTGTTGAGAGCCAAGCTGATGGCGGTGCTGGTCATCCTGGGGTCGTATTTCTACAGAAGGCTCGATCTGTTGAATTCCGCAGCGATGGCGGCGCTGGTGCTGCTGGTAGCCCATCCCAAGTATGTGAAGGACACGGGATTTTTGCTTTCGTTTCTGGCTATTGGCGCGATTGCGGGGTTGGCGCTACCTATTTTGCGGCGTGGCGTGCAGCCGGTCCTTCACGCTATGGAAAACTGGAGGGATGTGACGCGGGATACGATTCATTCCCCCGTGCTGGTGCAATTCCGGCTGGATTTTCGCGATGCGATCCTGGCGCTGACTTCACCGCTGAGAGAACAGTACGCGAGGTGGGCGCAGGCTTTGGCAGCGGCCAGTGTGCGCGCGAGTTGCCGTGTTGTTGAGCTGGTGGCACTGAGCTTGATTCTGCAGATCGGCATGCTGCCCCTGATGGCACGCGATTTTCATCGCGTTTCCTTGCTGGGGCCAATGGCAAACCTGCTTGCCGTGCCGCTAACAGGGTTGATTGTGCCGATGGGATTTTTCAGCTTGGGGCTGGCGAGTTTCCTGCCGCACGTGGCGGTGCTGATTGCTCATCCGCTGACGTGGCTTGTGGCCCTGCAGCAGCGCATAGTGTCCAGGCTGGCGGAAATTCCACATGGGAGCTACCGGATACCGGGACCGCCAGGGTGGGTGATGGCATGTTTTTTTCTAGTGGCGGTGCTGGCGGCAATCCGGCTGCGTGGGGATAGAGAACTGCCTCCTTGGGAGGCTCGCTTGTTTGTGGCGCTGATGCTGGTGATCGCCGCAGTCATTGCGGTGCATCCGTTCCCGCCCTCTGTGATTCGCGGAGACCTGGAAATTTCCGTACTGGATGTGGGGCAGGGCGATTCCATCCTTGTGGTGTCGCCGAAAGGCAGTACGCTTCTGATCGATGGCGGAGGGGCGTTCGAAGGCTTTCGTGGGCGGGAGGAGCATCTGGGACCAGATCCTGGTGAGGAGGCAGTGTCGGCATATCTCTGGTCGCGGGGGTTTCAGAGGCTGGACGCGGTGGCGCTGACCCACGCGCATCAGGATCATATCGGCGGGCTGACCGCCGTGTTGGAGAATTTTCGCGTTTCGCGGCTGCTGGTGGGACGTGAGACGGAAGCGCCAGCATTCGGGAGGCTGAAGGAGTTGGCGGCGCGTCTGAAGATTCCGCTGGAACATGAGAGACGGTCTCAGAGTTTTGCGTGGGATGGCGTGCGCGTGGATGTTCTGTGGCCGGAGGCGGGGTCCGAGGAAGTCGCGGCGCAAGCGAAGAATAACGACTCGCTCGTGGTGAGACTGCAGTACGGAGAGCGGACGATTGTTTTGCCCGGGGATGCGGAGAAGCAGGTGGAGTATCAGTTGCTGGATGAGAATGAGGCGTCGTTTCTGCATGCGGATGTGTTGAAGGTGGGGCATCACGGGAGCAAGAATTCCACGATGCCGGAGTTTTTGAACGCCGTCTCTCCGCGAATATCGATTATTTCCGCAGGAGAGGAAAATCCGTATGGGCATCCGAGTCCGGAGTTGCTGGAACGATTGGAAGGGAGCGGGACGCGGATTTTTCGGACGGATCGAGATGGAGCGGTGCGGGTGTTGACGGATGGGCAGAGGGTGGAGGTGAGTTGTTTTGGGGGATGTGCAGGCAACAATAATCGGTAATCTGTAATCAGTAATCAGCGAAAGGTGGCAGCGACAGGCACATCGGCTGGGGCCGGTGCTACAACGGTTTTGGAGAGCGGAGGAACCAGATCAAGAGCAGCACCAGGAGCAGGAGTACAAAGCCGATGGCGGCTTGGTGCTCGTGGTTCTTTTTGTATTGGGACCAGGAAAAACCGACGCCATTTGGTTCGACAGTTGGGCTGGCGGATAGTCTGGGGAAAAACAATGGGACAGAATCGGCGTAGGCATCAAAGGCCGCGCCGTGCTTCTGGCGCAGTTCCCACTCTTCGCGGCGCATCACGAAGCTATAGACCAAGGCGAAATAGAAGAGGAGCAAGACGGCGGCCCACCAGGAGTTCATGGCGACAGCTGCACCAAGCGTGAGAAACCCGCTGCCGAAATAGAGCGGATTGCGGGTGCGGGCATAGGGACCAGTGACGGTGAGAACTTCCTGCTTGTGAAGATAGCCGGCGGCCCAGGCACGAATCCCGAGGCCGATGACGCCGATGGCTGCGCCGAGAAGAATCGAGCGCGGCGTAGGACGGGCGAGCAAAAGGAGGATGAGGGCAAGCAGGTAACCGAGACGCACACGCCAGCGCGCGAAAAAATCCAGAGCTGTCACGCGCGTGGCTCCATGCGTCGCTTGACGGCGGCGAGGACCTCGTCGACGGAGAGATCGAGCAAGGAAGGATCGGTAGACTGCGAACGGCCGTAGGTTGTGACGGCGTTCGGGCTCCGCAAAACAATTTCGCCCGGAGGATACGGTCCGTTACGCACGGGATCCGTCGGACCAAAGAGAGCCACAGCGGGAGTGCCAAGGGCTACGGCGAGATGGAGCGGACCAGTGTCTCCACCGACGATGCAGCGCGCGTCTCGCAAGAGGGCTTTCAAGGTGCGCATCTCGCCATCATAGGAAACGGGTTTTGCGTCGCCGCTGGCGGACTGCACTTCCGCGGCGAGGGATTCTTCGCCCGGGCCATAGTTTATGACACAGCGAAGGCCGGTTTCCTTGCATATCCGCTGACAGAGCGCGCCAAAACGTTCGGCGGGCCAGCACTTCGAACGCCAACCGCCGCCGGGGGTGAGAACGACGTACTGCGAGAGGCCTTCCTTCGAGAGATCGACGCGGACGCGGACGGCGTCGGCGTCAGCAACTTGCAGAGCGAAACGGCCTACGGGCTGTTTTGCCCCGGCGCGGAGAGAGAGTTCGCCATTCTGGTCGGCAATATGAATGGTGCGGCAATCGACTCTGTCCGTATAGAGAATAGGCACGCCGAATTCGCGGATGGTGGCGGAAGAGAATCCGATGCGCTTCGAGGCCCCTCCGAAGAATGGAAGAAATGCTGACTTCCAGAGGCCCTGGTAATCGATAGCCGCGTCCCAGCGGGAAGCGTGGAGTTTGCCAATCACGCGGCGAACGGAAGAAAGGTCGCGCGAATCGACTGGCCAGACTTCGCTTGCCAAGCTGCTGCTGACGACGAGATCGACCCAGCGGGGATGCGTGAGCCAAACGATTTCCGCGCCGGGAAAGGAGTCGCGCAGGCCCGCGACAGCGGGGAATGTGTGCACAATGTCGCCGAGAGAGCCCAGGCGAACGACGACGATGCGCTGGTCAGCCATGCGGACCTTTTCGAACGGCGTCGAGGAACGCGCGTGTGGAATGATTTTTGGGGTCGCCGACAATGGCGACGCGGATGCCGAGGCGATCGGAAACAGCACGCTCCGGCACGTTTTCGGCTGTGTAGTCGGTGCCTTTGGCGTGGACGTCTGGATGGAGTTCCTCTAGGAGGGATTCAACGTTGGGCTCCGAGAAGAGCAGAACGAAATCCACATCGCGCAGCGAGCCCACCAGCGCCGCGCGGGCCTGCTCGTCGAGAACCGGGCGGCCGGGTCCTTTCAATCCGTGGACACTGGAGTCCGCATTCACCGCGACGACCAGAACATCGCCTTCGCGTTTGGCTCCGGAGAGATAGCGAATGTGGCCGACGTGAAGCGTGTCGAAGCAGCCGTTCGCCAGAACCACACGCTTGCCTTGGCGGCGCAGCTTTTCCACGGCTGCGCGGACAAATTCGCGAGAATGAATTTTGGATTGGGCGGACCGCATGACGTTGCCTAAGGGGCCACCTCCGATGCGGCTTTCCGAATGGCGTCGAGGAGTTCGGCGCGGGAAACGGTGGCCGTGCCGCGCTTCATGACCACGAGCCCTCCGGCAATGTTCGCGATGTGCGCGGCTTCGATGGGGGAAGCGCCGCTGGCCAGGCCGAGGGTGTAGGCGGCGAGTACGGTGTCACCGGCGCCGGTGACGTCCACGGCCTGATCGCTGCCGTGGACAGGAATGTGGACGGTAGATGCGCCGGGCAGGAAGAGGGCCATGCCGTCTTTGCCACGGGTGATGACGAGCGAGCTCAATCTCATTTCAGCCAAAGTTGCGCGGCCACAACGTTCGAGTTCGGCAAGGTTCTGGCCGATGGAAGTGTTGTGCAGGGCTTCCATTTCGGCTTCGTTCGGGGTTGCATTCGTGACGCCAGCACGCTGGTAGGCATGGAGTTGGTAGCGGGAATCGAGGCTGATGGGGATTTTACGCTTCGATTGGCCGAGCGCAGAGCGGATTGCTTCCGGGTCGGCCACGCCCAGGCCGTAGTCGGAGATTGCCAAGGCATCCGCTGTTTTCAGCTTCGCGCGCAAATGCTGTTGCATCTTCCTGCGGAAGGATTCGGCGATTTCCGCGTGCGGCTCGTAGTCGACACGGAGGACCTGCTGTGCGACGGTGTGCGCCCACCCAGCAAGAAAGCGCGTCTTTGTGGGCGTGATGGCGCCCTGGATACGAAGGATTCCGGAGACATCCACTTTCATTTGGCGGAAAGCCTGGTAGAGCCATTCGCCGGCATCGTCATCGCCGACGGCGGTGATGGGCATGACTCGAGCGCCAAAAGCCGCGAAATTACTGGCTGCGTTGGCGGCACCGCCGGGAAGGATTTGCGTTTCCCGGTGGCGCAGGATGAGCACGGGGGCTTCGCGGGAAACACGTGTGATTTCGCCGTACTGAAAGGAGTCGGCGACAAAATCGCCAAACACGACGATGCGTTTGCCTTCAAAGCGCTCGACGAGTTCCGCAAGGGCGATCAAATCGACCGCACTGGAAGTGTCTTTTTGTGTTTTTTTCGGCTTCATCGGTGTTGAACCAGAATCCAATCGACTGCCTGCTGCAAATTCTCCACGATCGCGTGCGGCTGCCGGGGCCACTCCTTCGCATGCCAAGTTTCTTCGCCTAAACCGTATCCCGTGCGGACAAGTATGGCTTTGCAGCCCGCGCGAAACGCCAATTCCATGTCGAGATAGCGATCCCCCACGACAAAGGAGCGGGACAAATCGAGATGGTGCTCTCTCGCGGCCCGCTCGAGCATCCCGGTTTTCGGTTTGCGGCAATCGCAGCCGTCCAAGGAACCGTGCGGGCAATAGTAGACCGCATCCAAGCGCGCACCAGCAGCGGCGAGTTCGCGCTGGATGTGCTCCTTCACAGTCTGTACGAGCGACTCCGGGAAATAGCCTCTAGCGATCCCGGATTGGTTGGTCACGACAATGACAGCCAGACCCGCCTGATTCAAGCGGCGGATGGCCGACCCCGCAAAAGGAAACATACGAGATCTGTCGATATGATTCAAGTAACCAACTTCTTCGGCGATGGTACCGTCACGGTCGAGAAACACCGCGGGCTTGAGGGCGGGAGGGTCAGGCAGAAGGCACCTCCGCGACGCGAGCAAGGATGGCGGTCTGCACCATTTGGGGAGTGACGGCTTTCATGCAGCGATGGTCCGTGGGACAACGGCGGAGGAAGCAGGGGCTGCAGTAGGGCTTTTGCTGAACGATGGTGGAGCGCGGCGTGACAGGGGCGGTGCCGTCCGGGTCGGTGGGCCCAAAGACGGCGACGACGGGCAGGCCTACGGCGGCGGCGACGTGCATGGCGCCGGAGTCGTTGCCAAGGAAGAGATGGCACTGGGAAAGGAGAGCGGGAAGGTCGGCGATGGAGGTTTTTCCGGTAAGGTCGATGGGGGGCCGTTGGAGTTCCGCGCCGATGGCGGAAGAGACGGCGGCTTCGGCGGGAGTGCCGAAGAGAATGATGTCGGCGTCGTGAGCGGGGAGGACTTGATTGAGGGCTTTCGCGAAGCGGTCGGGCGGCCAGCATTTGGCAGAGCCGTAGGAGGCGCCTGCACCCACGGCGATGCGGAATGCGTCTTCGCGCGAGCCGGCTTCGCGAAGAGTGTGAGCCGCTTGTTCGCGGGCGGCGCCGGGAACGCGAAGGGCAATATGAGGATCGTCCTGCAAGGAGTCGAGCCAGCCGGCGCGGCGCAAAAGTTCCAGATAGTAGAACTTTTCGTGGGGCGGAATTTCCCCGAGCTTTGGAACAGGAATCGCTTTCGTGAGGAAGAAGCTTCGGCCATCGCGGGCGTAGCCGATTCGTTGGGGGATGGCGGCGCGCCAAGCCAGCCAGGCAGCTTCAAAAGCATTTTGCAGGAGGAGGGCAACGTCGAACTTCTGGGCGCGTAGGTTTGAGGCCAGGAGTTCCCTGCCCTTCCAGCCGCGATGCTCGCCTTTGGGATTGTAGGGGATCAGCTCGTTGCAGATGTCCTGATCACGATAAATGTCGGCGACGTAGGGGCGGGCGACGATGGCGATGTAAGAGTCCGGGAATTTGCTGCGGACGGCACGAAGCGCGGGAAGTGCCATAATGGCGTCACCGACCCAGTTCGTGGCTCGGATCAGAATCCTCATGCGGCCGGCTCCGTGGCTAGCAATTTTTCGCGAAGAAGGCCGAGAAATGCAGCCTCTTTTGCGATTAGCAAGTCGATGACGGCGACATAGAGCGGGAACTCCGCGAAATTGGTTCCCGCCAGGTTCATCGCGTCCTTTTCGGTGGTCAGCAGAGCTTGCGCGCCCGCAGCGCGCGCGGCCGTTTCTAGCTCGGCGATGTCGCGCGAGTCGTAGCGGTGATGGTCCGAAAATTCACACTGGCCGGCGAGCGGGACATTCCAGTTCTTGAGATCCTGATAGAAGGCGCGCGGGTTGCCGATCCCGCAGAACGCATAGAACGGCCTCACGCGAAGTTGCTCGGCGGGCGTGATACCCTCCGCCGCACCGAGGCAGCGGAAACCAAGCAGGCGCGTGGCAGCGGAAAAGACGGGATAGTCCTGAAATTTTTCAATCGCGGCGCCGGTGCCGGGCACGGTTTCCGCGCGGGTGAAGACGAGGAGATCGGCGCGGACCATGGCAGAACGGGGTTCGCGCAGGCGCCCGGTGGGAAGCATGGTTTGCAGCGCGAGCGGCTGGGAAGCATCGATAAGAAGAATGTTGAGGTCGCGGGCGAGTTGGAGGTGCTGGAAGCCGTCATCGAGGAGAAAGAGGTCGACATTGGGCTCGAGCTTTTTGCCCTGGGCAAAACGATTGGCGCCGACACCGAAAAGGGCGCGGTTTTGCAGGCGGAATTTCATGACTTCGATTTCATCGCTGGTTCCAGCGCTGCCTTTGTAACCGCGGCTAAGAATTCCCACGCGCTTCCCTTCCGCCAAGAAACGTTCGGCGAGCCAGATCACCATGGGAGTTTTGCCGGTGCCCCCCACGGTGAGGTTCCCTACGCTGATGACTGGTCGGTTCAATCGCTTCGGCTTGAAGACCCCTTTGGCGTAGAGCCAGACGCGGAATTGCGTGACGGCTCCATAGAGCGCAGAAAGCGGCCAGAGGAGCAACCGCACCGGCAGGGGCAGCGTCATCGCGCCGCACCGCCAAACTGCTTTGTGACTTCGGCCATCACGCGGTCCAGGGCGCCGCGGCTGCTTTCCACCAATTGCTTGGCGGCATTGCCCATGCGCTCCATTTTGGCGGGATCCTTCAGCAGATGGATCCACTCGACGCCGGCGTCTTCCGGGCTTTCCACTTGAATCGCGGCACCGGCCTGCAGGAAGCGCGCGGCGATTTCCGCGAAGTTTTCCATCGAAGGTCCGAAGACCGGGACTTTCCCGAAGGCGGCGGGTTCGAGAATGTTGTGACCGCCCGCTTCAACAAGGGAGCCGCCGACAAAGGCGCCGTCAGCGAGAGGGTAGAGCGAGGCAAGTTCGCCGATGCTGTCGAGCAAGAGAACCGTAACATCGTCGGGAATGCCGCTGGAGTTCGACGAGGCTTTGGGAGTGAGATTTGGCCCGGGGATGGGAAGTTCCGAGCGGCGGATGAACTTGCGATGGGATTCTTCGATGAACTCGGCGGCGGGGACGAAGCGCTCCGGCTTGCGCGGGGCGAGCACGAGGAGCGCGTTGCGAAAATCGCCCTGAACCACGCCAAAGGCGATGAGCGCGAGCGGCTCTTCCGTGGCTACGACGCTGCCTGCGACGATGACAGGCCAGCGTTGGCGGCGTTTGCATTCGTCGGCGAGCCAGGCTGAGAGTGGCGTAGGCTCGGGCAGGACCATGTCATATTTCAGATTCCCGCTGACCTTCACGCGATCGGCGGGGGCCCCCAAAGCGTGGATGCGGTCGGCGTCGGTGGGTGTTTGCATCAGGAAGGCCGCAGGATTGCGCAAGACGGAAGAGAGAAACGGGCGCAGGAAAAGTCCGAAGAGGCCAAGAAATCTCTGATAGCGCGCAAAAGAACGGTCGGAGATACGTCCGCTGGCGAAGATCACCGGGATGTTGCGCCTGCGGGATTCGCGAAGGAAATTGGGCCAGATTTCGGTTTCGAGAACAATGACCATGGCGGGCTTGACGGCGTTGAGAAGTTTGCGGACGCAGAAGGCCCAGTCAAAAGGAAAGTAAAAGACGGCGTCGGCGAAGGGCATGCGCCCTCTTGCCAAAGCGTTGCCCGTAAGAGTTGTGGTGGAAATGACCAGCGGGCGTTTCGGATAAGTTTCCTTCAAGCGCTTTGCGAGTGGGACAGCGGAAAGAGCCTCGCCAACGGAGACCGCATGAATCCAGATGGTTCCCTGGCGGTCCGCAGGAAGCCGATGAAGAGCGGAGAGAGAGAAGCCGAGCCGCTCGCGGAGATTAAAAAGATACTTTTGGTGCCGGAGGCCCTGAATCAGCCAATAGGGCGCCGTCAGCAGGGCCGCCAGACCCATCAAAACACTATAAACGAAGTACACTTGGACTCCGGTTTGGTCCGGGATTGTGAACACCCGAGGTCCGGGAAGCAGGGCAACCCTGCTTCTTACCCACGAATCGAAGGCCTCAGGACGCAAACAGTTTATTATAGCCTTATGCGAAACTTCCTTGCCTGTCTTCTGTTCGCAATCTCCGTTGGCTGTCTTATCTCACAAAAGAGCACGGCGCAGGAAATTCCGGGGACGCCCTCCGCCACGAAACACATTGTCAGTTCCGATTCTCACGAAGGCGTGACGATCAAGATTGATCCGTGGACGGAGGCGAGCCGGTACAAAGACAAATTTCCAAAGAAGTCGCCGTTTTCGAAAGGCATAGTTGCGCTGGACGTGAGCTTCCGCAACGACAACGATCATGGGATCAAGGTGAATCTGCAGAGCATCCGGTTGTTGGTGCAGGTCAGCGAAGACAGCCGGCAGGAACTGATTCCGCTTTCGGCGGAGGACGTTGCCGATGCTGTGACGCTGAAGGAGAACACGAAGGACCCGACGGCCAAGCGCAGTCCGCTCCCCATCCCGATTCCCTCGACAGGGGTAAAGACTTCCCGGGACAAGAACTGGACGACGCTGCGCGACGCGTGCCAGGACGCGGGGGTTCCGAGCAATGTGGTTGCGGCTCACGAGACGGTGAAGGGCTTGATCTATTTTGATCTGCGGGGCGAGACGGATTTGCTGGAGAATGCGCATTTTTATTTGCCAAACATCGTGACGATGGGGGATAACCAGCCGTTGTCATACTTTGATATTGCGTTGGGGCGGGAATCGGCGGAGTAAAGAAGTTCACCACAGAGGACACAGAGAGCACAGAGAAGACAAGAGGAGGTCATCTGCGCTTGTTTTGTTTGGAGACAAGACGCACAGGGTGAGATCCTTCTTCGCTCAGATTGACCATGCGGTTGAATGACGGGTCGGATCGAGTGGATACAAGGCACGCCGTTCGGTGGAGTGATGGCGCGGGGTCCGTGGCGCGGCGAAGCAGCGAAAAACACGAAATAAAAAATTTGTATTCGTGATTTGCCCGCTTCATTTCCGTCGGCTACCATGGAGTGTCGACAAAACTTTCTTAGTTACAAACTCCCATGCAAAATTTATTAGAACAATTGAATCCTGAACAGCGTCTTGCGGCGGAAACGACGGAAGGCCCGGTGCTGATTCTGGCCGGGGCGGGCACGGGAAAAACCCGAGCCATTACGTTCCGCATGGCGAACCTGATTTCGAAGGGGACCCCCGCGGAAGCGATCCTTGCAGTCACCTTCACGAACAAAGCCGCCGAGGAGATGCAGAATCGCGTGACTGATCTTCTGTTGCGAGCCGGGGTGCCTCCCTCACGGCCATGGATTTCCACCTTTCATTCGTTGTGCGCGAGGTTGCTGCGGCGGGAGGCCGTGCACGCCGGGCTGCCGAAGGATTTTGCGATTTACGACGACGACGACCAGCTTTCCGCCGTGAAGCTGGCTATGGGGCGTTTGCGAATTGAGGAGGACGGCCTCACCCCGCGCAACGTGCTCAGCCGCATCAGTTTTGCGAAGAACCATGCGCAGTCTCCCGAACAGGTACGCGCGGAGGCGTTCGGGCCGGACACAAAGAAAGTGGCCGACATTTTTGCGGCGTACGAGGAGTTGCTGAAGACCAGCAAGGCGCTGGATTTCGACGATCTCCTGCTGCGCACGGCGCGACTGCTGCGCGAATCGAAGGACGTCCGCGAACGATGGCGGGCGCGGTTCGCTTACGTGCACGTGGACGAGTATCAGGACACGAATCGCGTGCAATACGATTTGTTGCGGCTGCTGACGAACGAACGGCGGAATGTCTGCGTGGTGGGCGACGAGGACCAGTCGATCTACCGGTGGCGCGGCGCGGACGTTTCCATATTGCTGAGCTTTTCACAGGACTATCCCTCGGCGAAAGTGGTGCGACTGGAGCGGAATTACCGGTCGACACAGGCGATTCTGGACGCCGCCGCGGCGGTGGTTTCGAATAATCCGGACCGCCTTGGGAAGAATCTGCGAGCGGAAAAAGAAAAAGGCGCGAACCTGCGGTATTACGAAGCGCGCGACGCGCAGGCGGAGGCCGAGTTTGTGGCCGGGGAGATCGACCGGCTTCTGGGCGACGATCCGGAACGGACCTGCGCAGTGGAGTACCGGACGAATTTCCAGTCTCGTTCATTCGAAGAGGTGTTCCGGCGGCGCGGCATCCGTTACCGGCTGGTAGGCGGCTTCAGTTTTTATAGCCGGGCAGAAGTGAAGGACGGGCTGGCGTACGTGCGGCTGGCGCTGCATCCGGAAGACGACATTTCCCTGCTCCGGGTCCTGAACGTGCCGGCCCGCGGAATCGGCAAGACGACGGTAGATACGCTACGCGAGATCGCCGACCGGGAAAGGCTCTCGCTGTGGGATGCGATTGAGTCGCTGATGACAAGCCCCAGCTCGACGCGAGCGGTGGCGCCGTTACGGGCGTTCCGCGAGCTGATCGTGCGGCTGAGAGAGGCGTACAACACCAAGGACCCCGCGGAATTCCTGCGTTACTTGTTGGAAGAGACGGGCTACATGCCAATGCTTCGGGACCGCAACACGCCAGACGACGTGGCGCGCATGGAAAACCTGGAAGAATTGGCACGCGCGGTAGCAGAAAGCCAGGAAGCGGGAGAGTCCTTCACGGATTTTCTGGATGCGGCCGCGCTGGTGAGCGACGCAGATTCCTTCGAGGATAAGCCAGGGGTGACGCTGATTACTCTGCACAGCACGAAAGGGCTGGAATTTGATCACGTGTTCCTGACGGGGCTGGAGGATGGCATCTGCCCGCACAGCCGTTCAATTAATGAGGACAAGGGCATCGAGGAGGAACGCCGGCTGGTGTATGTGGGAATGACGCGGGCGCGCGTTTCCCTGACGCTGACGCGAGCGGTGTACCGGCGAATCTTTGGGAACGAGCAGCAGATGAAGGCTTCCTTGCCGAGCCGGTTCCTGGGAGAGGTGCCGAGCGAACTGGTGGACACGGTTCGCGGGTCGATGGCGGAAATTGGGGAGACACGCCGCTACGAGCCCGATCCGGAGTACTCGTATTCGGCGGAAGAGTTTGTGAGGCGTGCGCGAGGCATCCAGGCCCCGCCGCAACGTCAGCCAACGCCGCGACGGACGCCGTCTTCGGCGCCATCGTTCGGCTCCGCGGCCTTCAAGCGCGGGAAGAACGCGGATCCGTTGCTGGGTCAGAAGGTGCGCCATCCGGAGTATGGGGTGGGGACAGTGGTGGGAGTCGAGGGTGAGGAAGATGACCGGAGAGTGAGCGTGAGTTTTCCCGGACGGGGGACGAAGAAGTTCGTCGAGCGGTATGCCCAGTTGCAGCAGATGTAGGCGGACGAAAAGTGGTGAGAAAAAGGAGTCAGAAGTCGGTAGTCAGTAGCCGGTAGATGAGGATAAGGCAGACACGCCGAGCCCCTGTGAGGCAGGCGTTTTTGTGGGCGGAGTGGAAAAAGAAGCCGCATGCGTACGAAAGAGAGAAAGCCGCGCGGCGGTTAGTTGCGCCATCCGGGGGTTCGCGATAGAGTGAACTTCGTCATTCCTACCCACATTCCGTGGCCAGCTTACGGAGAGAATGCATGCGCCCGGATGCGATCGGAGAGCGTGAGTGGATTCAAAACTCTTTCGATGTAAGAACATCGATCAGCTCATCGCGGACGCAGAAAACCCTGAAAGACGATTAAAGAAAACACTAGGCTGGGTCAGTCTGACCGCTCTAGGGATTGGGGCCATTATTGGCTCCGGAATCTTCGTGCTGACCGGCACGGCAGCGGCGGGAGAGTACTTTCAGGCACCATCCATCCTGCACGCACAGGTGCTAGACATTCTCGTGAACCTCATCAGGGGCGGTGGGACCTCCGCGGTGCTGATGCACGGGAGGCCGCCAGCCGGACCGTCGATCGCGATCTCGTTTCTTCTGGTGGCAATCGCGTGCAGCTTTGCCGGACTGTGCTATGCCGAACTGGCCTCGATGATTCCGATTGCCGGGAGCGCGTATACCTACTCGTACGCGACGCTGGGTGAAATTTTTGCGTGGATCGTCGGCTGGGACCTGATCCTCGAGTACGTGGTCAGCAACGTGGTGGTGGCGATTGGATTTGGCGCGTATACCAAATCGCAGCTTGCGGCATTCGGAGTAAATATCGGGGACAAATGGTCAACGCCAGTCTGGGAGTCTGGCCACTGGACGGGGTCTTACTTCAACTTCCCAGCATTCCTGATTGTCTTTTTACTGACGGTGCTGCTGGTCAGAGGTGTGAAGGAGTCCGCGGAAGCCAACAATGTGATGGTGGCGATTAAGATTGCCGCCATTTTGGTGTTCCTCATGGTCGGCGGGATGCTGGTTCATCCGGCAAATTGGAAGCCGTTTGCGCCGTCAGGTTTCGGAGGCATCGTGACTGGCGGGGCGATTGTGTTTTTCACTTACATCGGGTTCGATTCCGTGTCCACAGCGGCTGAGGAAGCCAAAAACCCACAGCGGGATTTGCCGATTGGCATTATCGGGTCACTCATTGTCTGTACAATTTTGTATATCGGCGTGTCGGTAGTATTGCTTGGGATGATGAAGTACAACACGTTTGTGTCCGGACCGGCCATGGACGCGCCAGTGGCATACGCGCTGCAGCACCTCGGGGCTGGGCGCCTTTCTCAATCGTTCATCGTGATTGGCGCGCTGATGGGGATGATCTCTTCGCTACTAGTGTACCAATACGGCCAGGCGCGGATTTGGTATGCAATGTCCAGGGACGGATTGTTTCCGAAGATCTTCTCCAGGGTGCACAAGCGCTTCAAGACACCACACGTTTCGACTTGGATTGCGGGCTTTGCCGTGGGGATTCCGGCTGGGATTTTCGCGGTGAGCGACGCGGCGGATCTGTCGAATATCGGGACGCTGTTTGCGTTCGTGCTGGTGTCGCTTGGGGTGATTATCCTGCGCCGAAAGCAGCCGGAACGCCCGCGAGCGTTTCGCGTGCCGTTTGTGCCGTGGTTTCCCCTGCTCTCCGTTTTGTTCTGCGGAGGCTTGATGACCGGTTTGACCGTAATCACATGGATCCGCTTCCTGGTTTGGCTGATCCTTGGACTTATGATTTACTTTGCATATAGCCGTCATCGGAGTGATTTGAGCACCACGCCGAGGGCTTGAACCGCTTGGTATGAATGCATCTCCGCAACTAAGACAGCGCCGTTGGGTGTGGCTGATTTCCACACTTGTGACTGCGAGTGTGTTCTTGCCGGGAAAAGCTCTGCCCTGGGGAAATAACGCGCAGCGGCTGATTGTGAATCATGCGGTGGATACGCTGCCGTATGAGCTGCGGCCGTTCTTTGAGGCGAACCGAAACTACTTGATTCAGCACGTCAACGATCCGCTGAACCTGGTGGACAAGCACCCGAGCGAAAGGCAGAACCACTTCATTGAGCTGGATAAGTACGGCAAGTTCCCTTTCGAAGCTCTGCCGCGGAGCTACAAAGCGGCGCTTTCGAAATACAGCAAATCGAAAATCGAATCAACGGGACTGCTGCCTTGGCAGATCGGCGTTTACAGCGCGAAGCTCACCGAAGATATGAGGAATGGGCGGTGGGACGAGGCCAAGATTGATGCGGCCTTTCTGGCCAATTATGTGGCCGAGGCCCACGACCCCTTCAACACCACCGAGAATTATGACGGAAGGATGACGGGCCAGACCGGTGTCAACGAGCGATTCAACACCATGCTGATCGACAGGTTCGGGTCTTTCTTTCCGCTGAATGCGCACGACGCTTCCTTCATCAGTGATCCAACAGACTTTGCATTTGACGCCTGCTTGAATGCGCACAGCCAGGTGGAATCGATCCTGCTGGCGGACCGCTCGGCCAGGCGTGGCTTGAGCTCCTATACGGACGAATACTTCGACCGGTTCTACAATCTGGCGGCGGGCGCTCTGATCAAACAACTGTCGGATGCGTCGACGGATGTCGGCTCTTACTGGCTGACGGCGTGGACGAATGCCGGCAAGCCTGCCCTGCCACACTGATCCTCTGGCCGTGAACGCGAGCGGACTTTCCCCAAAAATCGAGGCTATGCCGAAGGCAGAGTTGCATCTTCACCTGGAGGGATCCATCCGTCCGGCTGTTGCGGTTGCCCTTGCGGCGCGACACGGCGTGGCCATAACCGAGGAAGAGGTTCTGCAGAGGTACGCGTACAAGGATTTCAAAGAATTCATTGAGACGTTCAAGTGGGTGACGGCATTCTTGCGTGAGCCAACGGATTTCGCGCTGGTGGCAGGCGATCTGGCAGAGCAGCTTCTGGCACAGAACGTGGTGTATGCCGAAGTTACGCTTTCCGTGGGAGTGATGCTGCTCCGCAAGCAGAATCCGCAGGCCAATTTTGAGGCGATTCTTGCGGCAGCCGAGCCGTTTGAGAGAAAAGGATTGCGTCTGAATTGGATTTTCGATGCGGTGCGGCAGTTCGGGGCGGATCTGGCGATGGAAGTTGTGGATTGGGCGAAGCGATGCAAGTCTTCGCGAATTGTTGCGTTCGGGATTGGGGGGGATGAGCTGAGCGTTGCCACAAAGGAGTTTGTGCGCGTGTATCGGCGCGTTTCGGATTGCGGCCTGCACCGGCTGATTCATGCGGGGGAGATCGGCGGGCCGGAGAAGATTCGCGAGGCTGTCGAGTTACTGGGTGCCGAGCGGGTGGGACATGGGATCGCATCGATTCACGATCACGCTCTGATGGATCTGCTGGCCGCGCGGAGGATTGCTTTGGAGGTTTGTCCCGGAAGTAATCTGCGTACGGGCGCGCTGGCGCGGCAACTTCGGAAAGAGGCGCCGTCGATTCGGGAGCATCCTCTGCCGGAGATTTTGCGGCATGGTGTTCCGGTGGTGTTATCGACGGACGATCCGACGATGTTTCATACATCGTTGCGCGGGGAGTACGAGTATGCGCGGGAGATGGGGCTGACGGAGGGAGAGTTGGAGCACTTGGTGGCGAACGGGTTTGCGTTTTCATTCGGCGGGGATGGTTAGAAAGCTCGCGCGGAAATCCAAGAGGCTGGCATGAAAGCCAGCCCTGCAGGGAAGAACGAATCGAGTAACCCAGGAAAAGCCAGAGGTTCCTTCCTTCGTCAGGACAGGCTGAAGACCCGCCGCTACGTTCGGAAGATTTGGGGTGGATGTTATACTGACGACATGAAAGCACATGTATGGGTAATGCCGAAACGCACCGTGCTCGATCCTCAAGGACAAACCATTCAACACGCCCTTACAGGCCTTGGTTATTCGCAGGTGGCGGATGTACGCCAGGGCAAGTTCTTCGTCCTGAACCTCAATGGCTGGAACCGCGATGAAGCACAAAAGCAATTGGAACGCATTTCGAAGGAAGTGCTTGCCAATCCAGTCATTGAAGAATACCGGTTCGAGATTGTGGATTAGGCTGGATTGATGGCTTTGCCTCCTCGCCGCCCTCATCGAAGGATTGCCCACCCCTGGGCAGCTCTCCTCTTTTCGCTGTGCATTGGATTGCTCCTTTTCGCCGGATGCAAACAAGCGTTCAAGATCGAAGACCCTCAACTCAAACCGATTGAAGAGATGCTGCAGAAATATGTGCCGATCGGAACGACGGAGGCGTCTGTTAACGAGTTTTTGTCGTCGCGCGGGTATCCGACTGAGCCCCCCAGTAAGCCAGGCACAATCGTTACCGTTATTCGTCACATTGACACGCAGAGACTGCAGCCGGTGACGGTGCGCGTTACGTTTTACTTCGACGCAAACGGCAAACTGAATACGTATGAAATGGTGCGCACGGCGAATGCGCCCATTCCACAGTAACCTTTCCGCCTTTTGGAATGCCCACCCCGGTCAGCTTGGCCGCACTCGCATGTTAAGCTGAAGCACTGCAAAAAGAGGAGAACGTTCGTATGTGCGGGATTGTCGGCTATATCGGCTCCAAAAAAGTCGTTCCCGTGATCATTGAAGGCCTGCGGAAGCTGGAATACCGCGGGTACGATTCGGCAGGCATCGCGGTGGTCGATGCCGGAGGGAAGTTGCATTTGCGGAGGGCGCCGGGAAAACTCCGCAACCTGGAAGAGGTGATTCAGAATTCCCCGATTGAAGGGACATACGGGATCGGCCACACGCGGTGGGCTACGCATGGACGGCCCACGGAAGAGAATGCGCACCCGCACCGGGACTGCTCCGGGCAGTACGTGGTGGTGCACAACGGGATCATCGAGAACTATCTGGAGTTGAAGGAGAAGCTGCAGCGCAAGGGACACAAGTTCGTTACGGAGACGGACACGGAGATTGTGGCGCACCTGGTGGAAGAGTACGCGAAGGAGTTGCCGTTCGAAGAAGCGGTGCGCAAGACGTTGAAGGACCTGCGCGGCATTTATTCGCTGGTATTTTTGTCGGCCAAGGATCCGCAAAAGCTGGTAGCCGCGCGGATTGGGCCGCCCTCGGTGATTGGGTTGGGCGAAGGCGAGTATTTCGTGGCCAGTGACATTCCGGCGCTGCTGCAGCACACGCGAAAGATTTTCTTCCTCGCCGACGGCGACATGGCGGTGCTGACCAGGGATGGAGTGCGCGTCACGGATCTGGATGGGAAACCGGTGGAGCGGCCGGCACACCAGGTGAACTGGGATCCCATCATGGCCGAAAAAGGCGGCTACAAGCACTTCATGCAGAAGGAGATTTTCGAACAGCCGCGGGCCATACGGGACACGTTGCTGGGGCGCATTTCCCAGGACACCGGCAAGGTATTCCTGGATGACATGCAGATTACCGAGCCGCAGTTCCGCGACTTTGAAAATGTGCGGATCGTAGCGTGCGGAACGAGTTGGCATGCGGGCTTGGCGGGAAAGTTCATGATCGAGCGGCTGGCGCGGATTCCCGTAGAGGTGGATTACGGGAGTGAGTTCCGCTATCGGGATCCGATTCTGGATTCGAAGACGCTTACTGTTTGCATCAGCCAATCGGGAGAGACCGCCGATACGCTGGCGGCTCAACGGGAGGCGAAACAGAAGGGGTCGCCGACGCTGGCGATCTGCAACGTGAAGGGGTCGATGATCACGCGCGAGGCCGCGGGAACGATTTTGACCCATGCGGGACCGGAGATTGGCGTGGCGTCAACAAAGGCCTTTACGGCACAGATTGCGGCACTGCTTTTGCTGGCGTCCTATCTGGGGCAGATTCGCGGAAGGCTTTCGCTTGACGAGGCGCGGAAGTTGATGCTGGAGTCGCTGCAAATTCCCCACAAGGTGGAGACGATTCTGCAGGCGGATGCGACGGGCCTGTACGAGTCGCTTGCGCGGCAGTTCTTCCGGCAGTCGGATTTTCTCTATTTGGGGCGCGGGATTCACTACCCGATTGCGCTGGAAGGGGCGCTGAAGCTGAAGGAGATCTCGTACATCCATGCGGAGGGGTATCCCTCGGGCGAGATGAAGCACGGGCCGAATGCCCTGATCGATGAGAACCTGCCGGTGGTGGTTCTGGCGACGCGGGACGAATCCGATCCGGCGTCGATGACGTTGTACGAAAAGAGTGTGTCTAATATTAAGGAAGTGAAGGCGCGGGATGGGATTGTAATTTCGATTGTGACCCAGGGTGATCATCTGGCGCGCGAGGCGTCTGACCATTTGATCGAATTGCCGCCGACGTCAGACATGCTTTCGGTGCTTCTAGAGATTGTGCCGCTGCAGTTGTTGGCGTATCACATTGCGGTGCGGCGAGGATGCGACGTGGATCAGCCGCGGAATCTGGCGAAGTCGGTAACGGTGGAATAAAGGATCACGGGCGGACGGGGGACGCGGTGGGGTTACGTTTTGCGGTAGCTGAACAATCGAACTAGAATCGGACTGCATGAAACTGCTCAGACGACCGGGCGGCCATCCTTCGGGAGCTTTCCATGAGGCCAAATTTCGCAGGAGCTTGTCTTGCAGTTCTAGCTGGTTTGCTGATGGTCAGCCATCCCGCCGTCGCACAGACGCCTTCGCCGCAGAAATCCATCGCGATTACGATCGATGATCTACCTGCCGGAAACGCGAACTTCATTTCGGGCAGCGAGATTCTGGAGATGACGACCAAACTGCTGGCTACTTTGCGAGAGCAAAAGGTGCCGACAGTTGGATTCGTGAATGAGCAGAAACTTTACAAGACAGGCGAAGTCGATGAGCGCATCAATGCGCTGAATTTGTGGCTGGACAGCGGCTTCGAGTTAGGCAACCACACGTTTGCGCATACATCGTTGAACCGGGTCCCACTGCAGACCTGGGAAGAGGAAGTGGTACGTGGGGAGACGGTCACGCGGTTTTTGCTGGCGCAGCACAAGATGAAACTGCGGTATCTCCGGCACCCGTACCTGGATCAAGGGCGAGACATCCAGACGCGGCGCGAGTCGGAAGCATTTCTCACCGCGCGTGGATACGTGATTGCGCCGGTGACCATGGACGCATGGGACTGGATGTACGCCGGCGTATACGACGACGCGCGGAAGCGGGGCGATACGGCCATGCAGGCGCAACTGGTCAGTTCGTATCTTTCGTACACAACGACAGTGTTCGATTATTACGAAAAGCTCTGTACGACCATGCTGGGTTATCAGCCGAAGCAGATTCTGTTGCTCCACGCGAACTGGCTGGAGGCGGATCATATCGCTGAAGTTCTGGAGCTGCTCAAAAGGCGCGGCTATGGGTTCGTCACCCTGGAGGACGCGCTGGGTGATTCGATTTACAGCATGCCGAGCGACTATGTTGGAGAAGGGACCGGTTGGCTGGATCAACTGGCGATCACGCGCGGGCAGGCTCCGCAAGGGGAGCCGGTGTTTCCACAGTGGGTCATCGACAAGTCGCGGGAAATCCATCGCCAGGCCCCTACACCGACGCCGTATTGACGCGATCCGCAATCAGTAAATCTGCAATCAGTAATCGGTGGTTAGAAGATGAGGGGCGGCGCGCGTCGTAGTGATGGGTTTATCCCACCGCGCGGCAGCGTAAAGCCACCGCTATGAAGCGGGATTGCGCTAGAATAAATTCATGCGGCACCGATCCTGGTTGTTTCCGCTAAGCTGGCTACTTTCCCTCGCTCTGACGCCCCAAGCCTATTCCCAAACGGCAAAACTGAAGGAAATCCATGCCGAAGGGATGAAGACCTTCACTGAGGCGCAAGTCGCGACACTTTCCGGGCTGGAAATTGGGTCTCAAGTGGGACGGCAGGAACTGCAGGAGTCCGCGAATCTCCTTTTGCGCAGCGGCCTGTTCGCCAAAGTAAACTACAAATTCGATACACACAATGACGATGTGACGTTGACGTTTCAAGTGGAGGAGAGCCCCCGGCTGCAGGTGGCTTATGATAATTTTCCGTGGTTCACCGATGGCGAGCTGACGGACGCGATCCGGAAGGACTTGCCGTTTTATGACGGCACTTTGCCGGAAGGCGGGACCGTTGTGGAATTGGCGGGCAATTCGCTGGCGTCGTTTTTGGCGACCCATGAGATTAAAGCGGAGGTTCACCACTCCGTCCTCACAAACCCTCTGATTGATGCTTCAGAACTACAGTTTGAAGTACAGGGAATAACACAGAGAATTGGGGGCATCGAGTATAGCGATCCCGCCCTAGCGAACAACCTTTCTGTGCAGCAGCATCTCTCGGACGTTCGGGGCAAGCCCTATTCGCGGTTGACGATTGACGTTTTCCTTGCGGAGGCGATTCGGCCGATTTACTTGGAACAGGGCTATGTTCGCGCCAAGCTGGGCCCCGCGGAGGTACGGCTTTCCGGCGACCCCAACAAAAAGCTGCCGGAGGAGTTCCCCATTTATGTGCCCTGCGCGCCCGGCGTGGTCTATCACTGGAAAGAGCCGCAGTGGAAAGGCAACCAGTCGGTCTCTACGGAGATACTGAACCGGGCCATGCGGCTGAATCCCGGCGACGTGGCAAATGGAATGGCCATCGAGGGAGGTTGGGGGAGAGTCGAGGAGCAATATGGCCACCTTGGATACTTGGATGCGAAGGTCGTGCCGGTGGCGAACTATGATGACCAGGCGCACACGGTGTTCTATGCGGTGACTATCGTGGAAGGAAAGCAGTACCACTACCACGACATGACGATCACCGGAATGTCTCTGGCCGGCGAGAGGATGATCCGTGACGCGTGGCCGCTAAAACAGGGCGACGTGATGGACAAGACGGTATTTGAACAGTTCCTGCTCAGACTGGAGTCACATCGCGAGACGGTATTCAGAGACTTGCCCGTTCACTACGACACTGTTGGCCATTGGATACAGCCGGACGCGCAGGACGGCACTGCCGACGTGCTGATCGACTTCAAATGAGCGGACGTGGTGACTGAAGGACCGATTCCTCAGGGGCTGAATCCCTTAATTTGCAAGCCGTGATGTCGGAACGGGAGCTCCGACCCCCTATGCCCAAGTACTTCAGCAACTCCTGAAAGTCAGGGGCTTCCACGATATACTGAAGATTATGGGTTCGCTGGTGCAAATCCAGGCAGGCGAAGCTTCGGCAGAGGTGGCTGCGGAGAAGGAGCAGGCGCTGTTCTCGAAGTTGTCTGAGCTCCCTTCCCTGATTGTGGCGCTTTCCGGCGGAATTGACTCCGTGTACCTGGCGTGGGCGGCGCATCGGACTCTGGGCGAGCGAGCGCTGTCGATGACGGCTATTTCCGCGAGCTATTCCACCTTTGACCGGGAGCAGGTGGAGAGTTTCCTGCGCACGACCGGGGTGCGGCACGAGTTCATCGAGACACGCGAACTGGAGAATCCGGACTATCGGGTCAATGACGCCAACCGCTGCTACTACTGCAAGGACGAGCTTTTCTCTGTGCTGGATGCCATTGCTTCGGAGCGCCAGTTTGCGGCGGTAGCGTACGGCGTGAACGCGGATGATACGTCGGACTTCCGCCCAGGCCAGCGCGCGGCGGCGGAGCATCGGGTGCTTACTCCCCTGCTTGATGCCCAACTGCATAAGCCAGAAATCAGGTATTTGGCGCGGCGGGCAGGATTGCCGCTGTGGGACCGGCCTGCCTCGGCTTGCCTGGCTTCGCGGTTGCCGTACGGGACGGAGGTGACCGAAGAACGGCTATCGCTGGTGGAACGGGGCGAGGCGGAGCTTCGCCGGCTGGGATTCCGCCAGTTCCGCGTGCGGCTGCACGACAAGCTGGGACGTGTGGAAATTGCTCCTGAAGAGCTTCCTCGGGCGCTGACCGTGGAGATGACGGCTGCGATCGCGGCCGCCCTCAAAGCGGTCGGATTCACCTATGTGACGCTGGACCTTGAGGGGTACCGGCAGGGTTCCTTGAACGAAAGCCTCAAGAAATCTGCGGGAACATAACTGCCCAGAATTGCGTATCTTTAGGGCAGGAGGGCAGAGTGGATACTATGAGGCCCCTAACTATGGCAACCCGCCGAGCGTGGATCCCCGCGGTTCTTGTGATGAATGCGGCGCTGGCTTTAGCGCCGGCACGCGCGACAGCTTCCGACAATACTTTTGACCGCACCCTGAACGTCTCAGGTCCAGTGCGACTGGAACTCAGCAATGGGTCGGGAAATGTGGATATCCGTGGCAGCGCGGACGGAAAGGTGCACATCTCCGGCAAGGTGACCGCTGGCTGGTCTGTGTTCGGAGGCTCAGACAAGAACATTCAGGATGTGGTGGCGAATCCGCCGATCGAACAGCACGACAACGTGATCCGGATCGGCAAGAACAATTGGTCGTTCAAGAACATCTCCATCGAGTACCGCATCGAGGTTCCCCACGATACAGACATCGACGCTGGGGTAGCTTCCGGTGGCATCACCATTGACAATGTACGCGGTCCGGTGAAGGCAAACTCTGCCTCCGGCTATATCCACGTTTACCGCGTGGAGCGGGACACGCAGGTCTCGGCGGCCAGCGGCGCGATTGAAGTCACAGGGATTGGAGGCATTCTGAAAGTTTCGAGCGCGTCCGGCGATGTGAACCTTTCGGACATTAAGGGCGATGTCTCGGCCAATGCCGCGTCCGGCGCCATTCGTGTAAAAAATCCCGGAGGGCGAGTAGACGCTTCCTCGGCCAGCGGATCGATTGACGTAACCGGCTCACGAAGCGACATGAAGATTCATGCGATTTCAGGAAGTGTGAATGTCGCGGGAGATCCGAGTGGCAGCCGGCTCTGGGAGTTGAAGTCAGTTTCCGGGTCCGTCGATATTCGGGTGCCACCGAGCGCGAGCTTCCTGTTCACGGCGGAAACCACTTCGGGTGATATCCGAACTAATATCCCGGTGATTCTGGAAGAGCAGGGGAAGCACTCTCTGCGCGCACACATTGGCTCCGCCTCCGGGAGAATTGAAGTGCATACAGTGTCCGGCGGCGTGGACGTGCAAGGGTCGTAGGGCAACTCTTAGAAGCTGACGACTGCTTTTTGAAGCCACTGCAAAACTCATCTCACCCCGTTACAATAAAGATGTGCTGCCTATTCGCCCAGTCTGGTGCAAGTGTCTGTTCATGGTTTGGCTTGGTTTCCTGATGGCCTATATAGCCTGGTCCCAAGAGACACCGAAGCCAGCGACGCCGTCAGCACCTGCGCCAGTTCCCAACCCCGCGCAGAAACAGGCACAGCAACAAGAACCCACGGAGCGACAAGAACTGCAGAAAGCGATCGAAGCGGCAGCAAACGATCGCGCGGCTTTGGTGCGAAATCTGGAAGCGTTTCTCAAGAAATACCCCGAGTCTTCCCAGCGACCGCAGATATACCGCGCCATTGTGGAATCGAGCCTGCAATTAAGAGATTTTCCGAGCGCGCTGGAATACTCCGAACGTCTTGTATCCCTGAATCCGGACGACATTTCGAACACCGTGCTAACGATCCAACTCCTCAACCGGTACGGGGACGTGCCAGGCTACCGTCGCGCGGTGTTTTATTGCAGCCGCGTTTTGGAGTATGTCGATCACACGCCGCAGGCCGAGAAATCGCCTCGCGTTTCCGTGGAGGAGTGGGAGAAGTCGAAAAAGAAGGATAAGTCTTCCCTGCTGCTGGTTCGAGGAGACCTGTATCAAAAGCTGAATGACAACGCCAATGCGCAGAAGGATTTTGAAGCGAGTTATGCGCTGATTCCCAATGCAGGGGCAGCGGAGCGGCTGGGTGCGCTGGCGGAATTGAATAAGGACCTGAATACGGCGATACAAGAGTATGCGCGTGCTTTTGCGCTGACGGATAGCACCACAGGCCCGTCTTCGCGCGCGGAGCTGCGGAAAAAGGTCGGCAACGTGTGGAGGCTGGCTCACGGATCAGAGGACGGGCTGGGCGACTATCTGCTGCGGACTTTTGATACCGTGACGGCGACGACGGCTCCCGCCAAGACGGCTCGCAACAAGGGCGCCAAAGAGCCATATGATTTTGTGCTCCGACGGGTGAGCGACGGCAGCGCGGTGCACTTGTCCGATGCAAAAGGCAAGATTGTGGTGCTCAGCTTCTGGGCGACGTGGTGCGGCCCCTGCCGGGAGCTGGAGCCACTCTTCGAACGAGTGGCAGCGCGTTATTCGGGCAGGCCGGACGTGATTTTTTATGCACTGAACTGCGACGATGACGAGTCGCTGGTTGCGCCGTTTTTGGCGGAAGAAAAACCTAAGACCCCGGCACTGTTTGCGGATGGGCTGGAGCGGCTGCTTGGCGTCGATTCGTTTCCAACAACGGTCGTTCTTGATCGGACGGGGAAGATTGCGTTTCGCACGAATGGATTTGACCCGGATGATTTTGAGAAGCTACTGGCGGACGCGATTGATCGGGCCGCGCGGACGGTGAGCGAGGGTACGCCGGCGGCGGCGATTAGGCCGTAAGCGAAGTCGAGTTAAGAGGGGCTAGCGGTTTGCCGGGCAGGCTTGGGGGAATTGGTGGGCTATGTCGCGGGCGGCGAGGATGGTGTTGACGTGGATTTGGACAGTGTCCTCCACGCGGCGTGCGTAGCCGCCGGCAAGAGTTGTGACCACGGGGATTTTTCGCTTGCGAGCTTCTTCGAACACTCCTTTGTCTCGATCCTTTAAGCCTTCTATGGAAATGTCCAGGCCGCCTAGTTGATCTTCACGGTAAGGATCGGCGCCGCCGATATAAAAGACAATTTCCGGCTGGAAGGAATCAAGCGAGTGCCGGACGGCCGGCAGAAGTGCGTTCAGGTAATCCTCATCGCTAACGCCGTCTTCCATGTTGAGGTCCAGGCTGGAGGAGGGTTTGTGCGCGGGGTAGTTGTTAAGTTGATGGATAGAGAGGGTGAAGACGGATGGGTCGTGCGAAAAGATGGCAGCGGTGCCATTGCCATGATGAACGTCCGTATCGATGACCATGGCTTTGTGGACCCCGCCATCGTGTTGCAGGCGACGGATGGCCACGGCGACGTCATGAATAGCGCAGAAGCCTTCACCATGGCCGGGATAGGCGTGATGGAAACCGCCACCAATGTTGCAGCCGAAGCCGTCGCGTAATGCCGCTTGCGCGGCAGCGATGGAGCCACCCGCGGCGAGCCAGAAGGCGTCGACGAGCTCCTCGGAGTAGGGGACTTCGAGTTTCATCTCCTCGCTGCGAGTCAGAGTGCCGGTTTTCAGTTTGTGGACCCAGTCCTTTGTGTGGACGCGGAGGATGTCGGCGTCCGAGGCGGGTTCGGGGTGGAGAAAATCGTGCTGGAAGGCGATGCCTTCGGCGAGGAGTTTTTGCGCGATGAGTCTGTATTTCTGCGAAGGGAAGACGTGAGCGCCAAGATGGAGGTCGTAGGCGTCGTGGTAGATCAGTTTGAAGGGCAGCATGTGTGGCCTCTTGGCGTTGGTTATTCTAGACCAGGGAATGAGTTTTAAGTTTAAGTCTTAAGTTTTAAGTTTAAGTTTTAAGTTTTGACGCGACGTGTGTTGCGCGGCTGAAGACGGCGCTCTCTCGCCTGAGAGTCGGGGGCTTCCACAGGAAGAAGACGAAGGGGCTAATACTCGCGTTCGAGGATGAAGTCAGGGAGGGTGAGTAGGGCGCGGGCGTACTCGGCGTCGCCGCTGCCGTTGATACACTCTTTGGCGCGACGGACATAATCGACGGCGAGGGTACGAGTCCGATCGAGCGCGCCTGAATCGCGAACTAGCGCGACCAGCCTCTCCGGCTGGACGGATTGAAATTCCTTTTCTTCGAGGACACGGGCCACCATTTCGCGCGCTTCGCGGTGGCCATTTTCCATGGCGTAGATAAGTGGCAGTGTGACCTTGCCTTCTTTCAGATCGCTGAGAACCGGCTTGCCAAGTTGTTCGCTGGAGGCGGTGAAGTCCAGGAGGTCGTCAACGAGTTGGAACGCCAAACCCGCGTAAAGGCCGTAGTTGGCCAATGCTTCTTCGTGCTCCAGGTCGAATCCACCAAGAACCGCGCCCAACCGAGCGCAGCCGCTAAAGAGGCAAGCGGTCTTGTGCGTGGCAAGTTTCAGGGCGTCCTCTTCGGTGACATCCATGCGGCCAATTTTGGCGAGCTGAATGAGTTCCCCTTCGACCATTTTCTGGGTCAGGTCGATGAGAATGTCCAGCACGTGAAAATTGCGTTCTTCAAGAGCGATCTGGAAAGACTGCATATAGAGCCAGTCACCGGCGAGAACGCTGCGATGATTGCCCCAACGGGTATTTGCAGAAGGACGGCCACGGCGCGTGTCCGCGCTGTCGATTACATCGTCGTGAATCAGCGTGGCGCTGTGAAGCAACTCCACAACAGCGGCGAGCTTGATGGCGCTGCGGCGGCTGACTTGCTGGCGGGCGGCGTATCCGTGACAGAGCAGGAGCAATGCCGGCCGAAGCCGCTTCCCCCCCCCGCCGAGCAAATAACTGGTGATTTCCGAAACCGGCTGGTAGGCAGAGGCACTTTGGCGAGACAACTCCTGTTCCACTTGGACCAGGTCTTCCCGGACAAGCTCAAAGATTTCTTTGACCGTCAGTAAAGCTATGACCGTCCTCCTAAACCCGCACCCACCTACCGGAGTTCCACAGCCGGGGACGCGCTCGGCTGGGCAAGATGGAAGAAACGCCGGAAATTCCCTGACGTCGCTGCAGCCGTTTCTTCGGTCCCTAAGTTTCTCACATTCGCAAGGGCCTTGGCCACCTCCGCCACATAGGCGGGCTCATTTCGCTTGCCGCGTACAGGCTGTGGCGCGAGGTACGGAGAGTCCGTCTCAATCAAAATGTTCTCGAGCGGCAAAGCTTTCGCCACGTCGCGAATGTTCTGCGCCTTCGGATAAGTCAAATTGCCGGTGAAGGAGATGAAGAAGCCCAAGTCCAGGCCGCGGCGGGCGTCATCGAGGGTGCTGGTAAAGCAATGGAGGACGCCGCCGAGGCCGGTGGGCTTCCAGTGTTGTTCGAGCATGGTGAGGCAGTCGGACCAGGCGTCGCGACAGTGGATAATCAGGGGCAGTTTGGCGGCGCGCGCCAGTTCCATCTGTTCGCGGAAGACGCGCTGTTGGACGTCTCGGGGAGAGTGGTCGTAGAAGTAGTCCAGGCCGATTTCGCCCCAAGCGACGACCTTGGGGTGCTTTGCGAGGCAAGCCAGGGTTTCGAGATGCGCAGGAGTGACCTCTTTGGCTTCGTGAGGATGGATGCCGACCGTTGTATAGATCCAGTCGTAGGCTTCGGCGTAGGGGATCGCGGCGTCGAGTTTCTCGGGACCGGGGCCGACACCAATCGCAAGGATGGTGTTCACGCCGGCGGTCTGGGCGCGCTGCAGCATCGCGTCGCGGTCGTCGTCGAACTGGGGAAAGTCGATGTGGGCGTGAGAGTCGATGAGGTCCATGGCGTATGAGATTTGATGCCCGGGGCCGAGTGGCGGATAACGGTAATCAGTAATCAGATATCAGCGAAGAGCGGCCCGCCTTGGAAGGCGGGCCCTAGAAAAACAAAGGCAAACGATACTATTTTAGCCGGGCGCCGACTTCGACGTCTTCGTGGAAGCCGGCCAGGACCGGGCGGCCCTCGGGGCCGACGGACGCGGCAACGATCATGCCGTTGGATTCGACGCCGCGGAGCTTGCGCGGGGCAAGGTTTACTACCACGACGACCTTGCGGCCGATGAGCGCCTCGGGCTCGTAATACTGGGCGATGCCGGCGCAGATCTGGCGGATCTCCGAGCCAATGTCCACCGTGAGCTTGAGCAGCTTGTCGGCACCCACGATACGTTCGGCCGTCTTTACCTGGCCCACGCGCATTTCGACCTTGGCGAAGTCCTCGATGCCGATCTTCTCGGCTGGGCTGGCGGCGGGTGCCGAAGCCGCGCCCGCTGGCGGAGCACCGTGTGCAGAAGTGGCCGCGGGTGCCGGAGCGGCTGTGGGATTCAATTCTTCGTTTGCCATTGCTTCGATCCTCTCTATCGCTTCGGTTTTCTCCACACGCGGGAAGAGCGCCTGGAATTTGCCCAGAGTCGTGTCCGGCGCCAACTGCCCCCAGTGGAGGCCATCCAACTCGACGGTGCCAATCGCGTTCGACTGACCCAGCAGCCGCCAGATTTTTGTTGCGCTGTCCGGCAGCACGGGATAAGCCAGAGCGGCTACGATCCGCAGAAGCTCGGCAGTGGTCCACAGGATTGTGGCTTTGCGGGATTCTTCGTCAGGCGAATTTCCGAGAGCCCAGGGCTGCTCGGTGGTCAGATATTTGTCCGCCGCGGCGATGACACTCCAGATGGTCTCCAGGGCGCGGGCGAATTCGAACTGGTCGTAGCGCTCCAGAACTTCACCAATAGCGTTCTGCGCTTCTTTGGCCAGGACATCGTCCTGCGGCAGGCGCTCGCCTGGCTTCGGGACTTTTCCCGCGAAATTCTTTTCGAGCATCGCAGCGGTGCGGCTGGCAAGGTTGCCGAGGCCGTTGGCGAGGTCGCTGTTGTAGCGGGTGACGAGGGCGTCGTAGCTGAAATTGCCGTCCTGGCCGAAGACGACTTCGCGAAGGAGGAAATAGCGCAGGGCGTCCATGCCCAACATGTTGGCGATGGGACGCGGCAGGACAACGTTGCCCTTGGACTTGCTCATTTTGGCCGCGTCCATGAGGAACCAGCCGTGAGCCCACACCTGCTTCGGCAGCGGCAGCATGGCGGCCATCAGGAACGCCGGCCAATAAACGGTGTGGAAGCGGATGATGTCTTTTCCAACCAGATGAACGTCGGCAGGCCACATGCCGCGCTTTTCGTAATCCGGACCGCCGACAGCGCTTAGATAAGCATTGAGCGCGTCGAACCAGACGTAGAAGACGTGGGGCTCTTCGCCGGGGACGGGAATGCCCCAACGAACCGTAGTGCGTGTGATGCTGAGGTCTTTCAAGCCGCCTTCGACGAAACTAATGATTTCGTTCTTGCGGCTTTCGGGCTGAATAAAATTGGGAAATTTCTTGTAGAAATCGAGCAACGGCTTCTGAAATGCCGAAAGTTTGAAGAAGTAATTTTCCTCCGTGACCGTTTCCAGCGGGCGATCGCAGTCCGGGCAGAGGTTCCCGGGCTTGGGTTCGCTCACGAAGGCGTTGTCGTAGACACAGTATAGGCCGGTGTAATGGCCCTTGTAGACGTAACCATTTTCCTTGCAGAGGCGGAAGACCCACTGGACCGTGCGCACGTGGCGGAGGTCGGTAGTGCGAACAAACTCGTCGGCAGTGAGGCCGAGTTCATCCCATAGGGTGCGCCAGGCATCCGCCATGCGAGCCACAAATTCGGATTCGGGGATGCCGGCGTTTTTCGCGGCGCGCTCGACGTTCACGCCGTGCTCGTCGGTGCCGGTGGTCATCACTACGTCGTAGCCGCGCATTTTCTTGTAGCGGCGGAGCACATCGGCGACAACAGTCGTGTAGGTATGACCAATGTGGGGCAGGCCGTTCGTATAGTAAATCGGCGTGGTGATATAGAATTTTTCTTTGCGCTCGGGCATGAGGAAGTCTTTAGTTATAAGTAATAAGTTTTTGGTCCCTTGCAATCGACATCCGACTGCACCGCAAATGGCCCCAAGACCATCACAGCGACAGCGCTACTGCTTGTGAAGTTCTTCGAAGCGGAGCATGGCCTGCTCCATGACCTCACGAAGAGGGACGTTTTTCTCTTCTGCTAGTTTACGACAATCTTCGAATTCCGGCGAAGCGTGCTGGACGCGGCCATCCTCCCGGGCGATTTTGATGCGGATCTCGCCAAAGCGGGTGGAGACGTTCACGAACTCGCGGGGCAGGGCGCGGCGCTCCACAAGATGGCTGCGCACGCCAAGGGTGGTGGTTTCGGCGAAGAGCATTTCCTGGAACTTGGCCTCGTCCTCGGGTTTGCAAAGGATGGTCACCTGCGTGCCCGGGCGGCTCTTTTTCATCTGCACTGGTGTGGCAAAGACGTCCAGGGCTCCCGCCGCGAGAGCCTTCTCAAGAAGGTAGCCGAAGATCTGAGGGTTCATGTCGTCGAGATTAGCTTCGAGGACGCGAATGGTACCACCATGGCTATCGATGGCTTGCTCCGCGACCTCACCGACCATGATGCGAAGGACGTTTGGCTGAGTCTCGAGATCCACAGTGCCCGCCCCATAGCCGATAGCGGACACTTTCATGGCCGGCTGTGGGCCGAAGGTTTCGCAGAGAGTGGAGACGATAGCGGCACCGGTGGGGGTCACCAGTTCCTTTTGCAGGCCGCTCGAATAGGTTGGTTTTCCCAGCAGAAGGCGCGCAGTGGCAGGCGCAGGAACGGGCAGAACCCCGTGGGCCATTTTTGCCGTGCCTCCGCCGACGTTCAGGGGCGAGCAGGCGAACTTTTCGAGGCCGAGTTCCTCAAAACCGATGCAGGAACCTACGATGTCCACGATAGCGTCGACAGCGCCGACTTCGTGAAAGTGGATTTTCTCGAGGGGAACATTGTGGACGGCGGCTTCGGCTTCTCCGAGTTTTGTGAAGATGGCACTGGCGCGCTGCTTCACGCGTTGATCAAGATTGGATTTTTCCAAGATGTCCAGGATCGTGGTGAGGGAGCGGTGGGTGTGCGTGTCTTCGGTTTTCACACGCACGTAGGTGGCAGACATACCGTTCTTCCAGACCTTTTCGCTCGAGATTTGCCAGCCCGGGACCTGGAGGCCCTGGAGCTTCGCGCGCAGCACATCGAGTGGGCAGCCGGCGTCAACCAGAGCGCCGAGGGTCATGTCTCCGCTGATCCCGCTAAAGCAATCAAAATAGGCAGCTTTCATTCGGATCTCGTGTGAAGATGCACTTTTGATAGTATCGGCAGACGAGTGGGGCGTCAAACAGGGCAAGCCAGTTTTGAGTTTTAAGTTCTAAGTTTCAAGTCTTAAGTTTTCAGTTTGAGGACGAGGGTGCGGTCGAGGCGGAAACGCATGGTGGTTTCCGCAGGGACTTTCACTGTTTTGCCTCGAGTGAAGATTTGGGTGAGCAGACCCGCGCCCGCGCCGGCGGCTGCCCCGATTCCGGCTCCTTTGCCACCGCCGAAGATGGCGCCCATGAGTGCACCAAAACCGGCGCCACCGGCACCGTATTCGAGGGTGCGCTTATTTTTGCCAACGCCCCGGCCGCTATTCAGATCCACGTCGGTTGTGTCGACCCGATATTCTTTTCCGCCGATGTCTACAGAGAAAAGATCGAGCACCAATTCAGGGCTGTGAACTGCGCCGCCGGTGGTGATGTTTCTGACGACTAGCTTTGCGCGGGTTCCCTGGGGGATTGCGACGCCCCCATTGCTGTCGGGGACATCCTCGCTGACCGTGGCGGAGAAGAGTTGCCCGGGAGATGAATTATCTGAGTCGATGCTTTCGTCGGAGCGCACGACGATTTCCGTACCGTGAGGAATCACGCGAGCCACTCCATTGCTGGCGGGGGGCGCGTCGTTTTGCGTGAATATAACCGTTGAGACGTCGCGAAGCGGAAAACTGTAATCGATTCCCTGCCCGTCGCGGAAGGAGAGATATTCTGGTCCGTTGTATTGCCCGGAGTACATTTTGCCGTTGCGGAGCGTGACGATGTCCTGGGCCGAGGTGAATACGAGAGACTGGACGTCACTGGCGGGAAATTTGTATTCGATTCCCTGTCCATCCGTGAAGGAGATGGGGGCGGCGCTCGCGCCGGTCACCTGGCCGGAATAGCTGGCGCCGCCACGCAAGACGACCGTGTCCGCGAACGCGGAAGGCGCTGTTAGAGCGAACACCAGGAAAAACAGGACCAACGTCTTTTTCATCGTATCCTCTCTCGATCCGGAATTCCGTCTTTGGCGAGCGGCAGAGGAAGGCGCACCTTCGACCGCGCAGGAGCCAGAGTGTAGACCACAGAGTTTGACGGCAGAATGAATTTAGCTGTCCTGCGGGTACCTGTTAGATGCGTTTTGGTGCGAATTGATACTGGTATACTGGAAAATTCCGGATTCAAGCAGGAAAAGACAGAGGCACCGTGTATTTAAAGATCAGGAATCGACTCCGCGACGCGCTCGCTTCGCACATCCTAGCGACCTATGGCGTCGAGATCTCCGTTGTTCTGGAGAGACCGCCCAAGTTAGAGATGGGGGAAGCGGCGTCGCCGGTGTGCTTCGAACTGGCGAAACGATTGAAGAAAGCTCCACGGATGATCGCGCAGGAGATTGCCACTTCGCTGCCGAAAATCGATGGAGTTGCAAGAGTGGAAGTGGCGGGCGGGGGCTACCTGAATGCGTTTTTCGATCGCGTGTCGCTGTGGAACGAGCTGAAAGCTGAGCCGGCCGGAGAATGGCAAGGGACGCTGGCGCAGCACAAGAAGGTGATTGTCGAGCACACCAGCATCAATCCGAACAAGGCGGCGCACATCGGGCATTTAAGGAACGCTGTTCTGGGGGACACGATGGTGCGCCTGCTGCGGCGGAGCGGGCACGAAGTCGTGGTTCAGAACTATATCGACAATACCGGCGTGCAGGTGGCGGACGTGGTGATCGCATTTCAGCAGATGGAGAGGAAGTCGCTGGCTGAAGTGAAAGAGCTGGCTGCGAAGCCGCACTTTGACTATTTGTGCTGGGACCTGTACGCGGAAGCCACGCAATTCTTCGAAGAAGACAAGCAGCGGGCCGCGAAACTGCGAGGCGACACGTTGAAGGACATCGAGGCGGGCGAGGGCGAAACCGCAGAGATGGCCGCGGTTATTGGAGACACGATCGTCGGCTATCACCTGCGGACCATGGCGCGCCTGGACATTTATTACGAACTGTTGGCGCGAGAGAGCGAGATTCTGCACCTGCACTTCTGGGACGCGGCGTTTGAGAAGCTGAAGGCCAGTGGGGCGATCCAGTTTGCAACTTCGGGCAAGAATGCCGGCTGCTGGATTATGCCGTGGAATACCGAAGCAAAGGAAGTGAAGGAGGCAGAGGAAATAAAGGATGAGGACGAAGCTAGCGCTGAATCCTCGTCAGCCTTCCCAGAAGAAGAGCAGGCAAAGATTATTGTGCGTTCGAATGGCACGGTGACGTACGTCGGCAAGGATATTGCATACCAACTTTGGAAATTTGGGCTGCTAGGCAAGGATTTTCATTACGCGAAGTGGCCTAATCCTCCCAGTGGCAAAACCGTGTGGGCCACCACGACCGAGCCGAACGAACCGGGTGCGCCGCATTTTGGAGGAGTCGACGTCGTTTATAACGTGATCGACGCGCGGCAGGCGTATCTGCAGGATGTTGTTGCCGAGGGCGTTCGCGCCCTGGGGCACGCGAAAGAGGCGGAGAATTCCATCCACTTCGATTACGAGATTGTGGCGCTGACTCCTCGCTGCGCGGCGGAGATGGGTTATGACGTTACGGAAGAGGAATCGAAATCGTATGTTGAGGTGAGCGGCCGCAAAGGGCACGGGGTGAAGGCGGACGATTTGATTGCGCGGATGCTGCAGGCGGCGGAGGCTCGCGTCCTGCAGAAGCAAGCCGATATGCCGGCGGATGAGCTTGCGAGGACGGCGAATGCTCTGGCGGTTGGGGCGCTGCGATTCTTTTTGCTGAAATACACGCGCAACACGATCATTGCGTTTGATTTTGACGATGCGCTGAAGGCGGAAGGGGAAACCGGACCTTATTGCCAATATGCGGTGGTGCGCATTCGGGGCATTCGACGCAAGGGAGCGGAGTCGGTCGCGGTTCGACCGGCGGTCAGCGATGAGGCCGTGAAGAAGATTCTAGACAGTCCGGAAGGCGCGGACATGTGGGAGTTGGTGCTGCTCAACGGATCGCTGGATGCTTCGGTGGACGCCGCGATCGGGGCGCAAGAGCCTGCTTTTGTGACAAAGTATGCGTTTCAGTTGGCACAGGCGTTCAACAACTTCTATCACAAGCACCACATTTTGTCTGAGCCGGATGAGCAGAAGAGGGCGTTTTTGTTGACGCTCACGGAGTTGGTGGAACGCCGGCTGGTTCAGTCTCTTGGGATGCTTGGCATTGAGACGTCGGAGAAGATGTAAGGCAGTTTTGAGTTTTAAGTCGAACGCAAAACCCAAGCAAATTGAGGAGCGGCCCGCCTTCACACAAGCAAACGCCAAGAGCGCTGGCGCGGAGCTGACGTTATAGCGACGTGACGAGGTGGACTAGGGTACGGAGGCTGACGCCGGTGGGGCCTTTGGCGAGCCAGGGCTTGGCGTCGTCATTCCAGGCAGTGCCGGCGATGTCCAGGTGAATCCAAGGGGTGTCGCCCGCAAATTCGCGGATGAACCACGCGCCGGTGATCGAGCCGCCGCCCTTGCCGCTGCCAATGTTCTGGATGTCAGCGAAACTGCCCTTGATGAATTCGCGATACTCTTCGTCCATCGGAAGTTGCCACATCTTTTCTCCGGCTTCTTTCGCGCTGGCCAGAAGCTTGTCGGTCCAGGCCTGATCGGAGCCGAACACGCCGACATTCACGTTCGCCAAGGCCACGACGATGGCGCCGGTGAGAGTTGCGGCGTCGACAAGATGAGTGGCACCGAGTTGTTTCGCATAGTGCACAGCGTCCGCAAGGATCAAGCGGCCCTCCGCGTCGGTATTGAGCACCTCGATTGTCTTGCCAGACATGGCGGTTTGAATGTCGCCCGGCTTTTGCGCGCGGCCCCCCGGCATATTTTCGGTGGCGGGAACGACGCAGATTACCTTTACCTCGGGTTTCAGCGCGGCAATGGCGCGCATGGCGCCGATCATGGTGGCACCGCCAGCCATGTCGTACTTCATTTTTTCCATGCCGTCAGCGGGCTTGATGGAGATGCCGCCGGTATCAAAGGTGACGGCTTTGCCGACCAGACCAACCACCGGGGCTCCGGGTTTGGGGTTAGCCGGGGTATAGGTGATGACGATCATGCGAGGCGGCTCGATGCTGCCCTGGGCGACGCTCAACAGGGCGCCCATTTTCAGTTCGGCGATCTTCTTTTCGTCCAGCACTTCGACGGCCAAGCCCGCTTCCTTAGCCATGGCTTCGGCCTTTTCGGCCAGAGTGCGGGGCGTCAGTTTGTTGGAAGGCTCGTTGACAAGGTCGCGCGCAAAATTCTGCGCGTCACCGATGATGCGGCCGCGAGCAATTCCCTTTTCGCCAGCCGAGTTTTCCGCGTCGGAATAACCGGCGATGGTCGCGGCGTCAATGAATTTGTCTTTCTTCTTATCGGTTTTGTATTTGTCGGTCTCGAAATCGGCGGTGATAAAGCCTTCGGTGATCGCCTGGGCGGCGTCTTCGCTGGCTCCGCCTTCGCGGACGAGGAAGGTGAAAGTGTGGACGGAACGGCCTTTCAGGTAACGGAGGGCGACACCCGCAACTTTGCGCAGCGTGGCGGTGTTGAACTGGTCGCGCTTCCCTGCGCCAACGAGGAGCAAGCGTGCCGCTTTGAGTCCGGCAGGGGCATGGACGAGGGTGGTTTCGAGGGATTTGCCGGTCAGTTCCCCGCTTTTGTTCAGGCGGGCGAGCAAGCCGCCGGTGAGTTGATCGAGCTCGGCGGCGCGGCCCTGCGGACCGTCGTTATCGTCAAAAATATAGGTGACGAGCGCATCGCCTTCAACTGCGGTTAACATTCTGTGATCTAGAGTGATTTGCATGATGGATCTATCGCCTCCGGTTGCGATACATAGCTTGTTCCGCTTCCCTGCGAGCTTCCTTGGTGCGCTCGTCATGACGGCGGTCCCACGACTTCTTGCCCTGTGCCAAAGCGATTTCGACTTTAGCAATCCCGTCGCGGAAATAGATCCGCAGGGGGATGACGGTCAAACCTTTCGATTCCGTACGGCCCGAAAATTTGTGAATCTCGCGCTTATGAAGGAGCAGCTTGCGGTCGCCCAGGGGTTCGTGATTCCAAGGCCCACCCGGCATGTATTGGGCGATGTGCGCATTGACCAGAAACGCTCCGCTGGGTTTGAAATCGACATAGGCGTCGCGAATATTGGCTTTGCCTTCACGAAGGGCTTTCACTTCCGTCCCGTGCAACACCAAGCCCGCTTCCAGCTTCTCAAGAATATGGTAATTGTAGGAGGCGGCACGGTTCTGAGCGACAATCTGCTCACCCGGCTTTTTCGCTCCCTTGGCCTTCTCTGGTTTTTTGTGTGTCTTAATCACAATCTTTCATTTTACCCGATGACGCGTCTAAAGACAGTGAGGCCGAAAGGTGGTCTCGGGTGGTGCCCCCAGTCCGCAGCCCGCAATCGGGGTCCGCGCAGAATTCGGTGTTAGGTTCAAATCATCGCAGGATTCAAATGTCATGGTGAGGGACATTGGGACATGAAGCCATGGTCTGACAGGGGTGCGTATTGGGGGCTTGCTTGCCGCGCCGATAATCCCGATGCTAGACTGCGAAAGCAAGGAAAGACGGAATTTGTCCCCTGCATCACTGCCGGAGTGCCTATGCGCCGTTGGAGTCGAGGTTTGATATGGATTGCTGTAGGACTGGCTCTTGCGGGCTGCCCCAAGAATGGCCATCAAGACTACAAAGCCGGAGATAAGGCCTACGATTTAAAGGATTACGACGCGGCCGTCGATTATTTCTCCAAAGCCCTTGCTGCCAACCCTCGTGACGCTTTCTACCGAATCAAGTTGAATGACGCCCGGTTTGAGGCCGGCCAACTGCACATCCATCAAGGCCAGAAACTCCGCGAAAAAGGGGATCTGCAGGGGGCCATTTCGGAATTCCAGCGGGCCCAGGTCTTAGACCCCTCGAGCGTGGTCGCCGATCAGGAATTGAAGAAGACGCTGGACATGCTCGCCGAGCGCGTGCGCAGCACAGAACAGCAGGCCGAACAACCGCTTGTCGAGAATGGGCAGCCCACCCTTGCTGCCGAGCCTCCAGAGCTGAAACCACTTTCCCGCGCACCCATTAACCTGAAGATGTCCAATGATTCCAAGATGGTCTTTGACACGATCGGGAAGCTGGCTGGCTTGACGGTCATTTACGATCCCGATTTGCAGGCGCGGCGCATTTCCGTTGATTTGAATAACGTGACGCTGGAGCAAGCACTGGACATCGTTTCCCTGGAGAGCAAGTCGTTTTGGAAACCGGTCACGGAGAACATCATCATGGTGATTCCGGACCAGACCCAAAAGCGCCGGGACTATGATGAAGAAGTAGTGCGCACTTTCTACCTGAGCAACGTGGCCATCGCTCAGGACCTTACAGAAATTACGACCGGGCTGCGCCAATTGCTGGATTTGCACCGCATATCGCAGGTAAATTCACAAAACGCGATCATTGTGCGCGATACACCGGACAAGCTGGCACTAATCGATAAGATCATAAAGGACATCGACAAAGCGAAGCCCGAGGTCATCCTCCAGGTCGAAGTACTTCAGGCAAGCACGGATAATTTGAAGAATTTGGGAATTTTGCCGCCGCAGAGCGTCAGTGCAACCATCAATCCGAATAGTTCGACTACCACTAGCACCACCAACACAACGACTACGAACACGAACAATGGTCTGACGCTGAATCAGCTAACGCATTTGAACCAGAACGACGTGGTCTTGACCATTCCCAGTGCCACCGCCAATTTCCTGCTGACGGACACCAGCACGAAGATTGTCCAGAACCCGGAGATTCGCTCCATTGATGGCCAGCAGGCCAAGCTGCGCATCGGCAACCGCGTTCCCGTGGCAACAGGCAGCTTCCAGGCGGGAGTCGGCGTCGGCACGGCGGCAGTGAACCCACTTGTCAACACGCAGTTCCAATACATCGATGTTGGCGTCAACGTGGATGTGACTCCCCACGTTCATCCGAATCGCGATGTAAGCATGAAGGTGGATATTGAGGTCTCGTCCGTGACCGGGCAGGCCACCATCGGCGGAATCCAGCAGCCCATCATCAGCCAGCGCAAAATCACTCACGAGATTCGGTTGAAGGAAGGCGAAGTCAGCATACTCGCCGGTTTGATCGAGCGCATTGACACAAAGACGCTGAACGGCTGGCCATGGCTCGCAAATGTTCCGGTAATGAAATACCTTTTCTCGACGGAGAACCCAGAGCATCAGGACAACGAAGTTTTGATCGTTCTGATTCCGCGCATCGTTCGCATGCCGGAGTGGAGCAAAGAGAATCTTCGCGCTCTGTATTCGGGCACGGAGACTTTTCCATCGGTCCGCAAAGAACTTGACGTGAAGGCACCGACTTCGAATCCGACACCTTCTGCTGTCCCGTCTGGGGTGGCAGCGCCCGCAAGCTCGCCGGCTCCGGGTAATGCGCAGGTTCCGGTCGTCACACCGGCAAGCGGTGCCCCGGTCCCTGCTGCAGGTGTAACGCCTGCGCCAGCGCAGGTGAGTGGCCCGAGAATCCACTTTGAGCCTTCGAACATTACGCTTAGTCCCGGCCAAACTTCCACGGTGGGCATCGCGGTGGAGAACGTGTCTGACCTTTTCTCCATCCCGATGATGATCCAATACAATCCCGCGGTGATCAGCATTGAAGAAGCGCGGCACGGCAGCTTCCTTTCCGGCGGCACGCAGGAGATTGCGATTGTTCAGCGAGTCGATAAAGAACACGGCCAGGCAATTATTTCCGCCACTCGGCAACCCAACACGCCCGGTGTCAGTGGCAGCGGCACGCTGCTTGGGATTGTGATCAAAGGCATTGCACCGGGATCGTCGAATTTGTCCATTGTGCAGGTGAACGCCAAGGACTCAGCGCAAAAGAGCATTCCGCTGGTGACCAGCGAAGCCACGGTGCGAGTGCAGTAGAGCGTTCCCGTTGGAGTATCGGAACCGATGCGGCTCGTAAAGAAAAATCGGCGCCTCTCTTCCGAAGCGGGAATGACACTGCTGGAACTGGTGATTTCCTGCGGCATTCTGCTGATCCTTTCGACAGCGGCTTTGCCCATCGCGCGCTGGACGGCTTATCGCGAGCGTGAGAAAGAGTTGAGACGCGATTTAATCGAAATGCGCGAAGCCATCGATCGATACAAAGACCTGGCCGATCACGGGCAGATCCGCGTGGACAATATGACCGGCGGTTATCCGCCGGATTTGGAGACCCTCGTGAAGGGCGTGCCACTGGCCGGCGCTGCGGCCGGGGCTCAGGGGAAAAAGATTCGTTTCCTCCACAGAATTCCAATCGATCCCATGACGAAACAAGCGGATTGGGGCCTGCGCTCCGTGGAAGACGATCCGGATTCAATGGATTGGGGCGGGAAAGATGTGTTTGACGTTTACTCCCGTTCGACAGCGACCGCCATGGACGGGACGAAGTACTCGGATTGGTAAACTGATGGCCAGACGTAATTTTCTACTTTCCCATTTTCGGTCCACGCGACATGGACGCGCAGGCGGACGGCCGGAGAGCGGGTTCACACTCATTGAATTGATGATCGTCATTGCCATTATTGTGATTCTTGTGGGCATGGCGGCCGGCATCTACACCAGAACGGTGCAGCACGCGCGGGAATCGGTCCTGAAAAAGGACCTGCAGACGATGCGCGAGGCGATTGATAACTACACTCTGGACAAGCAGCAAGCTCCACAATCCCTCCAGGATCTTGTCGACGCGCATTATTTGCGCCAGGTCCCCGTGGATCCGATTACGCAGCAGACGGACTGGGCGCTTCACTACGGCGACGCGGTGGTGTCTCCCGACCAAACCAGCACTGGCGTGGACGACGTGCATTCAAACTCCGACCAGATGGGTAGCGATGGCACGCCTTATAACACCTGGTAATTTCCTTCTCTAAGTCCTGCAAAAAGACCGGAAAGTGATACGTGGGCGGTTGTCTTTGCACCAATTTGACGGATGCTTCGCCGTCCGCTATAGTCAGAGTGCGGGGTGGAGCAGCCTGGTAGCTCGTCGGGCTCATAACCCGAAGGTCGTCAGTTCAAATCTGACCCCCGCAACCAATTCGTGAATTGCAGGGCCGGCGCCAGGAACCGACCCTTTTTGTTTTGTGCGCATGAGCCCGAAAAGCCGAGCTGTCTTTGTTGAGCGAATCCCGCAAAGTACGCGGGATTCGGGGGCCGAAGGTCGTCAGTTCAAATCTGACCCCGCAACCAAATTCGTGAAGGATGAGGCCGGAAACCAGGATTCCGGCCTTTTGTTTTCTGCCATTTTCGTCCGAAGAGAGAGAAGGACAACCACGGGACCCAGGTTCACAAAACGAACCTGGGCCACCCGCCATCGCCTTGGCGTGACCGACCGCCATGGCTAGTTGTTTTGGGTGTCCGACAAATTCCGTGCCTCGCCGCGACCGACTGCCTTCTATTTGGTTCCGAGGAAGCGCTCGACGATCTCCGGCAACATCGGCTCGACGGCGAGCGAGTAGTGAGTGGCGCCCGGCACGATTGCGAACTGGTTTGCGGGCCGCAGCGAGCCATCAATTCCGGCATCGCGCTGGCCGCCTCCCAACACCTTCCAGAACTCGACCATGTGTTCGGGCGGGACGTAGTCAGCGTCGGCGAAGACCAGCAGTGTGCGATTCTTAAGCTTGGCGACGTCGGCGCTCCAGTCGAAGGGGCGTTTGGTCAGATCACCGACCTTGCTGAAGAGGTTCGTCCAATCGACATCAGGATAGGCCTGCCCTAACGGCGATGCCTTGACGGCACCGCCGAGCATGGCAGCGTTGGCCTCCAACTGATTGAAGGCCACAAGCACCTCCGGATAGGCGTCGTCTTGCCTCATCCTCGCGGCCAGGAGCACGAGCCGGTCCACCACGTCCGGATGGCGGATGGCGGTCTGCAGCGCGACGAAGGAGCCCAGCGAGTAGCCCATTACGTCGGCCTTGCCGAGGTTCAGATGGCCGATCAGAGCGGCAACGTCGTCGCCCATCGTTTCACAGCGCAGTGGCCTGTCGGTGTCTGGCGTGCGCCCATGCGCCTGAAGATGGACGGCGATCACCTGCCGGCCCTTGGCCAGTTCGGCCAGATTGCTCCCGAAGCTGTCTGGGTTGACGCCCCCGTGAAGAAGAATGAGCGGCTTGCCGGCGCCATGCACGCTGTAAAAGATATGCTGGCCATTGACGTCGGCAAAATTCGAATTCGACATGGCGGGGGTCTCCTTGGCTTGAACGGGAAGGGTCGCAGTCAGCACTGCGGTCGCTGTGGCAGTCTTCAGGAAATC
>Ga0187779_10000127_pt1 | contig 59119 bp, 51 predicted proteins | sample 1015_Q2_SP10_10__FD_132435 | JGI IMG/M metagenome (GOLD analysis project Ga0187779, IMG submission 132435) | Tropical peat soil microbial communities from peatlands in Department of Meta, Colombia - 1015_Q2_SP10_10_MG | ecosystem: Environmental > Terrestrial > Soil > Wetlands > Peat | place...
TACACGCCCATTCCTGCTGTGACTTGCAACCATGCTGATTGAAAATAAAAAGAAATGCCCTGGAGAAGGGCATCAGGATTCTAAAATTTTGTCTTCAGTTAACGCGAAACTGCGGAAGTTGGGTTAGTGCGGGCCTACGCGCGGAAAAAAAAGGAACGGGCAGCCGTTTGCGAAACTCCTCTTCTCGCAGCGGACCATACACGAGATTCGCGGAGGTAGCTGGCTCTACCCTTGTTCAACCTCTCCCTCGACCTATCGCAACACGAACTTCCCGGTTAATTCGATCTGGGCGGCGGAGCGCCCGACGAGAATGTCGAACTCGCCTGGGTCAGCGTTCCATTGGTGGCGCTTGACGTCGTAGTAGGAGAACGCCCGGCGGTCCAGCTGAACTAGGACATGCTTCGTCTCGCCCGGGCTGAGTTGCATTTTCGCAAATCCCTTCAGTTCTTTGACCGGACGCGGAACGCTGGCGTGGCGGTCACCCACATATACTTGTGCGACCTCCGCGCCGCTGCGGCTTCCCGTATTGGTCACCTCGAAGCTGACGGTGGCGAGATTCTCGCCGGAATTGTCCGGGGAGACGTTAAGGTTCTTGTAAGCGAAGGTGCTGTAGGAAAGCCCATAGCCGAAGGGAAACAAGGGCTTGATTCCGGACTTGTCGAAGTGGCGATAGCCGACGAAGATGCCCTCGCTGTAAGCGACTTTGTCCTCGCCGGGGTGCGGGTAGTAGCTATCGTGGACGGCGTTATCCTCCCAGCGCCGTTCCATCGAGATCGGGAGCCGGCCCGAGGGATTGTAGTCACCGAACAGGAGCTGCGCCAGGGCGGCGCCGCCTTGCTGGCCGGAGTACCAGGACTGGAAGAGTGCGGGAACCTGATCCACCCAGGCAGACATATCCACCCCGCCGCCTGCGGTCATCACGACGATAGTCTTCTGGTTGGCGGCAGCGATCTGCCGGATAAGTTCGTCCTGGCCGGGAGGCAGTTCGAAGGTACGGTCGGCGCTCTCGCCCTCGATGGCGGAATCGAATCCCGCGGCCACGATCACAGCGTCAGAATGCGAAGCCAGGGACTTAGCGTCCGCGCTGACCAGGGTTTCGGGACGCACGATGCCGAGCCGGAGTCTGCGGCGTCCCCATTTGCCATGGAGAAACCAATCCAGCTCGACCTGGTGCGCGCCGGCCGTGAGGTTGAGGGTCGCCTGTCCGAGAAAAGCGTACGCGTCCTTCCAGTCATCGAGGATGATCTTCCTGTCGACCAGAAGCCGGTACCCGCCATTTTCGCCCGGTCCCTGCACGAAGAGGACGTAATTGCCGGGCGTGGCCGGCGTATAGTAACCGGTCCAGCGGGCGGAAACGTCGGAGGTTGGTTCGTCCCCGTTGAGGCTGGTGTCGTAGTCCACGAATTTGTCAACCCGCGTTACCGAGGGCGCTCCGCTGAGTCCTTGGTTTCGGAAGAATTCAGCCTTCAGCCCGGGTTGGCTACCCTGTGCCTCGGTGGTGAACTTTGTGGCTTTAGCCATTTCCTCGAACGTGGGCAGACCGCGGGCATAGTAGACCTTGGCTGAGGAACCAAGATACCTGGCCACTCCTTCAAAGTAACTGACAGGGGTGAAGGGCTTCACCTCGGCGCTGCCGCCGCCGACGGGATCGGCGGGATAGGCAGCAGGGCCGACGATGGTAATGGACTTCACGCGGTCCCTATTCAGCGGCAGCAGGTTGCCCTCATTCTTCAGCAGAACCATACTGGAGCGAGCCGCTTCGAGAGAGACCTCGTTCCCTTCGGGATTCCAGCGGGGTACGGACAGGTCGGCCTGATCGTGATCGAGCCAGCCGAAGCGGACGGCCACCCGCAGAATGCGGCGCACCTTGTCATCAATGGTTGCCTCGGTGACCTTGCCGGAACCAATGGCGGGCAGCAGAGTGGCGCGGTTCATGTGGTCGCCGGCGGGCATTTCAAGATCGAGACCGCCGTTGGCGGCAGCAATGCCGTCGTAGGTTGAGGTCCAGTCGGACATCATGATTCCGTCAAAGCCCCAGTCCTTTTTGGCGACGTCGGTATTAAGGTAGCCGTTCTGGGTCATGTGGACGCCATTGGTGAGGTTATAGGAGTCCATGATGGCGCCGACGTGCGCCTCTCTGACAGCAGCCTCGAAAGCGGGCAGGTAAATCTCGCGCATGGTGCGCTCATCGATCACGGAATTCATGTTGTGGCGGTCATACTCCTGGTTGTTTCCCATGAAGTGCTTGACGGTGGCGCTGACACCCTGGCTCTGCAGGCCTTCGATATAGGCCACGTCGATGCGGGCATCGAGGAATGGGTCTTCTCCGAAGTACTCGAAATCTCGGCCACACAGGGGGGCGCGGTAGATGTTGACCCCGGGGCCGAGCAGGAAGTGGACGCCGCGGGCCCGCGCGTCCTGCCCCAGAACCTGCCCCAGCTTGCGGGCGAGGCCAGGGTCCCAGGTGGCGGCCAGCGCAACCCCGCCGAAGGCCGTTGAGGGGCCGTAGTTTCTGACTCCCAGGGGGCCGTCGGCCATCTTCAAGCGGGGCAAGCCGATATGGTCGATGTTGCGGATGTAGAAATCGTCGACTCCACCCAGCAGGTCAATCTTTTCGTCCAGAGAGAGTTGCTTGAGCAATCCATCCACCCGGGCTTCCACCTGGGCCGCCGACGGGGGCGCGGTCTGGGCAAGGAGAGGCGTGAGGCATAACAGAGTGATCAGTGCGAGGCGGCGAAATGGGCGCGACATTGACGACCTCCTTGGAAGGCGCTCAGGGGGCTGAAGCCCGGTTCAGGAAGTCTCTTAACGCAACCCTGAACCGTTGCTCCAGCCAAAACCGGACTCTCTCCCGCATCGGATCGGCTACGAAGCCTCAGTCCTCGGACGAACCGCCGGCGGGCGAGACGCCCGCTCGACGGCCGGCCAGCACCTTTCGACGGCGCTGAGGGCGGCAGCACGGCGCTAGCGATTGTCGGCTACTCAACGCTGCACTCTGCCCGAGCCGCCACCCTTGAGGAGCGCCTCCACCTCATCCACGCTGGAGCGGCTGAAGTCCCCCGGGACAGAGTGTTTCAGGCACCCGGCGGCGGCGGCGAATTCGAGGGCTTCCTGGTGCGTAGGCAGCACCTGAAATCCGTAGATCAGGCCCGCGGCAAAACTGTCGCCGCTGCCGACTCGATCCACAATGTGGGTGATTTCATAGTGGCGGCTTAGGTAAAACTTTTCGCGATCGTTGAGGCACGCAGACCAGCCGTTGTGCGAGGCGCTGCGGGATTCGCGTAAGGTGACGGCGATGGCCTTGAGGTTCGCGTACTGAGTCAGCACCTTGGCGGTCAGCGCCTGGTACTGAGCATGATCGAGCTGGCCGGATTGAACGTCCACCTCCGCCTGCATGCCCAGCGCCATCTGCACGTCTTCTTCGTTCGCGATGACGAGGTCGACGTGCCGGACCAACTCGGGCATAACTTCGGTGGCGGGCTTGCCCCACCTCCAGAGATTCTTGCGGTAGTTGAGATCACAGGAAACGGTAACTCCGAGTTCCCGGGCGCGGCCGACCGCCTCCATGGCGAGATCCGCAGCGGAGGAGCTGAGGGCAGGTGTGATTCCGGTGAGGTGAAACCACAACGCCCCATCCAGGATTTCGTTCCAATTCAGGGAGCCGGGCTTGGCCAAGGCAATTGCGCTGCCGTCGCGATCATAGACCACCTTGGAGGGGCGCTGGTTGGCTCCGGTTTCGATGAAGTAGATCCCCATGCGCCCTTTGCCGCGAACGATCTTCGAGGTATCGACGCCGAAACGCCGCAGTTCGGCGATGGCGGCCTCGGCCAGGGGGTTCTTCTCCGGCAGGACGGTGACGTAGGCCGAGGGCAAACCGAATTGCGCGAGTGCCACCGCCACATTGGCTTCGCCGCCGCCAAAGGAGGCAACAAATTCAGGGCTCTGGAGGAAGCGTTCAAGACCGGGAGGAGCGAGCCGCAGCATGATCTCGCCGAAGGTTAGGGTGGCTCTCCTCATCGCGAAGAATCAGGCAATCGGGGGAATGGTAGTAAAAACAGAGGGCAGGCGCAACGTTTGTAGCGCCTGCCCCGATTTGCGAGTCCTTCAACTCAGAATGAGAATCTCAGCCCGAATTGAATGAGGCGAGGAAGGTTAACTGTGTTTGAGACGATTCCGAAGGTCGAACCCCCAAAGGTTCCATTCGGTGGCCCGAATTGCGGGCGATTAAAGATGTTAAAGAACTCGGTTCGGAACTCAATGTTCATTCTGTCCTCAGGACCGAAATATGTTCTCTTGAACAAAGCAAAGTCCCAATTGTTAACGCCTTCCTGTCGCAACGTGGCGTCGACACGGGACTCATCACCAAAACCCCAGGCCGGAGCCGGACCAAAACAACTCGTATTGAACCATTCGCCCAGCTTGGATGAGGGGCTGCCCGAGATCGACTTGTCGCACCCCGCAACTACGTTCGGCCTGAGCGTACCGGTGCCCAACCCCAAAGCGGTCAGGGAGTTGCCCGAACCGGAGCTGATCTTCACGGGGAAGCCACGCTGGAAGGTGGTAACACCGTCTACGCCCCAGCCCGAGACCAGTCCGTTCTTAAAACCGGTAAGGTCGTTGGCATACTTCTTACCGCGACCGAAGGGCAGATCGAGCACGTAGCTGATCACCAAACGCTGCGACACATCCTGCGAGGACAGGGAGCGGTCAGCAGCCAGATTGTTCCAGTCCTGAATGCTTCCCACACCTCCGCTGGTTCCACCCTCCAACCAGGAGGTAAGGGTATCCGTGTCGGACATGAGCTTGGCGTTGGTATACGCCACCAGCAGGGTGCCTCCGCCTTGGAATCGTCTTGTCAATGTCGCCTGAAAGGCGTTGTAGCTGCTTCCGCAGCAACCGTAGCCGTTAAGGTTCAAGCCCGCATATTGGGGGTACGGACGGTCGAGCTGGCCCTGGATGAGGGTGGTCGGTCCTAAACCACCAGGGAGACTGTTCAGCGGGTTACACAGGGGACATAGAAATGGGTAGTTTGCAGCTGTAACTGGTTTGGCTATATCAGGAGTCTGACCAGCAGCAGCTTGCTGCGCAGCCGTGGCAATAAAGCTATCGGGAATTTGGTTGATGTTGGTATTGAATTGTTCCAGATGCACTCCATGGGAGCCCGCGTAGGCTAAGTCAACAAAGAAGCCTGCGGGTAACTCTCGTTGAATGTCGAGGTTGTATTGCTCCAGGTATCCGTACTTCTGGACCGTGTAACCCGTGGCCGAGAAGTTTGACTGATTGAGAATATACTGAGAGACATTCGGCTGAGGGTTGCGCCCCGGCACCGCAACCAGAGCAGCAGCTGAGTTTTGATTAAAAGGTCCTTGACCGGTGCAACTATAGTTCGCGGCACCCCCAGGTGCAGCCAAGGTGCAGGAGTTTTGATTAAGCGTCGCGCTCGGCGTTAACCCTTTGTCGTTACTGGCAAAGAAGTTAGAAGTGGCGCTGCTCACCGGGTCGACATAAGGGTTAGTGCCGAACGAGACGTAATTCGGAATGAAGAAGATTCCGAATCCGCCTCGAATTACGGTCTTGGGATTTGCCGCGTAGGCGAACCCCAGCCGCGGCATGAATTGAGTTTTTGAAAGTGGCAGGTTATTGCGGCTCGAGTTGACGCCCGTCTTTACCAAGAACAGATCGCCAGCACAAGTACCCCCCGTGCCACCGCATCCCGTCACCGACTGATTGGCCGCCTTGGGATCAAAGTACGTCATCTTGTCGTAGCGCTCTGACCAGGGCCCCTGCAATTCATAGCGGAGACCCAAATTCAGAGTCAGGTTCGGCCGTACCTTCCAGTTGTCGCCGAAGTAGAGAGCCCGGTAAGTCTGCTTGCCGGAAACTGGGCCCGAAATCACCAGTGAACCGGTAGTCTGGTTGCCGAACTGGGCGCCCTGCCCCAAACCGAATCCGAGTAGGAAGTCAGCGAAATCCACCCCGCCCGTGGCGCCAGCGAAATTCCGTGCCAAGCTCTGCGTCCAAGACCCGTTGAACGAGATGAGGCCCCCACCAGTGTTGGTCTGGAGGTAGTTGTCATAGCCCATCTCGAGCTGGCCGCCCCAGTTGAGGGTGTGCTTGCCCCGTATCATCGTAACTTGGGGGGATAGGTTCCACTGAGTGTTGTGATCGGCAATGGCGCTCTGGCCCTGACTACAAGTAACCGTGGGATCACTGATCGCGAAGCATGGGGTCAGGGGCGTGCGCTCGAGAGAAGGCACCACCGGGGTATAAGCAGCGGGCCAGCCCTCCTGGGTAAAGTCGAATCCAGAATTGATCGGGTTACGAATGTAGTTAAACCTGCTGCCGCTGAGATTGACGTCCACGATGGTGGTCGGAGTTATGGCGATGTTGTAACCGGCCGCCGCAGAGTAGCTCTTGCTATTCTCCTGGCAGCGATCTTTGCAAAGACCGGTGCCGAAGGGGTCCTGCGCCAAGCTGAGCAGCTTCCATTGGGAGTAACGGCCAAAGATACGCTGCCGGGAGCTGATGTTCTGGTCGCCCCGCACTACGTATTCGTCGATGTCGCCACCAGTGCTTGTTGCCTTAACGAAATTGAAGGCACCCGTCGCATTGGGCAGAGGCAGGTACTTCAGGAGGAAGTTGGAGGTTGAGTTGATGCGACCCGCTGGGATTATGTTGCCGGGGAATGCAGCGCGAGGGCATGCGACGCTCGCATTAGCACAAGTTACAGGATTTACGGAGAGCGGATCGTAGATCGTGACCGGGGCAGCCGAGAAGTCACCTGTCCGTTCAGCCGCCGTCGGAACGTTGGTAGAAAATACCGTGCCCGACCGTAGTCGAAAACCCTCGTAACTGCCGAAGATGAAGGTCTTGTCTTTGATGATTGCGCCACCGACGGCACCGCCGAACTGATTCTGCGTGAAGGGGGGCGGCGTGTTCGAATGGCCGGTAGAGAGTTCCTGCTTCTTGTTGAAATATTCGTTCGCGTTGAAGACCTTGTTGCGCAAATATTCGTAAGCGCTTCCGTGCCACACATTGGTTCCGGATTTTGTGCTGAGGTTGATGATTCCGCCAGCGAACTTGCCCCATTCCGGACCCAGGTTGTTGTACTGCACCTTGAACTCCGTAATCGAGTCCTGGGTGGGAACCAGCAGGGGCAGGTTGATGTAGCCCACGTTCAGGGGTTGACCGTCCAGGTACTCCGCAGCCTCGTTGGCAAAGGCGCCGCCAATTTGGTAGTTGGCGAAGTCGAACGGGTTCTTGCCGACCACGGTGCCAATTGTGTTTCCCTGCGGAACGACAGATGGGGTAATGGTGGTGAGGTTATATATGTTTCTGCCGTTCAGCGGCAGTTCGTTGGCCTTGCGCTGATCGACCACCTGACCGAGGGAGGAGGTTTCGGTCTGGAGCAACGGTGTTTCCGACGTGACTTCGACAGTTTCGCTGACCTGGCCGACGGCGAGAAGGGCGTCAATCTTGGCGGTTTGGTTCACCTGTACAACAACGCTGGACCGGGTGAAGTGTTTGAATCCCTGTTTCTCGACCTCAATCCGGTATTCGCCCGGAATCAGGTTCACGAAGTTGTAGAGTCCATCGGCCCCGGTTGGTTGCGTGCGCTTGTCCCCGGTTCCGACGTTGGTCAAGGTTACCTGCGCATCGGAAACCGCCGCGCCGGTGGGATCGGTGACCGCCCCTGTGATCGAGCCGTAGGTGGCCTGCCCCTCGAGGAAGGGGCTGAAGCAGAGAACCAGCGCTACACAAAGAACCAGCGTCCAGAACTGACGAGACAGCATGTGCACCCCCCAAATTTCGGTGTGAACAGGTTGAGGTGCCCGCCCCCCGAGGACCTCCTCGGGCCGCGCACCCTGAGCCTCCGGAACTACCCCGCCATGTATTTCAGAATACCCCGCTAGGTAAACGTTAATCTCACAAAGGTGCCATCCAAATCATGAGTGCAGTAAATCGATATTGCGAGTGGTTTATTGCTTTTGTCACACCACGCGCGTAGTTGTCAAGAAATAAATGGACAAGGTGCTACGCAAAGCAAGAATGGGGAGCCTTTGCCAATGTTCGTCCTGAGCTCCTAGTATGCTGACGGACAGCAAAAGCGGCAGCGATTTGTGATTTTTCATAGAAATTCGTTTTTTGGAAGTCAGTTTTTGCGTGGAATACATTTCTTGGAATGACAGGCGAGAGGGAATCCATTTTTCAGGAAACCCGAGGTGCTATCCGGAGATGACAAACAAGTGAAGATCGTTGGCTTGAAGACCGCCGTGGTCGAAGGCAACTTCGACTGGACTTTTGTTCTGGTTGAAACAGATGAAGGAATCCGTGGCCTGGGCGAGTGCTTCTTCGCTCCCGGTCTGACCTCGATGCTTCGTGCGCTGGCGCCGGTGATTCAGGGAGAGGACCCGCGGGACATCCGCCGGTTGTTTCGCAAACTGCAGCTGGCGACTTCGGGAGCCGGTTCGGTAGCCGGGATCGTGTACAACGCGATCAGCGGCATCGAGGCGGCCCTCTGGGACGTGCTAGGGCAATGGCTGGAGGTTCCCATTTATCGCCTGCTGGGAGGCAAGTTCCGCGACCGGATTCGCGTCTACGCGGACTGCCACGGAGGCGAAGCTCTGGAGAGCCTGGATGCGGTGCTCCGCTCGCGCCCGCCTTCCTGGACGGCTGAGGCTCCCGCTCACGTTCCGCGGGATTACTTCGGCGAGTCCGACCAAGCGCCCTCGTCACCGGAGGACTACCGCAAACAGGCCCTCACCATGCGAGCCAGGGGCTACACTGCGTTGAAGTTCGATCTGGACGTACCCGGCACAGAAGGGTCGGATCCCTACAACCGGTGCCTCACGAGTCGGGCGATTGACCGGATGGTCGAACTTCTGGGTGCGGCACGAGAAGCGGTCGGGAGGGACACGGACCTGGCAGTCGACTGCCACTGGCGGTACAGCGTGAGCGATGTGGTCAGGGTGGCGCGTGAACTCGAACCTTTCCGGCTGCTGTGGCTGGAGGACCCAGTGCCCCCAGGCAACACTGGGGCACTGCGAGCGGTGAGTTCCCGGATCAATATCCCGGTGGCCACTGGGGAGAACCTCTATTTATTCGACGGATTTCGCGACCTTCTCCAGACGCATGCGCTGGGTATTGCGACTCCCGATCTGCAGAAGGTCGGGGGCTTGTCGGTGGCCTGCCAGATTGCAGAATTCGCGGACGGACAAGCCATTCCGCTGGCGCCGCACAATATCAGTAGTCCGGTGGGCACTCTCACTTCGGCACATTTCTGCGCGGCCATTCCGAATTTCCTGGCACTGGAATTTCATGCCGCCCAGGTGCCTTTCTGGGACGACCTGGTTGAAGGCCTGGAGAAGCCGCTCATCCGCAATGGATTCATCCGCCTGCCTGAGAAGCCTGGCCTGGGAGTGAGACTGAACCAGGAGGTTGCCCGCAGATACGCCCGCAAAGGAGAGCCATTTTTTTGATGGGCGCCACTGCGGGGATATGCTAGCCAGTTCAGGAGATGAGGAAGTTCTGAATTGCTGAAGACAGCCGTCATGGTATTCGCGCTGGCAGCGGTTTTGTTCGCGGCGCTGGCAGCTCCGGTCCTGGAAATGAAGCCGCGGGCGGGGCTGGACTTCATCCTGCGGAATTCGCCCACCCCGCAGAAGTACCTGATTGAGACCATGCCGGGCGGCGTGGCCCTTCTGGACTACAACCGCGACGGGTTGCTGGACATCTTCCTGGTGAATGGGGGAAGGGTCACCAGCCCGATGCAGATTCCGGAGAACTTTGATCGCAGCGACCCGCTGTACTGGAACCGCCTGTATCGGCAGAACAAAGACGGGACGTTCACCGACGTCACTAAACAGGCGGGACTGGCGAACGCAGGCGAGGGAAACTACGGCATGGGAGTAGCGATCGGCGACTACGACAACGATGGCTACCCGGATATCTACGTGACAAACTACGGGAAGAACACTCTCTACCACAACAATGGGGACGGCACCTTCACGGACGTAACCGAGAAGGCGGGGGTGGCGGCGGGAGGCTGGTCGGTCTCCGCTGGATTCTTTGACTATGACAACGACGGCAAGCTGGATTTGTTCGTGACCCGCTACATGGACTGGGACACGAAACACAGCAAGACCTGCGGGGGCGAGTGGCATACCTACTGTCCGCCGGAGGAGTTTCCCGCCACGACGAGCATTCTGTATCACAACCGCGGCGACGGCAGCTTCGAGGATGTCAGCCAGAAGTCGGGCATTGCCTCCAAGAAAGGACGCGGGCTGGGCGTGGCCTTCGCTGATTATGACGACGACGGGTTTACTGATGTTTTCGTGGCCAACGACGGCATGCAGCAGTTTCTGTTTCACAACAATGGCGACGGGACTTTCAAGGAGGTGGGCATGGAGGCGGGTGCGGCGCTTTCCGAGGACGGCAGGCGGCTTTCTGGCATGGGAGTGGTCTTTCAGGACTATGACAACGACGGGCGCCCGGACATCATCGTGACGGAACTGCCGCGGGAGATCTATGGGGTCTATCACAACGAGGGAAAGGGCACCTTCAGCTACCAGAGTCTGGAAACGGGGCTGGGTATGCTGACCAGCGGAAGCTCCGGGTGGGGAGTGGGCCTGGAGGACTTCGACAATGACGGGTGGAAAGATTTGTTTGTGGCGCAGGGCCACGTGCTCGACAATGTGGAACAGATTGACCCGTCGCTTCATTACAAGGAACTTCCCTTGCTGGCGATGAATCATCAGGGACGTTTCGAACGCACCGATCCCGGCCTGACTGCGCCGGTGGCCGGACGCGGAGCGGCGTTTGGCGATCTGAATAATGACGGCTGGCAGGACGTGGTGATGACCGTGTTGGGCGAAAAACCAGTGGTCTTGCTCAACCCCGGCGGCAAGAATCATTGGCTGGTGGTAAACCTTAGAGGTACGCGTAGCAACCGGGACGGACTGGGGGCGCGTGTGCGGGTGAACGCACAAACCCGATTTGCGACCACGTCGGGAAGTTATTCCTCGGCCAGCGACAAGCGGCTGCACTTCGGTCTGGGATCGGCGCAGACGGCCAAGGTTGAGGTCGACTGGCCTTCGGGCGTGCATCAGACTTTGAGTGATGTTCACGCCGACCAGTTCCTGGACGTAACCGAACCGGAGAAACCGTGATCCGAGCCCTGGTTCTCCTGTTTCTTGCCTGGCAAAGCCCGTCTCCGGAGGCGTTGCAACACATGCAGGCGGGTGCCGAGGCGGAGAAAAACAGGCACTTCGACGTGGCCATTGCGGAATACCGGAAAGTCACCGAGCTTGAACCGACGCTGGCTGCCGGCTTTGTGAGCCTGGGACAGGCATATCTCGAGAACCATGACTATGGCGGGGCAATCGTTCCGCTGAAGCAGGCAGTGACGCTCAGTCCCGAACTGCGCCCGGCGCATCAGTTGCTGGGTTACGCGTTGCTGGCCGAGGGCTATGCGGCGCAGGCGATTCCTCACCTGGAGAAGGCGCAGGACACAGCGGCTCTGGGAATCGCCCAGTTGGAGACGGGGGATTTCGCGGGCGCGGTACCGAACTTGCAGGCGGCCTTGAGCCAACGTCCCAATGATCCCGACCTGCTTTACTATTTCGGCCGGGCCAGCGGGCTGCTTTCCAAGCAATCGATCGACACCCTTCTCGCCGCGTATCCAGACTCGGCGCGAGCCCACCAGGCCATGGCAGAGAACTACTACATCCTTCGCCAGATGCCACAGGCGGAAAAGGAATTCCTGGAAGCCATCCGGCAGCGGCCGGACATTCCGAAGCTTCACCTGGAGCTGGGCCTGGTGTACGCAGGCTCTGCCCAGTGGCCAAAGGCGGAGGAGGCGTTTCGCGCGGAGACGAAATTGCAACCGGGAAACGCCGAGGCTGCGTACCGGCTCGGCAACGCACTTCTGCAGCAAGGCAAAACGCGGGAGGGGCGGGCCGAGTTGATACGCTCCGACAAGCTGCAGCCGGAGATGCCGGAAACGCTCTACGCTCTGGGCAAGGCCGACTCGCTTGAGGGAGACGCCACCGCCGCGGAGAAGGCGTGGAAAAAAGTAATCGAACTGGAGCAAACAAGCCGGTTGACCGCACAGGCCCATTTCGCGCTGGCCGGGCTCTATCGTAAACAGGGAAAAGCGGACGCGGCACAGCAAGAGATGGAAGCGTTCAAGAAGCTCGAGAAAACCTCGACTCCTCCCGAAGCACCGCAGCAGTAGACCGCATAGTTCGTGTGCCTTGGCGTGCTTGGTGCGGGAAAAGGAGCGAGCCCCACTCGGCACGAAGTTACGCGAAGGGAAGGGGGCGTTCCTTGATTGTGTGCTGCCCAATGATTGCACCATGAACAAATTGAAGGTCCTGGGAAAAATCGTCGACTCGGGCCTGGTGGCCGTGATTCGCGCTACGAGTTCCGAGCAAGCGGCGCGAATCGCCGAAGCTTGTGCGCAAGGGGGCGTGGCAGCGGTCGAGATCACGTTCACCGTGCCGGGAGCCGCGAACCTGATCGCCGAGCTTTCCCGGGGTTTCACCGGCGGCCAGATCCTGATCGGTGCCGGGACCGTGCTCGACGCGGAGACGGCGCGGGCGGCGATTCTGTCCGGCGCCCAGTTTGTGGTGGGGCCCAGCCTGAACTCCCAGGCGGCGCGGCTCTGCAACCGCTATCAAGTGCCCTATATCCCGGGCGCGGGCACGGTGACCGAGATCGTCGAAGCGATGGAGTGCGGGGCCGATATCGTGAAGGTTTTCCCGGGAGAGACCTTGGGCCCCGACTTCGTGAAGGCGGTGCGTGGCCCGCTGCCTCAGGCGTCGCTCATGCCGACCGGAGGAGTGTCCCTGGAGAACGTCGGCGAGTGGATCCAGGCAGGATGCGTTGCCGTGGGAGTGGGGGGCAATCTGACCGCGGGGGCGAAAAAGGGGGATTTTCAGTCCATCACAGAATTGTCCCGGCAGTTCGTGGCTAAGATCCGCCAGGCACGCGGCCAAGGTTAGGGAATCCCCGACAGGTCGCGATTGTCTTCTCGGCGTAGGAAGGCGCTCGAACTACACAGAACTGCCCTCGAGGACGCCAAGAAAAACCGGAGTGGACTGCGGCTGCGACTCGATCAGAATTTGCTCAACGAGCGTCGCTTTAGGGAAAGGGGTTCTGACGGTGGCCCAGAGATTGTGGAAGACGGACGAGCAGCTTTTTGCGCTTGCGAGAAAGGAGTTGTTCACCTGCCTGCTGGGAGATGTGATGGACAAAATGGGTCTCCAGCACCAGTTTTTGCCACCGCAGATCCACCCGCTCCGGGAGGACATGGTTCTCATCGGGCGGGCGATGCCCGTGCTTTCGGTTGATGTTTTCACCGAGAAGATCGTAGGAACGGCCAATCAGCTGATGGAGAAATCATTCGGGCTGATGCTGGAAGCGCTCGATGATCTCCATCCGAATGAGATCTACATAAATACCGGTTCGTCTCCCCGCCATGCGCTCTGGGGAGAACTCATGAGCACGCGGGCCCGGAAGTTGGGCAGTGGCGGAGCCGTATTGAACGGCTATCTCCGTGACACCAAGGCGATTCTGAAGATGGGCTTCCCGACATTCGCCTGGGGATCGTACGGTCAGGACTCGGCGCCGCGCTACAAGGTGGTCGATTTTCGCATCCCGATTGAGATTGGCGCGGTTCGGGTGCGGCCGGGTGACTACCTGTTCGGGGATGTCGACGGAGTGTGTGTGATTCCCCTGGAGGCGGCGCCTGAGGCGTTTACCAAGGCGGTCGAGAAGGCGCGCGGCGAAAAACGGGTGAAAAAGGCGCTGGAGGCGGGGAGCAGTGCGGTAGCCGCATTCGAGAAGCACGGCATCATGTAGAATACCCGGCCCAGGCGAAGGACCTTGGCATGATTACCATCGACCTTTCCGGCAAGATCATCCTGCTCACCGGTGCCATGGGCGCGATTGCCGAACACATGGTGCGCAAACTGTCGGCGGCCGGCGCAACCCTGGTTCTGCTCGATCTCAAACCCGCCGAGCAGGCGTTGCCCTTGCTGAAGCAATGGCAAGTTTCCTCTCACTCCTACGTCTACCATTCCATCGACATTACGGACTCCGCAAATCTAACCAGCGTCGTCGATCAATCGTTCGCGCGCTTTCCTGCCCTGGATACCGTGCTCGGTCATGCCGGTGGCTGTGGCCTGCATCCCTTTGCCACTACATCCGAAGCCGACTTCGAGCGCATCTTCCGCTTCAATTTTCTGGCGCAGACTTACCTGACCCGTGCTGTCTTTGCCCAATGGATGGCGCGCAAGATTCCGGGTCACTTGATTTTGACCTCGTCGTACGTGGCCAGGGTTCCGCACACACTGATCCCTTCGTATGCCTCCGCCAAGGCAGCCCTGGAAAATTTCGCACGCTGCATGGCATTGGAATATGCCGCCACGGGGATTCGGGTGAACGTGGTATCTCCAGGAAATGTTGCGGCCGGCAGTTCCCTGAAGGTATTCGAAGAGGACCCGGCGTACCGGGAATTTGTGCTGCGTGTTTCTCTGGGAAAGCGGAACACCCCGGAATCCATCGCGGATGCCTTCGTCTTCCTGTGTTCTCCCCTGGCCGCCGAGATCAACGGGCAGATTCTCAGCCCGGATTACGGCGGCGGAATTGGGAACCGTTTATGAAAGTCGGCGTTGGGTTGTACCGGCACATGCTGACGCCGGACTACTATGCGTTCGCCCGGCAGGCAGGCGCGACCCACGTGGTCATTCACCTGGTGGATTACTTCAAACAGGGTTCATCGAATCCCCGGAACAATCAGCCCACGGGCGGGAAGTACGAAGGTTGGGGGGTCGCGGGCGATCCCAAGAAGTTGTGGACCGTAACCGAACTGACGACTCTGCGCAAAGCGATCGAGGCCGCCGGCCTGGTGCTGGCGGCCATCGAGAACCTGGATCCGGCGCACTGGCACGACATTCTGCTTGACGGCCCGCAACGGCCACAACAGATTGAGAACGTGAAGACGATCATCCGCCGCCTGGGGGAAGCCGGAATCCCGGTTCTCGGATACAACTTCAGTCTTGCCGGCGTGTCAGGACGCGTGACATCCCCGGGCCGGGGTGGGGCGATCACGGTCGGCATGGATGGGCCGGCAGACGATGTGCCTATTCCCAATGGCATGGTGTGGAACATGATCTACGATCCCGAGGCGCCTGCCGGATCATTGTCCTCGATTACGCACCAGGAGTTGTGGCGCCGGCTGCAAGGCTTTCTCGAGGACGTAATCCCGGTTGCCGAGCAGGCCGGAGTCCGCCTGGCAGCGCATCCCGATGATCCTCCCATGCCCACCCTGCGCCGGCAACCCAGGCTCGTCTATCAACCGTATATGTACCAGCGGCTTATTGATCTCGTACCCAGTCCGAGTAACGCCCTGGAACTCTGTGTCGGCACCATTGCCGAGATGACCGAGGGCAACGCCTACGAGGCGGTCGATCAGTACAGCCGCCAGGGCAAGATCGCATATCTTCACCTTCGTAACGTCCTCGGCAAAGTGCCGCACTACCGCGAGACGTTCATCGACGAAGGCGATGTGGACATGGTTCGTATCCTGTCCATCCTGCAACACAACCATTTCGACGGCGTCATCATTCCGGACCACACTCCGCAGATGACGTGTGCCGCACCCTGGCACGCGGGCATGGCGCACACGCTGGGCTTTATCCTGGCGGCCAAAGCATGGCTCGCGTCTCCTGCCGCGCAGCAGGTCGAAGAAAACCGGCAGTTCCGAGGTGGGTAACTTTGCCAGCGGCGGATTCTTCACTTCCGAACAAATGGCGTCTGTGGATCGCCGCCAGTGTGGCGGGGCTGGGCGGGTTCCTGTTCGGCTACGACAACATTGTGATCAGCGGTGCGATTCGCTACCTAACCCAATGCTTTCACCTCGACGTGGTCGGCATGGGGTGGGCGGCGGGCTGCGCCCTCATCGGCTGCATCGCGGGTTCGGCGGGTGCAGGCGCGGTCGTGGATCGTGTCGGGCTCAAGAAGGGTTTGTTCCTGTGCGCGGCATGCTTTGCGGCTTCGTCATACGGCATGTTATTTGCCGGCACGCTAAACCAGTTCGTCTTCTGGAGACTGTTGGGCGGCCTCGGTATCGGCGCGGCTTCGATCATCTCTCCCATGTACATCGCTGAGATTGCCCCCACGCGCCTGCGCGGACGGCTGGTCACGCTCTACCAGCTGGGCATTGTGCTTGGCATTCTGGCCGCAGTATTCGTCAACATGTTAATCCAGCGACTGGGGGACGACGCCTGGAATACGGCGGTGGGCTGGCGGTGGATGTTCTTCGCCGGGGTCGTACCTGCCATCTTTTTCGCGGGCATGATCCTGCCGACTCTGGAGAGTCCACGATGGCTGATGAAAACCGGCGAGCGCGAGGCAGCGTATGAAGTTCTCTGTCGAATAGATGGGGTTCGAGCAGCCGAGCGGGAAGCGAGCGCCATCGAAGCCTCGCTGGCAGTCGAGGAGGGGCACTTCTCGGAGCTGTTCACCACGTTTCGCCGTCCTCTCTTGCTCGGGATCATGCTCGCCGGATTCTCGCAGCTGAGCGGAATCACGCCGCTGTTCTCGTTCTTGCCCGAGATCTTCCGGGCTGCCGGGACGGCGACCACTGACGCTTTCTTCCAGTCGGTGCTGGTCAGCCTGGTTAACCTGACCTTCACCCTGTTCGCGCTCTGGCTGGTGGATCGGGTCGGGCGGAAGACGCTCATCCTTGCAGGAACGGTCACGCAGTGCTTATCCTTCGGCTTGGTAGGCTGGTTCTACCATGCTCACGCTAGCGGCTTGGCGGTGCTGCTGTTGGTGATGACGTTTGTCGCCGGCCACGCCTTCGGGAATGGCGTAGCCTGCTGGGTAATCATTTCCGAAATTTACCCCACCAAAGTGCGTGGCCGCGCCATGTCGATCGCGACCACCGCCCTGTGGCTGGTGGGATACGTCGGCAACCAGAGCTTTCCCCTGATGCAGAAACATTTGGGCAACGACGGCACGTTTTGGTGGTTCAGCTTGGCCGCGCTGGCCAATCTCCTGTGCGTTTTGTGGCTGGTTCCCGAAACCAAGGGACGCTCACTCGAGGAGATCACCGCTTTCTGGACTTCACGACAAAGGGCCGGTCTTCCCGAAATGGCAGGAGCAAGAGAACCGGCCGATTGAGGGACGTTCCGGATTCGGGGAGTTTGTGACCGAGAAATTCGAACTTCCGAGGGTTAACCGCGAGCCAGGAGCGATCGGCCGCCGGGCCTGGTTGAAGTGTGTGGGCTGGGCGGCTGTAGCTGCGGCGATGCCCCGAGCTGCGGCGATGGCAGTGAATCCATTTTGCCGGCAAGCTCGCGCTGGGTCGGGTTCCGGAGCGGCAAGAAATCCGAAGTGGTACGGGTTTAACCTGCTCGAGTACTTCTCCACCAACCCGGACTGGATGAAGTACTTCCCGTACAAGGATGACGGGATGTTTCTGGAGGATGACTTCCGCTGGATTCGCGACTGGGGCTTCAACTGGGTGCGCTTGCCCATGGATTATCGCTTCTGGACGGACCCCCAAGACTTTTTCAAGATTCGGGAGGAGAAGGTCGTCCCCATCGACCGGGCGATTCACCTCGGGGAAAAGTACGGGGTTCACGTGAATGTCTGCCTGCACCGGGCGCCGGGATATTGCATCCTCGACGGCCTGGATGAGGCGCTAACCGGAATTCACATTACCAGAGAGAAGACCAGCGTATTCACCGATGACAAGACCCGGGACGCGTTTGTCTACCAGTGGAGCTTCTTCGCCAAACGGTACAAGGGAATTTCCAGCGAGCGGGTAAGTTTCAACCTGGTTAACGAGCCTTACGATCTGCATGCCGATCCGCAGGTTGCGAACCAGGCCGGGAAGACTCCGGAAGCAACGCGGCGCGAGGCTTCGGAACGCTTCGCCCAACAGTATGCGGAGGTAGCGCGTGCGGCCATTGAGGCCATCCGAAAGCAGGACCCGGAGCGTTTGGTCCTTACTGACGGGCTTGGCGCCGGCAACACGACCATCCCGTCCCTGCTCGACACGGGCATCCTGCAAAGTTGCCACACCTATAGTCCGGTGCAGTTGACCCACTACCAATGCGAGTGGGCTCGAGGGATGTTGACGGGTTCCGAGCCATTGCCTACTTGGCCGCTGAAGGACACGAGCGGAAAGGTGATCTGTGACCGTGCAACTCTCGCCCGCCGCTTTCAGCCTTGGAGAGAGTTGGCCGCGCAGGGCATTCCCATTCATTTTGGGGAGATGGGCTGTTACAAGCACACCCCGCCCCAGGTCGTGCTGGCCTGGTTTCGCGACACCCTGAACGTGCTGGGCGAGCTCAACACGGGCTGGGCGCTGTGGAACTTTCGCGGCCCGTTCGGGGTGCTCGACACGGAGCGGCCGGGGACGACCTACGAGGCGTGGCATGGCCATCAACTCGACCGCCGGCTGCTGAGCCTGCTGCAACAGAAGATGAAGTCGTAGCAGACCGGGACCATGACGTTTCGGAGACGATGCCGGTGAAGACGATTCCAGCTCTCGACTATCAGGACGCGAAGCGGATTGTGGATGCGATCGTGGAAAAGGCGCGGCAACTCCAGAAAGCGGCGGTCATCGCCGTGGCGGACGCTCACGGAGAACTGCTCGCCTTTGCCCGCATGGACGGCGCCCCCATTTCCTCCATTCGCGTGGCTAGGAACAAGGCCTACACCGCGGCGCGCGAGCGCAAGCCCACCCAAGACATTGGCGAGAAGATCCGGCATCCCGACAAGGGCTTTGACATCGCCTTCTATGGCGACCGTCAATTCTGCGGCTGGGGTGGCGGCATTCCCATCTGGAAGGACGGCCAGGTGGTGGGCGCCATCGGCGTGAGTGGACTCTCTTCCGCCGAGGACATGGCTTTGGCGACCGTGGGATTGGAGCTCATGGCCACTGGTAGCGACGCTTGATTCTCCAGGAGGACTCATCGTGAAAGGGAACCGCCGCCGCTCTCAACCTGCCCGGAGATTGCCCGACGGGTTTAGCTTGCTCGCACTGTTGTTCCTGATTTCTGCTCTTTCCGCAACGCGTCTGGAAGCGGCAGAACCATCGAGCCGCTTGATTGACTCGGGGTGGCAATTTCGCGCAGTAGGCGAGGTCGGCAAAGCCGAGCTCAAGGAGTGGCATGCGGCGCAGGTTCCGGGGGTGGTGCAGACCGATCTCTTGCGCCACAAGCTCATCCCGGATCCCTTTTATCGCGACGATGAGTTCCAATTGCAGTGGATCGGACTGACGGATTGGGAGTACCGCACCACGCTGGCGGCGGACGCGACCGCTCTTGCTCACGATCATGTCGACCTGGTGTTTGAGGGCCTGGATACCTTTGCCGACATCTACCTGAACGACCAGGCCGTACTGCATACGGACAACATGTTTCGCCGCTGGCGAATCCCTGCCAAGACCTTGCTGAAGGCCGGCGATAACACGCTGCGGGTGGTGTTCCATTCGGCGGTGATGAAAATGCTCCCCTACGTGAAATCACTGCCCTATGTTCTGCCGGCCATCTCAACCAACAACGGCGGAAACGAAGAAGGGATCGCAACCGCTCCCTACACCCGCAAGGCGCCCTATCAATACGGTTGGGACTGGGGGCCGAGGTTTGTGACCGAAGGGATCTGGCAGCCGGTTCGCCTGGAGACCTGGGATGCGTTACGCATCGAGAATCTCCACGTCCACCAGGTCAAGAGCACCGCCGACGAAGCCAGGGTCATCGCAGAAGTGGAGATCGAAGCCACACGTCCGACCACCGCCATGGTGGCGTTCAGCCACGAGGAATTGTCAGGAACGTCCGGCAACGATGGCACCCAAACTGTGCCCCTGGATGCGGGCATGAATTACGTGGCCTTTCCCATCGTGATCAGCAAGCCTAAGCTCTGGTACCCGCTGGGCTATGGAACGCAAAGCCGCTACCGTTTCTCGGTCACGGTGCGCATCGGACGCGAAGTGGCCGCCCACGCCGACGTGAAGACTGGCCTACGTTCGGTTGAGCTACGCCGGATGCCGGACCCGTGGGGCAAGAGCTTCGCGTTTGTGGTGAACGGAATCCTGGTTTTTGCCAAGGGCGCTGACGTCATCCCCTTTGACAGCTTTCCAAATCGGGTCACCCCGGAGGGCCATCGCAGGATTCTTGAGGCGGCGCGCGACGCGCACATGAACATGTTGCGGGAATGGGGTGGGGGTTACTACGAATCTGACGACTTCTACGACATTTGCGACGAACTGGGGATCCTGGTGTGGCAGGAATTTGCTTTCGGCGGCGACATGGTCCCCGGTGATGTCGCCTTCCAGGACAATGTCCGCCAGGAAGCGATCCAGCAGATCAAGCGGCTCCGCGATCATCCGAGCATCGCCATCTGGTGTGGCAATAACGAAGTGGAGACTGGCTGGTATCACTGGGGAGACCGGCAGGAATTCAAGGAGGCAGTGTCCCCGGCAGTCCGGGAGCGGGTGTGGCAGGACTACGTAATCCTGTTCGCCGACATCATCAAAGGCGCGGTTACAAAGTACGCGGACCCGACGCCGTATTCCCCCAGTTCGCCCAGCGCGAACTTCGAGGAGCCCCCCGATCAGTTCGACAACGGAGACATGCACTACTGGGCGGTCTGGCATCAGCTGGCGCCGGCGAAGGATTATCTGAAGCAGTTTCCACGGTTCATGACTGAGTTCGGGTTTCAATCTTTCCCCGAAATGGCGACGATTCGTTCATTCGCGGAACCGGGAGACCTGGATATCCGGTCGGCTGTTATGCAGGCACACCAGAAGAACAAAGGCGGCAACGAGCGCATCCTGACCTACATGCTGCGCGAGTACCGCGAGCCCAAGGACTTCGAAGCCTTCGTGTATTTGAGCCAGGTGCAGCAGGCCGAGATCATCAAGCTGGGCGCGGAGCACCTGCGCCGCGAGCGGCCGCGAACGATGGGTTCGCTGTACTGGCAATTGAACGACTGCTGGCCGGTCGCTTCCTGGGCGAGCATCGATTACTACGGCCGCTGGAAAGCCTTGCACTACTATGCGCGCCGTTTCTATGACGACGTCCTGATCTCTCCTTACCAGCACGACCACCAGGTCGACGTCTATGTCGTATCCGACAAGCTGCAGCCGCTCTCCGCCAAGATTCGAGTGCGTCTGCTCGACTTTGCCGGCAAGACCTTCCTGGATCAGGCGCAGGGCGTCCAGATCCCGGCTCTCTCCAGCGCTTCCTATCTGAAGCTTCCCCTCAATGATCTGGCCGCGAAAGTGGACCCGCACCGCTCATTCCTGGTGGCCGACCTGGTGGCCGGTGGACAGCTGGTCTCACGCAATTTGGTTTTCTTCGATGTCACGCACAATCTGGAACTTCCGCCTGCTCCCAAGATCGAAAGCAGCATGAGCAAGGCAGAGGGAGGATACAGCCTAACCCTGCGGACCTCCGAACTGGCCAGGAACGTCTACGTCACCTTTGGGGATGTGGAGGTGCAGATGTCAGACAATTACTTCGATCTACTGCCGGGCGAGTCGGCAACGCTCACCCTCAAAACTTCGCGCACTCTGGATGATCTGAAACGCGTGTTGAAGGTCACATCGCTGACGGAAGCGTATAAGCCGGCTACTTACTGAAACAGCCGGTCACCGAGGCTCAATCAGCCGAGGCACTGCCGGACGGGGTTTTCGGAAGGAGTGTGGGGAAGCCAGCAGCTTCCAGTTCACTGCAGAGTTCCCCGACGGAGCGGAAGTGAATTCCGTGAATCCCAATCGCCTGCGCGGCTCGAAGGTTGACCTCGCGGTCGTCGATGAAAAGGGTCTCCGCGGGAGCAACGCCCAGACCCCGCAGGCAGTGTTCATAGATCGCAGGTTCGGGCTTGATCAACCTTACTTCCGCGGAAAACGTCGCCGAATTGACGCGTTTCAGCCAAGCGAAGTTGTCCCGCACGTGCCGAATCATGTCCGCATGCATATTGGATAAAACTGCCGTCTTCATACCCGATGCCGAGAGGTCTTCCAGCCAGGCAATCATGGCGGGCTGGGTACGGCTCCACATGATGACATCTCTCTCGGCCAAATCCTGAAGCTGGCGCAACTGAAGCGGCGTGCCGGCATCTTCGGCGACTTGTTTCCAGTAGAGTTCCCGGGAGAGATCTCCGCGATCGTACCGGTCGCGGTGGCGACTCCAGAGAACTTGGAACCGACCCGGCGGGATACCCAGGATCCGAGCGCTCCCCTCGATGTCCTCTCTGGTAGGCGGGAGGCATAGCACGTTACCGTAGTCGAAAATGACGGCTTTCAGGTTCGGTAGCTTTTCATGGCCGTTGACTGGCATCGGGTCCTCTGTTGGCGTTTTTGAGCGGCGGCCGGGTCGCCGTGCGGATGGCAACCTAGACCGCGCGATCTCCCTTTCCTAGCGCGACTCTTGAGCACACAGAGCGGCGCCGCCGGCGATTCCGGCATCGGCACGGTAGCGTGCCTGCAAAAGCGGGATCTCCTGGCAACGTGAATTGATGCACCATCGCGGCAGGCGGTTGCGGATTTCGGCGAAGAACGGACTCAGCATTCCGGATACACCCCCGCCCATGATGATCACATCGGGATCGAGCAGGTCAATCATGTTGCCCAGCCAGATTGACAGCAGTTCGACGGTTTCGTCGATGGCTTCTTTGGCCACCGGATCACCGGCCGCGCAAGCGCGCCCCACCATCTCGGTGGTCACGTTCTCGATGCTTCCTCCGGCGAGTTCCAGAAGCGCCGCGCCCTGACCGGTTCGTTCGGAGAGCTTGGCGCGAGCCCGCTTGGCAATTGCCGGACCACAGGCGAAGGCCTCGATGCACCCTGGCTTGCCGCATCCGCAGCGCGGACCTCGGAAATCAATGGTATTGTGCCCGCCTTCGCCGGCGGCTCCGGTGCGGCCGTGGTAAACGTGATTGTCGAACACGATGCCGGTTCCAATACCCGTGCCGACGGTGGCGTAGAAGATCTGGCGATAGCCGCGCCCCGCACCCCACCGCGCTTCGGCGAGAGCGGCGGCATTGGCGTCATTGTCGATCCGCACCTTCACCCGGTAGATCTTCTCAACCTCCTGGGACAGAGGGTAATTGCGCCAGCAAGTTACGTTGGGCGGATTGATGACCATACCAGTTGCCGGATCCAAGGGTCCCGGAGCGCAAATCCCAATCCCGCGTATCACCGCCGCAGTCCCCGGATTGCGGTCGAGGAGGGCGTCAATGGCGCTGCGCACGGCGGCCAGTCCGGCGGCGGCGTCCCTATCCGACAACATAGGCTGGCGTACCTGCCGTTGAATCTCACCGACTTGGTCGACCAATCCCGCCGCGACCTTGGTCCCGCCAACATCCACTCCGATGTAAAGTTCGTCTTGGGCGGCCTTGCTCATGCGGTTGCGGTTGTTCTCGAGGTTCTGAAGTCGCAATAGGGAATATAGAGAGAACGGCCAACCGTAGCAACCATGACGATCGCGCCTTTTCGGCGCGCATCAGGCATGGCGGAACTCAGAACCGGACGCGGACGGACGATTGCGGAATATGGCAAAGCGATTCTCCGGTTGTCCCGGCACCTCGGTTCGGATGGCGAACAGCGCTCCCGCGAGGCGATCGCCAGGAGGGGCTTCGACGGTGGCGGTGGTAAGGTAGAGGGTCTTACGGTCGGCATCTCCCCAGGTGCAGGTCGTGATGTTTTGGACCGGCATCTCGACAACGCGATCAATCTGGCCGTCGGGCGCGACCCTGACGATGCATCCTCCAAAGAACCGACAATTCCAGAGATAGCCGTGCGCGTCGACGCAAGAACCATCCGGCAGACCGCGCGGAAAACCTTGGAGGAACGGCCGCCGGTTCCCGATTGAGCCCGTGCCGGGATCATAATCGTGGACCCAGATGGTGTTTTCTAAAGTGTCCGCAAAATAAAAGCGGCGGCTATCAGGGCTCCAGGCGAGAGTGTTCGAGATGCCGATGTCGGCACACCACTGGGTCACGGCGCCGTCCGGGTCGAGGCGATAGAGCCCGCCCTCGCGACCACCGGCGACTCCGGGGGACCCGTCGGGGTTCACGTTGTTGCGCATGGAGCCAAGCCAGAGCGAGCCTCGGGGATCTGCTCTTGCGTCATTGAGGCGGACCTTGGGCCACAGCTTGAGCCGGTACACGGGCTGGCTTCGTTTGTCTGAATGAGGCTCCCACAAAATCACTCCGGAACCGAGAATGACGGCGAGCGTGTCATCCCGGTCTGTCAGCGTAAGCGCGGTCACGGGTTCATCGAAGAGCCAGGTTCGCACGCACAGGTCGGCAGGCGTGAAGCGATGGACCAGGAAGCGGTTGATGTCGGTCCAGTAGGCGGCCGCGTGGGCTGCGTGCCAGACCACCCCTTCGCCGCAAACGTCGCCGGTCGGCGCAACGCACCGCAGCTCTGCGATCATTGGACGCCGATTCCGGCCAGCAGTCCGCCGTCCACCAGATAGTCGCCTCCGGTGCAGAACCCCGCCTTGTCCGACGCCAGGAACGCCGCCAGTTCAGCAACCTCCTCGGGTGTCCCGATACGCTTCAGTGGATGAGCCGCGCCGAAGCGGGCGAAAACTTCTTCCACCGGCAGCTCAGGCGAGAAGTGTGCCGCCGACCGAGCGAGCATCGGGGTGCGGATCGAACCGGGGCTGATGGAATTGACGCGAATGTTATCGGCCGCGTGGTCGAGGGCCAGGGCGCGCGTCAGGGCGTGAATGGCCCCTTTCGAAGTGGCATAGGCCGCGACCCCGCGTTGGCACGCGTGCCCCTGGACGGATGCCACGTTAATGATCGATCCGCCGCCTCGTTTCTTCATCTCCGGGACGCCCAAGTGCGCCAGCAGATAGATGCTGCCGACGTTCACCATCAGGCAGCGGTTCCAGGTGGCAAGATCGGTTTCTACGACCGTGCCGAAGGGATGAATGGCGGCTGCGTTAACGATGATATCGAGGCCTCCGCCGCGGGCGACGGTCCCGGCGATCAGCGAGCGCACCGCGTCCGGGTCGGTTACGTCGCAGGTTTCGACCTGCAGGCTCAGTCCGAGATGTGCTGCCTCGTGCGTGAGTTCCTCGTTCGCGGCGGTTTCGATGCCGCACGCAACCACCTTGGCCCCTGCCCAGGCGAAGCGCCTGGCAATCGCACGGCCGATGCCCGTGGTACCTGTGATCAGAGCCACTCGTCCGGCAAACTCATTCATGGGAGGTCAACCCTCAGTCCCTACACTTTGGATTCATTGCCGCGCAATCCGTCCGCACCACCGAGCGCTTCACCCGGCCAGCTCGGGGATCGCACTGCGCAAGCCAAGCATGACGCCGCGCAGTTCGGCCAGTCCCTTCAATCTGCCTATCAGGGAGTAGCCAGGATTGACTGTCTTGTTGATGTCGTCGGCCAGCAAGTGTCCGTGGTCAGGACGCATAGGGACTTCATGATCGGGCCGGCCCTCGCGCCGCCGACGCGCCTCTTCCATCATGATAGCGCGAATCACTCCCACCATATCGGAACTGCCCTCGAGGTGCTCGGCCTCGTGAAACGATCCGTCCGGCTCTCTCCTCACCTGGCGCAGGTGTGCAAAGTGAATGCGGCCGCCAAATTCGCGTGCCATAGCCAGCAGGTCGTTGTCAGCTCGCGCCCCGTAGGACCCGACGCAAAACGTCAATCCGTTCGCGACCGCGTCGCAGCCGGCGAGAATGGCCCGCACATCGTCGGCCTGGGAGACGACTCGGGGCAGGCCAAACAGCGACCATGGCGGATCGTCAGGGTGAATGGCGAGGCGCACGCCGAGTCCTTCGGCAACGGGGATCACGTCACGCAGGAAGGTCACGAGATTGGCCCGCAATTCGGCTGGAGTGACACCTTTGTACTGCGCGATCAGCTGGCGAATCGTTTCCCGGCTGTACGACGCCTCGGCTCCGGGCAGGCCGGCGATGATCGTGAGTTCCAGACCTTCCCGGCGGGCCGTGCTCATGGCATCAAAGCGGGCGCGCGCCGACCGAACCCGGTCTTCGGAGTACTCGTCTTCCGCACCCTCGCGCTTCAGGATGAAAAGATCGTAGGCCGCGAAATCCACGACGTCGAAGCGCAGCGCGTAGGCTGTCGTCGGCAGACGCCATTTCAGATCGGTTCTTGTCCAGTCCACCACCGGCATGAAGTTGTAGCAGATGACCCGAACTCCGGCCTTTGCCACTGCGGCCAGCGTATCCTTCCACGCGCCTATGAACTGCAGGTAAGGTCCCGCGCGAAGCTTGATCGAATTGTGAACGGGGATGCTTTCCACTACACACCACTCGAGGCCCGCAGCGCAGATCTCATCTCGTCGTTTAAGTACGTCGTGCACCGGCCACACTTCGCCGCGGTAGAGATGATGCAGCGCGGACACGATGCCTGTGGCTCCCGCCTGTTTGACGTGATCCAGCGGAATCGGATCAGCCGGCCCAAACCACCGCCAAGTCTGCTTCATATCTGGTTGTTACCCTTGGTTCGAAATCCTGGGCTCAGTCCTGTTTTGCCGGGGATGCACCGCCATCACGCGGGGATTTCGCGGTCCCCGGCACCCGCTCTACAGCTTACGCAGCCAACGTCGCCAGCGTATCCGCCAGCACCAGGGTACCTCGGGCGATGTCTTCCGGCGACGCGTACTCCTCGGGCCGGTGGCTGTAACCGTGGCGGCAGGGAATAAACAGCATGGCCGCCGGGGCGATCCGCGAAATGAAGAGCGAGTCATGGTAAGCACGACTGGTCATGGGAAGAAAACGGAAGCCGTGCTTTTCACAGGCCTGGCGTAACGCGGCTATGATGGCAGGATCGCAAAGGGCAGGTGGGTCGGCATTCAACACTTGGGAATGAATGGTCACCCCCCGGCTTGTCGCCGTCGCGCGACACGCCTGCTCAAGGGTCTGCATCACGCCATCCCGCCGCGGAAGATCGGTATCGCGAATGTCGATGCCGAGGAGTACTCTCGCTGGGATGCTATTGATTGCCCCGGGGAAAACATCACAGAGTCCCACGGTCGCCACCGTGTCGATTGATGTGCTGGATCGCGCCGCGTTCTCCAGCGCCAGGATCAGCTCAGCGGCCGCACACAGCGCATCCCGCCGGTCCGGCATCAGCACGCTACCGGCGTGTCCTGCGGCTCCTTCCACCGTCACTCGCAGGCTGGCCGGGGCCGCAATTCTCTCCACCACGCCGAGCGGCACCTGTTCGCGTTCGAGGACGGGGCCCTGCTCGATGTGCAGTTCCACGAATGCCTTGTAATATCCGTTGGGCAGAGCGACCTGTTCCAGATCTCCACCTATTCCCGCCGTCCTGCGAACTTCGTCTACGGTAGCGCCGTCGGGGTCGGTCAACTTCCTCGCTGCCTCGGCTGACAGCGTTCCCGAGAGCATGCGACTGCCCAGGCATCCGATCCCAAAGCGCGTCGGTTCTTCCGAAGTGAAGAGCAGCAATTCAATCGAGTGTTTGGGCTGAAATCCCGCACGTTGCAGTGCGCGGATTGCCTCCAGCCCGCCCAGCACGCCCACCACTCCGTCGTACTTACCGGCGTTCGGAATGGCATCGATGTGCGATCCGGTCCCCACCACCGACGCTTCCGCATCTGCTCCGCTCCAGCGTGCGAAGGTGTTGCCGACCGGGTCCTGCCGCACCCCGAGTCCTGCCTCCTCGCAACGCGCTTTCAACCACGCCCGCGCCTTCAGGTCAGTGGACGTAAACACCACCCGGGTCACGGCCGGGGCCTCCGCATCGGAGAACGCCGCCAGCGCTTCGATCTCGGAAACCAGCCGCGGCTGATCAATCGCGAGTTTCATGGTTGAGCGGCCGTCAGCGGATGCCGGTTCCAGTCCTTGTAGATGAGATATTTCGCGGGTGTTTTGCCAATCGCACCGAACCACTGCGGACACCAGGGCGCCATCCAAATGAAATCACCTGCCGTCACCGGGTACCACGAGTCGCTCAGCCGGTAAATTCCTCCCCCCTCGAGCATGATCAAGCCATGTTCCATCACGTGCATCTCGACCATCCCGAGCGCGGCTCCGGGTTGATACACCATCGCGTTCACTGCGAAGTCAAAGGCGATTCGGTCGGGCAGCAAACACTTCACCTGCAAATCCGGATCACCATTGAGCGCATGCGACGGAATATCATCTTCGTTGGAGACGAAGGCTGGCGGCGTTTCCACTCCTTTCAGCCCGTGGTAGGGCTTCTCCACCACCACAGCGCGGCTGACCCGGGAGGCGGTGACTCGATGCGGTGTGCCCTGGGGAAAATAGGCGTACCCGCGCGCCCCCAATTCGCTTGCCTTTCCCTCGCATTCGGTTGTGATTGTGCCGTCCATCACGTAGAGGAAGCGTTGGGCAGACGTGGTTCCCAGTTCTCCGCCCGCTTCGAACTCCGCCGTATATTCGGTAAACCGCGCACCTAAAGCCGGTGCGACGTGCACTATGGCAGTGCACGCCTGCATGCCCGGAAGCGGGGTCCGCACAAAAGTATCGGGCGTCAGCAGCACATGATTGCGATGGTGGAAACTTCTCGTCTGGCCGAGTCTATGCACGGGGTGTCCTTGCCTGAAAGGCAGCAGCCGAAGCCAACTGGTCGAGCAGGTGCAGACCGCACTCGATGGCTTTCGCGACATCAGCAACCGCGACCGACTCCGCCGGGTCGTGACTGATTCCGCCGGGCGTTCGCAGCAAGATCATCGCGCTTGGGATCTTCTCGGCAACAATCATGGCATCGTGTCCGGCGCCGCTGACCATACGGTGCGGTTCACAGCCTGCCTTACGGATCGCTTCTTCAATCTGGCCACAAAGAAATGGATCCATCGCCACTGCCTGCTGATCCAGCAAGGTGCGCCAGCGCACGGAGAGCGCGCGCCGTTCCGCAATCTGCCGTGCCCGGAGCGTCAACTCCTCCACGGCGCGAGTCCGGACTTCGTCCCTGCGGTGGCGCACATCCAGCGTCAGCCTGACCTCACCGGCAATGACGTTGGCTGCGCCTGGCCGGGCCTCCACTGCGCCTACGGTTGCGACCAGTCCGGGAACGGTTTTCGCCGCTCCTTCCGCCGCCATAATCCACTCGGCCGCGCCTGCGACCGCGTCGTACCGCAGATCCATGGGAGTGGTCCCGGCGTGGTTGGTCCGGCCCACGAAGGTGAACTCCATGCGGCTCTGGCCGGCGATGGCCTCGACCGTCGCCAGTGGTAACCCCAGTCTCTCCAGCACAGGCCCCTGTTCGATGTGAAACTCGATATATCCGGCAGAATCGTCTGCCAGCGACGCGCCGAGGATCGCGGCAGGATTCAGCCCAAACTCCTCGATTGCCTGCCGCACCGACACGCCCCGCGCGTCCCGTGCCCGCAATAGATCCTCATCGAGCCGCCCCACTAAGGCCCGGCTGCCAATGAACGGCATGCCGAACCGAACGCCTTCTTCGTCTGAGAAACCGACAACTTCAATGGCGTAAGGAAGCTTTCGCCGGCCCAAGCCCCTCAACAATGCGACGGCCAGCACCACCCCGAGAATTCCGTCGTAAGCTCCGGCATTCGGAACCGTATCGAGATGCGAGCCCACCAGTAGGCGTGACGTTGGAGCTTCCACTTCCGTCGGATACAGGGCCCGCAGATTTCCTGCCGCATCCACTCGCACTTTCGCCCCCAGGGCCTCCAACCAGGCGGTGATTTCCTGGTGTACCTGGCGCATCGGCGGCGACAAGAATGTCCGCCGCGTTCCCGCCCGGTGCTCGGAGAACAAAGCCAGCGTGCGGCATCGGGCCATCACCTCTTCCGCGAGATCTGCGCTTGCAGTCGTTTGGAACACGGAAATCCTAGCCCAGTGCATGTCGGGTACGACCCCTTGTCCTAAGCTTCGCGGACAAGCTTTGCGGCCAACCAGCCCGCCACAATAAGTGCGACCAGTACTGGCCAGGCGTAACGATTCCCGTAGGTCGCAACCGGATAGTGATGGCTCAGCATCAGAAAAACCACGGGGACCGCCAGGAACGTGTTGTGTTTGGAGCGCAACTTGGCCTGTGCGCTGAGGGCGGCATTGAATTCCGCGCCGGTTGCGGCCGCCGTGATCATGCTGCGCTGCGCGGGGAGTATGCGGAACCAGACGTTAGCCGTCATGATTGTGCCGAAGATCGCTCCCATGTGGATGTACGCCGCCCGCCCGCTGTACACATGCATCAGCCCCCACGAAACCGCGGCGGTCATCACCAAAGCAAAGAGCAAGAACGCGGCCTGCGACCGCCCCAGTGAGGACCGAACCGCCACGTCATAAACCAGCCAGCCCCCAGCCAGCGCACCCAACCCGATGGCAATTCCTGCGGCTTTGGAAATATCCGCCACGTCCGGGTCGATGAGCCCGCTGCCGAGATAATAGACAAGAACCAGCAGCGCCAGGCCACCGAGCCATGTCATCAGTGCTTCCCAGCGGAACCAGCGCACCCGCTCCGCGCTGACTCCCAGGGATTTCTGCTTTTCGACAGTGTAAAAGCCTCCGCTGTGGACCATCCACACCGACTGAACTGGGTTACTGGCCCCTCTCTCCAGCCTGACGAATTGCCTGTCAAGCCAGGTGAAATAGTAGGTCTGGCCCACCCACATGATCCCAGCGAATACGTGGAACCACCGCAGGCCGAGGTTCAGCCATTCGCCAATGGAAAAACTCACCCTAGCTCCCCCGATACGTGGTATATCCGTTCGCGCTCAGCAGCAGCGGAATATGGAAGTGGGATTCTCCTTCCCGCACCTGAAACGTCACCTCCACCAACGGATACAGCGCCTCAATCTTCAGCCCGGCGAAGTAACTGCCACTGTCGAACACCAGACGATAGACCCCCGGCATCAGATCCCCGGCAGGGAGCAACTGACCGCATCGGCCGTCAGGGTCGGTGTGCGCGGTTTGCAACAACTGCCAGTTGCCCGGTGCCTCTCTCCTCTCCAGTCGCACCGTTACATTGCTCGCCGGCTTGCCGCGAGTCACATCCAGAATGTGGGTCGATACACCTTTCATGGACGGAGCCATCTTTGCAAGCGCAGGTTTGTTATTTTCCGCTGTTCCTCCGCCGCTTCCTGCAACTCAGTGGCCTCCTCATTCCGCAAGCGTCGGCGCAAGATTTCCAGGATTTCGCTCGCGGACTTGCCGCTCGCAAACACGATGAAGACTCGGCTAAATCGCTCTTCGTATTCCCGGTTCGCCTCCCGTAAAGCCGCCTGGACTGCCTCTCCGGAAAAGGCTAGGTTGCGTTGTTCCTGGGCCGACCAGGCGGCTGACTGTGCCGATGCCTCGGGCGGCGCATTTTGCTCCCCGATCCTTGGGTGCCTGGCAAACGCCTCCATCCAGTCCTGCGGCCCCAAGCGGCTCCAAATTTCATCCGAAGCGTTGACCAGGGATCTCTCATCCGTCAGTGGCCGGCGCGCTGCCAACTCCCGCGCCCAGGCTACCGAGCCACAGCAGGCCAGGATATCCCGCACGGCCTCTTCTGGAGTGAGACCGTTCCACCGCGAGAGGATGTCGCTCATGCGCTCCGCCTGCTATCCCTCATCCCCCGCAGAAAATCCGCGACCAGGTTTCCGGTCACTGCCGAGCGATACGCTGCGGTCGACCGAATGTCGTCAATCGGACGGATCTCGCCCACGGCTGTCTGCCGAGCTTTAGACAGCAGGGCAGCCTCGATCGAGTTCCCCCTCAACATGCCTTCCGTCTCCTTCAACCGCAACGGAGTCGGGGCCACACTTCCCACGGCGATACGAATATCTTCGATCAGGCCGTCTGCCATCTGTCCCAGCGCCGCGATCGAGATCTTGGCAATAGCCTGGGCCTGCCGCGGACCCACCTTGCGTGTGTAAGAGAAATACTTCACAAACCGCCTGGCCAGGCATACCGCCCGAATCAATTCCCCGGGTGCAAGCAGGGTCTTCCTGTAGCCGGTGTGAAAGTCGAGGTAGGGGATGCGCCGCTCGCCACCTGCAGATACCAGGATCAAGTCCGCCTCGTAGACAAGCAATGCCGGCAACGAATCAGCGGCCGGCGATGCGTTGGCAATATTTCCCCCCAGAGTTCCGCGATTCTGGTTTGCGATGCCTCCCGTCCAGCGCGCTGCACTCGCCAACAGAGGAAATTCCCGCGCCACCACTGTGCTCTCGCGCAGGTCGGTATACGTACACCCCGAACCGATTTGAATCTCACCCTCCGAGACTTCGATTCGCCGCAGTTCGGGAAGGTTCCACAGGCTCACCAGCTTGCGTGCCGGCAGTTTTCCAGCACCATATTGCACCATAACATCGGTGCCCCCGGCGATGGGCAACCACTCGCCTGGTTGCTCCGCCAGCAGCCAGAGCACAGCCTGCAAGCTGCCGGGCGCCACCAGTTCGTAATCGGCGGGATTGGACCTCATCCCCGGTTCCCCCGAACAGAGGCTTCCGCAACTGCCTCCCAAATCTGGGCATAACCCGTGCACCGGCAGAGATTGCCCGCCAGACCTTCCTGGATGTCGTGGAGGCTGGGCTGGGGATTCTTCTTCAGCAAGGCATAGGCTGCCAAAATCATTCCCGGGGTACAGATGCCGCACTGGGCGCCGCCGCACTCCAGAAAACACTGCTGCAAGGGATGCAACCGTCCGCGCTCCGCCAGTCCTTCGATGGTAACGACCTGGGCTCCCTGCGCCTGCAACACCGGCACCAGGCAACTGTTCACCAGAACCCCATCCAGCAACACCGCACACGATCCGCACTCGCCTTCGCCGCACCCCTCCTTTGTGCCCGTGAGTCCCAGTCTCCCGCGTAACACATCCAGCAGCCTTTCCATGGGGAAGGTTCGGAGGGTGCGGAACTCATCGTTGACCGTGAGCGAGATGTCGCACTGCGCGCGGGGAGCGTTCATCGCACTCCCTGAGCTGGGTTAGAGTCCACTCCGGTTGTGGCGGCTGGGGTTATGCCGCGAAAAATACCCTCGGGGAGCAATGGCAATGAGTCGAACCCGGTTCCGAGCGCATCCGCAACCGCGTTTACCACCGCTGGGGCCGGACCGTCAATCGGCAATTCCCCGATTCCCTTCGCGCCGAAGGCCCCGTGCACGTTTCCCAGTTCTTCGAAGTACACGCGAATCGGCGGCAGGTCGGCGGAGGTCGGCATGATGTAGTTCGTCATTTGCGCGTTCTGCATACGGCCATCTTGCCATACGACCTTTTCATACAGGGCGAATCCGATCCCCTGCGCAACTCCACCGGTGATCTGTCCCCGTGCCAGCACCGGATGCAGAACCCGGCCCACCTCCTGCAATGCGACGAAGTCATCCACGGTGACGCCGTACGCTGTCAGATCCACTGTAACCTCCGCGACATAGATGGCCCAGGAATAGGCTGCGTAGGCTTCGCCCCGGTATTTCGCGTCGTCCCAGAAAATCCCGGAGGGCGGATCGTACCGCGCCCACGACTTCAACCCTCCGCGTTCGGCGACATAGTTTGCACAGGCCGTGCGAAATTCCTCCCGCGAATGCCCCTCCCCCAGCAAACCTGCCCCGATCAATGTCTGCCGCAGGCCGAGCGCAGCGGACTGCACCAGCTTGCCCACCACCATCACCGTGCGCGAGGCCACAGTCGGTCCGCTGTTGGGCACTGCTTCTGTATCCGGCTGCGCAATCTCGACGTCCTCGTAGGGCAGCCCCAAGGTCTCGGCGGCAATCTGGCAAAGCACGGTCTTGGTTCCCTGGCCGAATTCCGTGCTGGAGACCAATACCCGCACGCCGCCGTCGGCGCAGCCTTCCACCCCCACGACGGAGGCCAGATAGCGCTCTCCCGAACCCGTGAAACCTGCTCCGTGCAAGAATGCGGCGAGGCCGATTCCCTTCTTGCTGGAGGACGACATGTTCTGGCTCCGGAAGCGCTCCTTCTTCGCTTCATAGTCGGCGAGAGAAAGGGCTCGCTGCAGAAGCTTGTCGAGAGCGATCGGCTCGGTGATGGTCTGCCCGGTGGTGGTCGACTGACCCGGCTTGAGGAAATTCCGCCGCCGAATCTCCACCGGTGAAATGCCCAGCCTGGCAGCGATGCGATCCATGTGCCGTTCCATGGCAAACAGGCTCTGCGGCGCGCCGAACCCGCGAAACGCCCCATGCGGCGGCGCATTGGTGGCCACAGCCTTCCCGCGGATGCGAACCGACGGCCAGAAATAGGGACCACCCGCATGAATCGTACCCCGCGATAGCACCACGGATGACAATGTCGCGTACGCTCCACCGTCGATGACGAATTCGATTTCTCCGCCCAGGATCTTGCCCTCGCGGGTGACCGCGGTCCGGTGACGGGTCCGCGAAGGATGGCGCTTGCTGGTCGCCAGCATGTCTTCCATGCGGTCGTAGACGATCTTGACCGGCCTGCCTGATTTCATCGCCAGCAATGCGGCGTGACCCGCAATCATCGAGGGATACTCTTCTTTCCCTCCAAACGCTCCTCCCGTCTCGGTTTGTACAACTCGAACTTTGTCCGCGGGCAAGTTACACAGCGTCATCAACGCCTTGTGGACGTAATACGGACATTGCAGCGACCCCCACAACGTAATCCCCCGGTCAAAGCTGGCAATCACGCCGTTGTTCTCGATGTACAGCTGCTCCTGAGCCTCCGTCCGGTATTCTCCTTCCACGATGTAGTCGGCTTTCGCCCAGACCTCGTCCAGGTTGCCTTGTTCGATAAGATAGGTCTTGAAGGTGTTGTCCGATCCCCAGATGATCACTTGCTGGCGCTCGCTCTCCTCGATCGAGAACAATGCCGGGAATGGATCGTACTCGATCTTGACGGACTCCACCGCTTGGGGAAGAAGGTGCCGGTCGGGGTGCGCCAGGAGCAGGATTGGTTCTTCGGGATGGTTAACCATGCGGTCGGCCAGGCAAGGCTGATCGTCCACGATCAGTGCAACACAATTCTTCCCCGGAATATCCTTCGCGGTCACGACCACGAATTCATCCCACGGTATGCCCGGCAGGAACGTGATCTTTCTGATGCTCCCGCGCGGAATCCTGCTGCGCACGGTTCCACCGTATAACGTGCCCGGCAGTGACATGTCATCGATGTACTGCGCACGTCCTGTGACCTTGTCCAGGCCTTCCTTTCTTGGAAGCGGCATCCCGACAATGTGCTTATGGTTCACGTGATTCATTTTGGACCACGCAGGCGCGATCCACCCAGTCACCGGCGAAACTCCCGCCCCACCGCCTCTCGGGAAAACTCTCCCCCATCAAACACCGCCTGACCCCGCAGATACGTTCTTCTCACCACACCTTGCAGAGTCTCGCCCAGATAGGGCGACAGGGGATAACGCTGGTAGAGGCGGTCCTCCGTGACCTTGAATTCAGACTCCGGATCAAAAACCACGAAGTCCGCATCATAACCTGTCGCGATTCGACCCTTTCTCTCGCAACCCGCCAGTCGCGCCGGACCTTCCGCCATCCAACGCGCAACGTCGGCCACAGTGAACCCACGGCGCTGCGCCTCTGTCCATATTACGGACAGAGCCACGGAGAGACTCGCGATACCGCCCCAGGCTGTCCGGAAGTTTCCCTCTTTCAGCTGTTTCAACTCCGGTGGACAGGGCGAATGGTCGGATACCACCAGGTCGATGACCCCCTCGGTCAGGCCCTGCCAGAGCCGTTCGCGATTCGCGTGGCTTCGAATCGGCGGCGCACACTTGCATTGTGTCGCTCCATCCGCAATCTTCTCCGCTTCCAGATGCAGATAGTGGGGGCAGGTCTCTACCGTGACCGCCAACCCTTCTGCCCGTGCCGCCTGCAACATCGTCAAGGCCTGGCCGGTTGCGAGATGTACGATGTGGAGCCGAAATCGATACTCGCGACACAGCGCCAGCATCAGCCGGATCGCGACCAGCTCCGCTTCATCCGGCCGCGATTGCAAGTACGTGGTGTAGCGACGCCAATTGGCATCGGCCAATTGCTGCCCTGCCGCGTCCACGGGCCCCGGAAGTTCGGCATGCACGAGCAGCGGCAGTCCAGTTCGCGCCAGCTGGGGCAGGGCCGCGCGTAGGTCCGATTCGCCGACCATCGTGAATTCCTCGATCCCCGGATGTACCAGGAAACACTTGAATCCCAACACGCCTGCCCGCGCGAGCAGCTCCACCCGTTCCCGGTTGCCCTGGACCAGGCCCCCCCACGCCGCCCAGTCTACGTAGCACTGGCCATTTGCCGCGTGCCGCTTCGCCTCCAGCGCAGCCACATCGGTTGTCGGCGGCACGCAATTCAGTGGCATATCGACCAGCATGGTGTAGCCACCGGCGGAGGCGGCCCGCGTGGCCGTGCGAAAGCCTTCCCAATCGGTTCGGCCCGGCTCGTTGATGTGCACGTGCGAGTCCACCAACCCCGGCAGCAGCGCCGCGTCGCCGAAGTCCATCCTGACGACGTCCGCTGGCACCTCACCCGGCGCCACCACGGCGCGGATCCGTCCCCCCTCCACCAGCACCGCCTGGGGACGGATCCCGGTGCTGGTCACCACCCGGCGCGAGAGAAAAGCCTGTGGCCCCAAGGCAACGCTCCTGCTCGTCCAAGGATGCAAAAGCCTATCCGGAAGTCTTTACGGTTGGCAATCGGTCGAAGGTGTCGAGTGCTGCAATTTTTTAGAACGTTGTTACCTATTTTGCGAATCGGGCTTATACTCCGACCAAAGCCAGCAGCTGCGAAGGGAGTCTAGGTTGACCGATTTGCGCGCGAGTTCGCGGTTGCTCAGACCAGCCTACCGTTAGCGTTTACACCTTTACCGAGTCAGGCACATGGATAATCCCTTCATGGCCCGGGCCATTCAGCTCTCGCTCGACAACGTTCTCTCCGGCCAGGGAGGACCCTTCGGAGCGGTTATCGTGAAGGACGGTCGGATTGTTGCCGAGGGCGTGAACCACGTCACCGCAACCCACGATCCGACAGCTCACGCCGAAATGGCCGCTATCCGCCAGGCCTGCGCCAAGCTGGGCGTCTTCGAACTAAAGGAATGCGAGCTCTATACCTCATGTGAGCCCTGTCCCATGTGTCTTGGCGCGATTTACTGGGCGCGCCTGGCCCGCGTCTATTATGGCAATCTCGCCGCGGATGCCTCCCAGATCGGTTTTGACGATTCTTTCATCTACCACGAATTTGCGCAGTCACCCTCTGTGCGTGCGATTCCCCTGGTCCAGATGATGCGGGAACAGGCCCTGGCAGCCTTCCGCGCTTGGCAGGAAAAGCCCAACAAGATTCCATACTGAACCGCAGATGTCATTCCAATTGAGGACGACGGCTTGATCAACCGTTATTTCCGGCTGGCAGAAAACCAGACCAGCGTACGCCAGGAATTTCTTGGCGGCCTCACCACCTTCGTAACCATGGCCTACATCGTCGTCGTGAATCCAGAAATTCTCTCTCAAGCGGGAATGCCTGTAGACGGGGTTGTCTTCGCGACATGCATTTCGGCGGCGGCGGCCACGCTGGTGATGGGGCTCTTCGCCAACTATCCCATCGCCCTGGCCCCGGGCATGTCGCTCAACGCCTACTTCACTTACTCGGTCTGCCTCAGCATGCACATTCCCTGGCGCACCGCGCTGGCCGTGGTCTTCTTTTCCGGGACAGCCTTCCTGCTGCTGACCGTTACGCGGGTCCGCGAACAGGTCGTGAACGGGATGCCCGCCTGCCTCAAGCACTCGACCGCCGGTGGCATCGGCCTGTTTATCGCCTTTATCGGCATGCGGAACGCCAAGCTCGTCGTGGCCAACTCGGCCACCTACGTGGGCCTGGGCAGTTTTGGCGATCGGGCGGTGCAAACAGCCTGTTTTGGCCTGGCGGTGATGATTGTCCTGATGGCCCGCAAGATCACCGGTTCGATCCTCATCGGCATCCTCGTCACAACTTTTCTTGGTATTGTGCGCGGGATCGCCCCCTGGCCCGCGGGAATCCTTTCTCTGCCACACCCCACCTCCACCCTTCTCCAACTCGATTTCCACAGTGCGCTCCGCCTGGGGTTGCTGGAGATTCTGTTTGCCTTCCTCTTCGTCGATCTCTTCGACAACGTAGGCACCCTGGTCGGCGTCTGTGAGCAAGCAGGATTTAGCAAAGAAGGCAAGATCCCGCGAGTCGGCCGGGCCCTGATCGCAGATGCTATCGGCACTCTTTTTGGCTCGTTAACCGGCACGTCCACCGTCACCAGCTATATAGAAAGTGTGGCGGGCGTGACAGCAGGAGCGCGGACTGGTCTCAGCAATGTCTTTGTTGCCGCATTCTTTCTGGCCGCCATGTTTTGCTCACCGCTGGCCGCCGCCATTCCTGGCTATGCAACCGCCCCGGCATTGATCCTGGTGGGGGCGTTGATGACGCAATCCATCGCTCGCATTGAGTGGCAGGACTTCAGCGAAGCCGTTCCGGCGTTCATCACCATGCTGGCGACGCCCCTCACTTTCAGCATCGCGACCGGCCTTAGCCTAGGGTTGATCTCCTACACAGTGGCTAAAATCGCAGCTGGCAAGATCCGGGACATCAACCTACTCGTGTGGATCCTGACCGCGCTCTTCATCCTGCGCTACCTTTACCTCGGATGGACTTAGGGGCTGCAGGAGGTTTATGGCTGAGGCTGCCGCAATGGCTGAGCGCGATCAATCACCCACTGCGGAAATACGGGAGCGCCCTGCGGAGGCTTCCCCATCGTGATGGCCCAGTGATCAAGCCAGCCGGTTCCTTCCTCTCCGACGTACGTGTCGGGCAGACTGTAGGCCGGATCCCCCAAGGCCTCGCCCAGGGAGACGAAGCGATAACCCCGCTGCCGCATTACATCGAGCAACTCGCCGATATGGTCCGCCTCCAGCTGATTGGCATGAAGCAGCAGAATTTGTCGCGACTCATAACCCATGATCTGCCGCGACAGCTGTTCGGCATAAGCCAACACCGCGTCACTGTGGGATAGATAACTGCGCACCAGGTCCTGTTGCAACGCCGTGTCCCCACGCTTCTTGGCGTCATCATAGACCGGAGCGTACATCCAGTCCCAGGCATCGAGGGTGACTGGAGCAATCCGGTAGCCTCGGTCCGCCAGGAACGCTTCCGCGTCGCGCCGGGTCTGGAGATCCCGGCCTGTGTCCAGGAACGGATGACGGAAATACCGAAGTTTCATGTGGTGTTCCGCCAGCAACAGGCGAATCACGCTCTCGCCCTGTATCACGTCGTCCTCCCAGGCCTTCAATCCCACCTGGTTAAGCGAGGAATGGCTGTAGGTGTGATTGCCCAGTTCGAAACCGAAATCCAGCCACATGCGGAGAGCCCGGATTCGTTCGTCCACCTCGCCGAACTTGTAGAGCTTCTTTTCGTTGACGAAACCGACCACCGGCACCTGCCGGTCGCGCAATGCGGTAAGCAGCTTGGAAGTCATGTCGTTAATTGCCGCGGCCGACATCGCGTTGGCCGCAGCGGCCGGCAAGTCATCGATCGTGATCGCCACCTGGCGATCCGGCTTTCCTGTCGCATCCGACGCGGTCATGGACCGAGGCAAGCAAGTTGCACCCAGGGCGACCAGCAACACACTGACTATTTTCAGTAGCAAGGAGACCTCCGGCTGTACTTCCTAAGGAACAGGGCTTCAGCCCTAGACTGCCAGCAAACGGCCACTACTCCTCATCCTCCAGCCTGCCGCGCAAAACCGTGATCGAAGCCTTCGGCAACGTGTACGTTGTTTGTGGGCCAGCCGTGAGCGTCAGGCCGATAGGTGGCCCGTCCGGATCCGCGTGGCTGTTGATTCCCTCATCCTTCCATTCGTATTGCTCGCTCCCAAAGCTCACGACAGCAACTGGGCCGGAGAAGAAACCTTTCCGCATGGCCTCCGAATTTTCGAACACTACGTGCACTGCATGGGCCTGGGACTCGTCCCGGTTGACCAGCATGACAGACCAGTTCCCGTCCGGGCGATGAACCGCATAGGACGTCACCAACGTATTTCCTTCTTGGTCATGAATGTTGCTCACGGAGGGAAACATGCGGTGCATGCCGGACCGGTGCTGCACCCATTCCAGGTTGATCAAGCGGGCTGCGAAATAGAGCGATGTATATCCGGCAATGTTGTAATCCTTGTCCGCGACAAAGTTCGACCAAGTAGCCCATCCCAGACAGCTGTTCTGCACGGGCTGCGGCTGAATCGGGGAATGGTAGAAGGCTGCGCCTCCGCCTGCGAAGAAGGAACCAACATTGTCCGCCAGCCACAGGGCCGCGAAGATTGTGCTCATGGGACCGGTAAGATTGGCGGCCAGGTGGCTCTCGGTGACCATCAAAGGTACATCTTTCGGCACGCCGTCATCTCTCCACACCTGGAGAATGTGCCTCATGAGTTTCGGTTCGTTATACAGTGTCTTCCAGGTAATGGCGCAGGGCTCGAACGGGTAGTGCTCGAAGGAAACAAAGGCCAGGTCGGAAAGGCCGCCGTGCGTCTTCAGATAGTCCACGAAACGTCCCATCCAGGAAGCCCGACCGCGGGCATCCGGCCACACCTGAATGTCTTCATTGACACCTTCGAAGACGGGACCGCCTAACTTCAGCTTGGGGTCCACCTTGTGAATTGCCGTTGCCCACTGAAGATACAGAGCGCCGTAGTCTTCGGGCATAGCATGTTTGCCGTCTGGTTCCTCACCCATTTCGACATAGGCGATCGGATAGCCGCGTTTCTCCATGTAGGCAATCTGCGCGGCGGAGTCGTCCGGGGTGCCGTAAAGCATTGTCACCGGAATCATCGCAGGCAGATTATTAGTCAGCCCGCCGGTGAAGAAGAGATCGAAGCCGCTGTGCTGGTAGTTCCCAGTGGCATTGACGTCCGCTTGTGAATGCCAGGGATCGATCGACGAAGTACAGAACGTTGGTGCATTGTCCCTGCCGGCATCGTTTGCAACATCGCGAAATGTGCCATCGCTGTCCAAGGTTCCAACTTGGATCTCCTCGATGGCGTATCCAACACAGTTGCGGACGTCGTCCGATCCGTGCAGATCGCAGGTGTTGGAAGATGCCGTCATCAGCACCCGTATGAATTGGGTGGTGACCGGTTGCGGGCCGAGCAGGAGCGTTGCTGTGCCGCCCTGCCCGTCGTGTATGGTGCCGGAAGGAAACAGGTTCCACTGGCCCTCAGGCCCGTGATCGAAGTCGAGCGCATCCTTGCCTATCCAATACTCAACCCGGTAGACCGTGGCAAAGGGGCTGGCCCAGGCAATGTGTGCGGCATTGATCGGCTTCGGCGAACGCAGGTCAACCACTACCCACTGGGGATGCAAGGCATCGCTCTCACCGGTGAACCTGCTCGTGAGGTAGGGATTGCTTTTCCAGTACGTCAGGTTTGGACCTTGTACCGGGCGATCGCCGCTGGTGGAAAATCCCCGATGGGGCAGCGCATAGGCCAGAATGTAGCGAATCGGCTCCTTGAGTTCGGTACTGCCGGTAAAATACCCGCCCTGGTGAAAGGGGTCACTCCAACTGCCGTTTTCATTCCAGTGCCAGGCGGCCATACGGAGTTCGGTATTGTTGCGGTAACTTATCGGTCCCCAACCCGCCGAAAGAGCCTCCTGAATGATATGCGGGGAATACACCTTATCTATGCCGGCTCGGGACAGGACATCGATCGAACTGCCTAGCGATCGATCCGGGTCGAATGAATTCAAAACGTGTTTGGGATTTGCATCGACGCGTACGACTGCGGCAGTCGGGGAGTTGCTCTGAGCAGAGGCGTACGGACGGGCCAGCAGCAGCCATAGGAATGCAAAGCCGGCTGCGACTCCTTTGATCGTCCCGAAAGTTCTTCTCGACATGTATTTCCAATCGGCTAATGAAACGATTCAATCCTGGATCCGGACGCAAGTCAAATTCCAGAAAAGAGTAGTCGAATCGCCCGTCCTCGTTGTGGAAAGCGAAGTTTGTGGCAGCCTTGGGGATTCACATCATTGATCCGGCAGTCGCCGCACAAGGGCCTCAGCCGTCGCCTTCGCGAGCCGGGTGGCAAGCGGCTCCCAGGTACGCTCGCGTTCATCTGCCGGTAGCGTCAGATGGGCGTCGATGGTTTCCACCAGTTGGCGCATCTCGGCCACTCCTGTCGTTGCTTCCAGATGCTGAATCAGGGCATGGTGAGCCTGTTTGCGTTCGATCACTTCCAGAGCATCGAGCAGCTGACGATGCGCAGTTCCCTCCCAGATGGCCAAGACCATCGCCTCGCGCAGCCAGCGTTCCACGCGGAACTCCTCCAGCACCCCCATCCCCCCATGCACCTCCACGCACCACTTGGCAGTCTGCACGGCAAATTCCGCCGTCCAATATTTGGCCAGGTGTGCCATCAGACGGAACAGGTGATACCGATGCGAATACGGGCGGCGCTGCTCCCAGACTTCGTTGAGAAGCTGCCCGGCTTCCCAGGCCAGTGCAAAAGCAGCGCGCAAATTTCGGACGCGTTCCGCAAGTTGCTCTCGTAGCAACGGGTGTTGGCCGATCGGCCGGCCGAATGCAACCCGGCTTTCTGCAAACCTCATAGCGTCGGCAATAGCTCGTTGCGCCAGGGCTACGCTCCCCAAGCCGTTCGCCACCCGCGAGACGTTCAGCACTTCTAGAATGATTTGAATCCCTTCCTCGACTGCTCCCAGCAGATAGGCTTCGCTGTCGCGCAGTTCGATTTCCCCGGTGGGAACCGAGCGGGTGCCGGTCTTGTCCTTGAGTCGGCGAATGGTGTAATTCAGTTCTTCGCCCTGCCTGCGGCGTGGGAGCAGGAACAACGCCAGTCCCCGCACGCCTGCGGGCCCGCCTCTCGGCCGCGCGGCAACCACGGCTAACTCGGCGCCGGCGTTGCTGGCGAAATACTTGTCGCCGGTCAGCCGCCATGTGCCGGCGGAGGGCACCGCCTCGGTTTCTACGTTGGCTCCCAGGTCCGAGCCGCCCTTGATCTCCGTCATCCACGTCGCACCCTGCCAGACGGTTTCATCTTCCCGCAATAGGCTGGGAAGGAAGCACGTCTTGAGTGCGGCATCCCCGTACTTGCTGAGAGGAAGTGCCGTCGAGAGCGACACCGTGTACGGACAGGACAGCCCGCAGTCATAGAATGACGTCAGGTAAATCAGAAGAAACGAAGGCAGCAGTGAGTGGTCCTTGAAGGCGCGCCACAGCACCCCGGACGAGTAACCCCGCCTCAGCATTCCCCAGTATTCGGCCGGATAAAGAATCTCATCGACTCGTTTCCCAGCGGTGTCGAACATACGCAGCCACGGCGTGCGGGCGCGATCGACCGCATCGGATATGGCGCAACCTTCCCTTTCCCACCACGACTGGTATGATTCGAGCACGGCATCGTAGGCAGTAGATCCAACCAGACCGTGCAGCAATGCGCAAGGAGAACGCACAAAATCGAAGGCCATCTGCGACCCCGTCCTTAGATTTTCGGGTGGGGCTATCCTAGCTCAAAGTGTCGCTCCCGTTTGCGATCAACGCCCCAATTAACGCAGGAGGTTAGCTACTCCCGCGGGATTTTGTAAGCCTCACCGACAGGGTGCGATTACAGTTTTCTCCCTGGTTTGACGCATTAAAGAACAGAGGCGCTTCGCCGCAATGCTGGCGCCGCGTGAAATCAAAGGACACGCTTGGACTCCTTTGAGTTTGCGAGGTCGATACGCTCTTGCCTATCAACCCCCGTGACTGGTGGACGACGGACGCTATCGTCGCATTGAGATCACTGCAGTACAGTCCCATACAAAAGGTTCCACGCGCAAGCTCTCAAGGGGTGCTAAGCTTCGCTGGCGAGGTCTGAGAAATGAAGCAAGCCACGAATCCGCGCCGTTTTCCCCTTCGTGGGTTCGATCGGGGGTACAATGCAGGCACGCTCGGGAGGTCTCTCATGCTATGGCGGACGCTTGCCGGTTTCAGCCTGGTCATCTCGATTTCGGTAAGTTTGAGTGCTCAGCGGGGAGCCGGGGGAAAGGCTTCCAGCACAAGTGCTACCCCAGACACTCCGACGTCTGCCCCCGGTCTGCCCAAGTCGCTGTTCCTCATGGGCAAGGTAACCGTAGACGACGGCACTGTCCTAACCGAGCCGGTTGCGGTGCAGAGCAACTGCAGAGGCCGCATCCGCACCGAGGGCTACACCGATGCCAAAGGGCACTTCAGTCTGGAGATCAATAGTCTGCGAGATAAACAGCTGGCGGCAGCGGCTCAATCCACCGAATCTTCCCCCGATCTGCAGGTCCAGATGATTAGGGGCAACACCGACGGCGACATGTTGGGGGAGTGGCGGCAGTGTGAGTTGCAGGCGGTGTTGTCTGGGTTTACCTCGCAGATCGTCGAGTTGTCGAGTCGATTAACCGATTTCGCCACCGTCGATGTGGGCACCATCTCGCTTCACCGTTTAGCCACCGTGGAAGGGGCTACCATCAGTGCAACCAGCGCCAATGCGTCTCCCCAAGCGAAGAAGGAATTCGAGAAAGGGCGCGAATGGCAAAGGAAAGAAAAGTGGGATGAGGCTCTAGCCCGCTATCGCCAGGCCGTCGAGCTGTACCCCAAGTATGCCACGGCCTGGCTGGAGCTGGGCCGAGTGCAGATCAAGAAAGGGGACCTGACCGCGGCCCGCAATGCCTTTCAGATGGCGCTGGCGGCCGACCCCAAGTTCGTGGCTCCCTACGAAGAACTCAGTCAACTGGCCGCGAAAGACAAGCAATGGCAGCATGTCATCGATCTTACCGGGGAGTTGCTCCAGCTCGACCCCGTCAGTTTTCCGCAATACTGGTATCTGAACTCCGCCGCCAACTTCTACCTGCAACAACTCGATGCCGCCGAAAAAAGTGCGCTGCGAGGCTTGGAGGTGGACAGCCAGCACAAGGTTCCCCGACTTGAGTACCTGCTCGGCCTCATCCTGGCACAAAAGCGTGATTATCCCGATGCCCTGCAACGAATCCAGAACTATCTCCGTCTGGCCCCCCATGCAGCTGACGCCGATGCCGCACGAAAACAGCTTCAGGAGCTTGAGAAGCTTTCCACGGCAGCGAGCGTTGGCAAGTGATTCTCCCTCTAATGCATTCGCGGTTGGCGAGACGCATCTCATAGCGTGCGAGACTGCATAAACACTGAGGAAAAAGAAGGGGGGAAACGCAATCCACCAGGGGGGCCACGCCTTTGCTCCAGCCCCGCACGCCCTGTCGTCCACCCCAGGGGGACCGCTGTCCACGAACATATCTTTCCTTCAGGCGGTGTTCGGATCCTCCTGCAAGGGATGAAATAAGCGGAACCAGATCTGGCACACGGAGCTCAAGTCAAATGCTAGGAGCCCGTCCGAGAATTGAATGTTAAAGAGCAGTGCTGCGCTCCAAGGCTAAGCTGTGAAAACAGCAAAGGATCCTTCTCGTTTCTTGCAAACTCAGAGCAGAGCTCATCGATCAGGCTCCCGCGAATATCCTCAACATCAACATCTATGGGTGGATGTTTCGGGCGTGCTTGTCCTCTTCTTTTATCCATAGCAGAGCCGATGTAACTTCAGAATGTTGTGCGTGAGACAGATGATTGCCCACTCCCCTTGTACCTTCTTCAGTCCACGCAAGAGAAATTGCCGGAAGCCGCGCGCCTGTTTGATTTGTCCGAACACCGGTTCGACTATGGTCTTGCGGGTCGAGTAAATGGCCGCGCCCTTTTTAGTCTGCAGTTTTCGCCGCATGCGGTCCACCCGCGTAGCTCCCGTCGGCAGCGGCCCGCGCGGGCAAGGCTGCTCCCGATCCCGATACGACTCGCGATCTACCGCCACAAACCCTTCGATCGTTTTCTTTTCCAAGTACTTTAGATTCGCCTCCGAACAATAGCCGCTGTCACTGACCACTTCCGCAGGCTTCTGCCCCGATTGCTCTTGGATCACCTCGACCAGGGGCTGCATCTGTTGTTTGTCATTGGCGGCTTGTGTTACCTGCTGGCCGACGATCAACTGGAAGTCGGGTTCCACCGCGATCTGCGCGTTATAGGCTTGGACAAAACCGTCGGCCCCTTTCATGATGCGCGATTCCGGATCGGTAAAGTTGTATTGCATCTTGGCCTCGGGCTTCGCCTCGGCCTCAGGCTCGCCCTTGCTCTTGGCCTGCTCCCGGGCCCGCTCTTCCAGGATCCGTTGGCTTCGCGGATCTTCTCCAAGCGCGTCTCCCGCCGCGCCAGCTCCTCCGGTAGTTCATCCCCACTCCGCTCCCGCCCATAGCGGGCATCTTCCTCGGCATCGACTTTCTCCGCCTGCTCCAAAAGCCTTTTTACCTCCTCCCGTAACCGCTTCTCATCCTCCTGCATGCGCCCATAACTCATCGCCTTGTGCTTGCTCGCATTGGCTTTGACCTTGCTGCCATCCAACACCACTCGCCCCAGCTTCATCGTCCCGGCCTGCAACGCGATCTGCAGCAGTTGATCAAACAGCCCTTGCAGCGCCTCCAGATGCAGCTTGCGAAAATCCGAGATGGTTCGGAAATCGGGTTCATTCCCTGCCGCCAGCATCCGAAAGCCCACATCCTCCACCAACTTCTTCTGCATCTGGCGCGAGGAAAATACTCCGACGCAGTAGCCATAAAGCAGAATCTTGGTCATCATCTGCGGATGATACGGAGGCTGACCTCGCTCTTCTTTCTCGTAGACTGATTCGATCACACTCAAATCCAGCTGATCGACCACATCCGAGACAAAGTGCGCTAAATGGTTTTCCGGCAACCAATCACGCAGGCTAGGCGGCAACAGAAGAGCTTGCTCAGGCAGATAAACCCGGTAAGGTTTGGCCATGCCGCCAAACTGGCATATCCTTCCTGTGAGTTTCAATACAAATCAGCGGTTCACAGGTGAATATTCGGACACGCTCCTAGAGCACTAGTCCCTTGTCCGCTTGGAGGCCAAACGCCGACATGAGCGTACACGAACAGACTCCACCAGATTTTCATGGCAATGGGTGGGCCACAGGCCCATGCCCTCCTGAGTTCCGGCCGCAAACGTGTGATCGTGTATCATGGCCGCGATCCTGGCTGTCCTTGACATGCAGAGTGCAGATAGGGCATTGCCGCCCCGTCTCGCGGCGCAACTACGTCTTCAGCGCGAGTCGGTCGCGGTGGATCTGCGGGTTGATGACACGGCCCTCGAGGGCGAGATCGTGTGCGTGGACTGGAACGGCCACTCCCAATTCAACAGGCTGATATACGGCTACGGCACACACCAAAAAAGCTGTAGAGGGGAGAGGAAGGATTAAGTGAGAAAGGTAAACTCGATTTGGTCTTGGAGCCCTGAAAAGATGGATTGGATACAGTTTAAGGTAGTTGCGCTGTCATACTTCATTGGCTGGATGGTGGCCATTGCCATCAAAAAGTCGTAGTGCTCGGCCTACAAACTCCTGGCTTCGCAGAAAGAGAGACATGGCGGAGAGTGGAGTTGACGGGTTCTGAGATCGCGTGCTGCGATTCGTCCCGTCTTGCCGAACGTCCTGCACCGAAGTAACCCACAACTCCGTCCCGATAGCCCGGAATCCAACCGGGCCGCCAGACGCACCATGCGATCTCGGTCCAAGACTCAGGCTTGCTTTTTGATGAGCCTGGTAATCCAGATAAGGATGACCGCACCAAGAATCGCGACCAGGATGCTCCAGATGAAGCCCCCAGCACCTAAGCCCATCAGGCCGACAACCCACCCCCCAACGATGCCACCGACGATTCCCAGCAGGATATCGGCGATCGTTCCGTATCCACCGCCTTTCATGATCCTTCCAGCTGCCCAGCCGGCAATCAAGCCAACGACGATCCACCAGATAATCCCATGTGCCATATGATCCTCCTGGAGTCCCTGATGACGCGCCTGAGGCCGAACACCGTCGAATGCTACGTCCCACTTGAGAACCGCTTCGTGCGCCAGTCGGCGTCGTTCTGAGCGCGGCCAAGAGTGTACTACGTCAGCTGGTGAAATTCGACATTACAGTGCGCCGGGTGTCGTCAACTCCGGTTTTTCGCCCGATCGATCGGCCTGGGCCTCGGCCTTCACTTCCGCGAAAGGGTATGTCCAACCACTGAAGATGCCGTTTTGCCGGCTGTCGGGCGGGTGGGTGAGCACAATTTTGGACACCATCTGAATAAAGCAGCCAGTGGGAGAGAGGATTTGAACCTCCGACCCGCTGTCCCGAAGAAAGTTTGTATCCCGTAACTGATTGGTTTGGCGGTGCTTATCGGTCAACAGGTCGGAATGAGTTGCGCCCTTGAGCGCAAAGCGAAATCAGTTCTGAGGCCCACAAGCGGGTGGCCCTCTGGGTTGGAGGGCTGGCGGGAGTCGGCTTTGACGGTGGCGGAGTGGCCGGCAAACTTCTGTTCGATTGTCTCATTGCCTCCTTACCCAGGATTTGATAACGTGCGTGCAACCCAAAGTCCCCCAGTGGGTGCACACCGCCGTTGCTGCGGTGGACCAACTCTCCAAATTCGAGGCAAGCACGTATGGCGTTCTGTTCGACTTGCGGACAACCGCTTCCCGCAGGCGCAACCACTTGTCCGGCATGTGCTGCCGCAGGACGGGGAGCCGCCGCGACATCCACCGGAGTGCAAGCTCAGGTCGGCGGCCTCACGGAGAACGTGGCCGGGGCGCTCGCCTATGTCACGATCATTCCAGCGATTCTGTTCCTGGTCATCGAGCCCTATAGCAAGAATCGCTTTGTGCGCTACCACGCATTCCAGAGCATCTTCTTTCACGTAGCCTGGATCATTCTGTGGGCCGCCTTGGGAATTTTCGGACACATTCCCCTGCTCGGGTGGGCCTCACTGATGCTGTGGCCATTGGTCGGCCTGGCGGGCTTTATCCTGTGGCTGGTGCTGGTTTTCAAGGCCTACCAGGGGCAGATGTTCAAGTTGCCCGTTATCGGCAATCTGGCCGAACAACAGGCCAATGCTGTCTAAGCCCGGTGAACAATTCCGACCTAAAGGACACTAGGGTTTTCTGTTTCCAACCCTCGGCGCTCACTACCGTTTGGCTCGCGCGCGTCCTATGTTCCTACGGGTTTGTACATCCCCTGCCCCGAACCTGTCCTCCAGTGCTGGTTTTGCGGACACGTATTTCTCGCTGACTGGCAGGAGCGCAAACCCAAGCGCAGAAAACGTAAAGCAAGGTGGAGGGCGGCATGACGCTCGTGAATTAACGAAAGAAGCGGGAGGCGGGGTTATGGTGGAGGATGGTCCTCCCGTTCCTGGACGACAGGGTGGGAGGCTGGGGCTCCTGCTGGTCCTTGCCGTCGTCACGCAAGCATGTTCACAGGAGGCCTTCGCAACCAGAAATTATTGATAAATGCCCCTAAACACTCGCCCGCCGTCTTGTGCGTCCATACTCGCGATCAACGTGCTCCGCCGATTTACTGTTTAGCATCAACTCGAACGTTATGGCGGTGGGACACTTATTCCGGGGTAAGTAGCTAGGCCCCGTCAAACCGTTCCGGGGGTGCGGAAAACAGAGCGCGAACGGGGATGCACATCGGAATTGCCCAACTCACTGTCTAATGGTGCCAACGCCGTTCTCTTTCCCAATCCAAACTGCAACCGTCAACGGCATTGCTTCAGTGCAAAAACCCTGCAACGCACTGATAAATAAGTCTTGAGTATCTCGGTTCAGTAAACCAGGAGGAATGCTGGACAGGGGCCCAATCAGGCACAGGTGGCCGCAAAGAACAAACAAACAAAACACCGTGGCCAGTGCGGCACACCAAGTGATCAACGCAACGTCGCACTCAACTCAGTCTCTTGCGCCCTTTCCACCGGAACGCCGCCCGTCCCCTTGCGGGGGGGGCCAGTAGACAAAGATTGCATTGTGGCGCTGCGAACGGCGTGCCGAGTCGATGATCCCAGAGGGCAACATCCAGGGCCTCTAAAACGGAACCGTTGCGCTCATTGCTTCTTTACATTTTCAACGAAGACCCAACCTGGATCTGTCACGATGCCGTTGAACTCCTGGGACCTCCCTTCTCCAGTGATAGAACCCCATTCGTGTACGACAAGACCTTCACTATCGTTGATAACAAGCGACACTGTGCAGTCAGAACTTACATCGGCGTTAGCTGTAAATGTCTCGTACGCTGCCGGCCCCCCCGACTCAATTGCAAATTCGCTGCCAGATAAACGCCCTGCTCTGTGGGCAGTGAAGAGCCCCACATGAGCGGCCATCAAGGAAGCCAAGCCGGGCGCGACGATTGTCCCCTGGCCGAAGACCGCGTACTTGCCTTTTACAGTCTCCACCGAACATCCACCGGGCGGAGTTTTCTTAGCTGTTCCAGAGATGACTCTGTCGGAATCTGTATAGATGTAGTGAATTTCGCGGAATATCCCATTACCAGTGATGATGCCGGAGTCGTGGAGGGGAACGATGCCAGGAGGAGTGGCTAAAAATTTCTCAACGTATATGCAATCAGAGCTTACGGTATAGGTGCCAGTGAATGTACCTGTTAAGGGCACACCGCCAATACTTATCTTGAATGTGCCCGAGAGATTTCCAGCACCATCGTAAGTAGCACTCGCAGCTAAGACAATTGGGTAGGGTGGCGGAAAATTAGGAGGAAAACCGGGAACCTGTCCAACAATTGTTCCCTGTTCTAACACCCCGTACGTGCCCTTGAGACTCGTCAGCGAGCAGGGTTTCGAGTCGCTTACAGCGTTCGTCTGAGCAACGACGGTAGTCGCAAGCAGAACGAATGCCAACAAAAATGACGCGCTGAGTTTCATGTTGCACCTCGCTTGGAGATCTGTTTCCGGCCGAATTTGTGTTGAGCCACAAGACCCAACCGGTCAGCTTGAACATGAATCGGAGTTAGGACGTGCTCCCGATGGCAATGCACAGGAGCGAGATGAAAGCGCCGGGCCCCACCGTGAGGTGTTAGCAGAGCAGAGTACAGAGTAGTGCCAATGAGAGCCGTCCATCTGCGGTACGATTGGCATCGGTGTCGCGGACACGTGCGAGGGCAAATGGGCGTATGGAGTCTGGCGCCAACCGAGCCGCCAGGGCAGCCCCCAAATGTACTACGATGGAAACCGGCGGAGTGCTCTCATAAGGCGGAGTCTCCGATTCGTCGTAAGCTGTCCCCGGCACGTCTTCTGCCGGAATACCCAGAGGCAGGCAGAATCCCAGAAGTACCAAAAGAACGAGAATGAAGCACGGCCTTCTCATAATCACTTGGCGGGAGGGACGGGGGCCCTCGCCTCAGGGGCGTCTCAACTGGCGGGACTGCTCTTCCATGAGCTTGCAACTGTATTCTTGCTTGATCGTGACCGCTCAAGGAAAAAAAATCGTCCCGTGAACAGACAGTTTGCCCGAAATGGGAAGAATTGGTCCACTCTGGACCCGGCACGACAGATCGTGTTGGTCCGGGCTGGTGAATGTGCGGGCCGGAATCGGCAGAGAACAAAGACTGTGCCAAGTCTCTGTAACCGCGGGCCTAGCCCGCTAAACCATACAGGTCCCGCCCAGGTGCAGGAACACCTGAACGGAGCCTAATCGCTTTGTTTCCGCGATAAGTACAGTAGAGCTATTCGGCAATGCCAAGGGCATTGCCGGAATCGCCCTCGATGTTGCAGTGCGCGGCTCGAAACCCAGCCGCTCTCAGTTCCGCTACCACTTCATCTTCGGTAAACCAATGGCTGAAACGGGCATAGCTGATACGATCTCCCAATTCCAATGGTTCTTGGCGCACGCGAAGAAAATAACGACAAAGTGTGGCAATCCGGTAAACAAGACTCTCCTCACGTGAACCACCACTCCGAGCAAAGAATGAGATCAAAACGGGCGAGTGCGGCAGGGCACGCTGGCGCAAATCTCGAAGGAAGGAAACCCTGCGCAGACTTGTCGGAATATGTGTATACGCAGTCCAGCCCACAATAAGGCCGTCATAAATCTGTGGTCCGGAGGGTACACAATCCGCCTCGCAAGCGACTACGTGTTTGGATTCGCCTTCTTGCTCGAAAATCCTCTCGCTGGCACGGACCAGCGCCAGGTTACATTCGAAACCTTCGGCGTCAAACCCAATCTTACGCAGAGCCAAGACCTCCCGGCCCGCACCAGCCGCCGCAACCAAGATGCGTGATCCTCGCCGGAAGTAGCGATCTAGGGCTGATGTTTCCCAGTCGAAGAGCCCACTCAGATTGTGCTCTACAGATAAGAAGAACTTAGACTCCGCATAGTGTTCCGCTGTGAGCACGTTAAGATCGTTTGCGCTTAAGAAGCCCAGCCAGAATCCCTCATGCCAAGCTGTCATGAACCTGACGAGCCGGCTAAACCAACGATCAGCAGCCGCGAAGCATTTTGTCCGCCACGTTTGGGTAGGATGGACCATCTGCTCGACAGCGCCATTATCGTTTATCACTGAAAATCCTGTGCTAGAGCCTTCCATGGGAAGAGTATCGTCATTACCATTCTTACAGGCAAGGCGCGTTATGATGGCGCTTTAGCGTAGCGGGAAGCTGTTGCCAAACAGGCGTGGCTGATGTCGCCGCTGTGACCTAGCCCCCGAAAACTGGACCACCTAGAATGTGAGTTCTTCCGGACCGGACTTTTTGCCAGAGTTGTGTTGGCTGAGGTGACATTCTCAGCGCCAGCGAGCCAGATCATCTCAATTTGAGAGACGGCGAAGCGTCAGAATCGCGGTTACACCACCTTGAGTACGCCTGTAGCCCATGGAATGCGGTGGCTGTAGTGCTCCAACTCGTTCGAGCCAGGAACCGTCTGAGGATGCACCACATTGTTGGCGAGGGCAAACGTTGCTTTAGGCGGAGTGCGGCCAGTGCCAATTCGAAAATACAAAGTCATTCCCGACGCAGCTAACGAGCTGCACTTTGAGGCGACGGAAATCGCTGACACAGATCTTACGAGCGGCTCTTGCAAGAATTTAAGTTCAAGACTCTTGCGCCACATCCCAGGATTTGAGCCTTGCCAACACCAGGCCGCCCGCAAGTTGAGAGGCTTTTCAGTGTCACGTTGGGACTAGGCCCAGGGCCCCCTCAGTTACGTGCGGCGAAATGTGAGGAAACGCGTGCGGAGAGGCCGGCGCTCACGAACGGTTCCCCGGAGGCTACTGCAACTTTGCGTATTCGGTCTTGGCCTGTTTGAGGATGGGAATGTCGGGGTCGGCGTCTTAGCATTTGGATGCTATGGCGCTTGCCAGTCGAGGGCGTAAATCTCTTGCGTGCTGATGTCGCGGACGATCAGGGGCGAGCCATCGGGCGCTAAACCACTCCATTCACCGCGAGAGAAAAAGCGGCGGATGTATTTCAGGCTGACGACTCGCGCAATTTGTCCATCAGGGATTTCCACGCGAAAGAATCCTGGATCGCTAGTAAAAGAGTTGTCAAACCCTACGTAGACCAGGGTCCCCATGAGGCTTCAGACATGAAATGTCCGGCGGAGGTCTACCAACCTTCCCCTTGTCCCTACACCGGCTTGCCGGATATCGACTATCCCTTCCACGACAAAACCATCGTGGTCACCCGCTGCGGCCGCATCTGTCTGGGAAACAAGAAAATCAATTTCAGCCAGGTCTTTGCCGGACAGGCTGTCGGCATCAAACAGGTTCGCCGTCGCCTAAGCCACTCATGAGTTAGGCTTGAGGCATCGCAATCTTGAATACAGTCTTGCGGCAAAAGGAGCCACTATGGCAAAGGGACTTGCATTCCTTTACGGTCTGATCGCCTATGCGATTTTCTTCGTGACCTTCCTATACGCGGTCGCCTTCGTCGGCAATGTGATCGTTCCCAAGACCATTGATTCGGGGGCTACGACCCCCATCGCCGACGCGATTCTTGTCGATGTGCTCTTGTTGGGCTTGTTCGCCGTGCAACATAGCGTAATGGCCCGACCGGGATTCAAGCATTGGTGGACTCATTTCGTGCCAGCGCCCGTGGAGCGCAGCACCTATGTGCTGCTCACTAGCCTCTGCTTGATCCTGATGTATTGGCAGTGGCGACCTCTCACAAACGTTGTTTGGGACGTTCACAACCCTGCTGGGAGGACACTCTTGCAAGCTCTCTTTTGGCTAGGGTGGCTCATTGTGCTGGCTTCGACATTCATGATCGACCACTTTGACCTCTTCGGGTTACGTCAGGTCTACTTTTACCTGCGGGGCAGAGAATATGTAGCGGTCGGATTCAAGGCTCCGCTGCTTTACAAATACTGCCGCCACCCCCTCCTGCTGGGCTTCCTGATAGCTTTCTGGGCTGCACCTCATATGACGACGGGCCACGCGATGTTCGCCGCCGTTACCACAGCCTATATCCTGCTTGCCATTCAGTTGGAAGAACACGATCTGATTGTCGCCCACGGTGAACGCTACCAAGAGTACCGGGGGCGCACATCGATGCTGCTTCCCATGATGCAAAAGAGCAAGCCAGCGCCCGGTTCGGCAACCGGGAGCGCGGGGCGCTGAAGCAGAATTCCGAGCCGTTGCCATCACCGATGCCAAGACTGTGAAATCCGTGATCGGGAAGTTCCGCTAGAAGTACGGGGCAGGCGACGTGAGGAAGTATTACACGAAATTCGATGTTGCAGTCGCAGCGGAATTGCCATAAGCCGCAGGAGGGAGCGTTGGTCGATTTGTCGATAGCGGATGGCAAACTGCTGCTGCACGTGCGGGGTGCTGATAAGCTCTGGGCGCTCACGAGCAGCCTCGAAATACCGCTTGTCCACATCGCTGGTGTCCGAGCAGACCCGGAGACCGCACGCGGCTGGTACCACGGCATCAGAATGCCCGGAACCAATGTCCCCGGAGTGATCACGGCGGGAACCTTCTATCAAGATGGCAAGCGAATCTTCTGGGATGTTCACAATCCCGACAAAACCATCGTGATTGACCTGCATGATGAGCGGTACAACCAGTTGGTGGTGGAAGTTGCCGACCCGGAGGCAGCAGTAAAGCTCATCCAGAACGCCTTCTGAAGGCGTTTGGACTTCATCGATTGGCAATATCAAGGCACATGAACAAAAAATCGTGCAGTCGGGGAAAGCATGCCATGGGCAAAGTTCGAGTAGCTGCGTTTTCGGTCTCGCTGGATGGGTTCGGCGCGGGACCGCGACAAGATTTGCAGAACCCGCTGGGGGTGCGCGGAACGGAACTGCACGAGTGGTTTTTCCAGACGGAAGCTTTCAAGAAGATGAACGGGCAAAGCGGCGGAAGCCGTGGCGTCGATAACGACTTCGCTGCGCAGTCGTTCGAGAACGTGGGGGCATGGATTCTGGGTCGCAACATGTTTGGGCCAGTGCGCGGGTCGTGGAAGGACGATTCCTGGAAGGGGTGGTGGGGTGCGAATCCCCCCTACCACACGCCTGCCTTTGTGCTCACGCACCATGCGCGTGCTCCGCTCGTGATGGAGGGCGGCACTGTGTTCCACTTCGTGACAAACGGTATTGAGTCTGCGTTAAAGCAGGCGAAAGACGCAGCCGGGGACAAAGACGTGCGCATCGGCGGCGGGGTGTCGGTGATTCGCCAGTATCTCGCTGTGGGACTGATTGACGAAATGCACTTGGCTTTTGCGTCCGTCCTGCTGGGAGACGGAGAGCACTTGTTTGGCGGAATGAATTTTCACGGGCTGGGGTTTGCTCCGCGCAAGGTGGCTAGGGGGGAAAATGCGATGCACGTTGTCTTTCGAAAGTGAGCCTCCCAGCCCTCTATTCAACTCAACCTGCCTCGCCCAAGCATCAAGCACCAGCCAAAACGCCAAAAGCCCAGCAGAATCAGTAGCGGTCAAGAAGGGGCCGTGCCGCCGCAGCCGCAACTCGTTTCTTTTCAATGGGGAAATTTGCGTCCGGTGCCGGTCAGCCCAGTAAAGGTTCGAACCAGCAGTCTCATGTAAGCGATTCCGGGGTCAACGCTCCCGAAAGAAGAGACTACCTCACAAATGCGAGAGCCTTGTCGTCAACTGAAACGTTCGATTTGCGCGATGCGCCCCCCAACACGTCATACGCGACAACGAGTGAATCTTTGACGATCAAGATTTCCCGCTCGCTTAGCCATCCGACAAAAGTCGCGTTGGGCAGATAGGCGGCACGCTTGGGCGGATCGGTCGCGGTAACCACTTCTACCGCTGGCAGGTCGGCAAGGGTTTTGTTGATGTGTTCCACGACTTCTGCACTGAGTTTGTCAAGGTTCCGTTCATCCGAAGACCGAAACTCTTCTCCCTGCCGCGCACTCGACGAAATAGTCATGGCTACGAGCTGGTTGTCCGGGGAAAGCTGCGCCTCTCTCGCGGAGTAGTTCACGTCATACTGCGAGTTGTTGTAGCGGGCAAACTCGTCGAATAAAACGATAGTCTGTCCCTTGCGCAACAGCAGCGTTCGGTCGTTGCTCTCGTTGTTCCAACCGCAGCAGGCGGAATCGGGTATTAGGACGATGAAAGCTGAGGCATCTTCGGCGGCGTCCAGAATATCGTGCTCGAAGCTCGAAGGTAGGCTGGAGGACGACCATTGGCCGTCAGGTGACTTGCGGTAGAGAGATTCTCTGACGTAGGTGGTTTGCGCAACTTGTCCGGTGTACGATCCAACAGCCACGAAGAAGTTCTCGATTCCGGTCTTTGGCACCCACGCCCTTGCTGTCGGGCAACTCTCTTCACATGCACCTGTCGAACAAGTGCAATCAGGGAACGAAAACGAATCGATCTCTTTCCTTTGATCCCCAGAGAGGCTTGTTTCCGAGATGTGAAAAGCAGTCGTCACGGACGGCATTATGTCCTTTTCCTCATCCCCTTCCTTCTGTTTCTGTTGGTTGACAAACCAGAAAAGGTGCTCGCCATCGGCGGCTAAACCGGGACGCGAGAGAATCTCAGTCAGAATGCGTTCGCCATCAGCCGCAGTGTCTTCGCGGTGTTCGTTTCTACAGTTGAGGTTGCTTCCGGATTGCCCATTCCATAACCAAAGAGTGCAGCGCGTGCTCGCGGCGTAAGGGCCGTGGAAGGTCGGGCCGACCAAAATCTGCCCTCTTCGATTGATCTCCATGGAGTAGCGAAGATAACTCTCATCGGAAGGTATCGCATCTGGCGGAATCTTTACGGTCTCTTTCGCTTCGAAGGTGGAGGCGTCGTACTCCGTTACTTCGCCGCTGCTGCTCACGACCCATAGGCGTGGCGCAAGAGAATTTAAGGCGTCCGGCTTCACTGGTTCGGGGAAGGATTGCTCCTGCTTGTCGGGGAAGGTTGGTGTGGTTACTTGGCTTGCGGGTTGCAGCTGCGCCCTAGCTTTGGTTTCCTGAACTGCGGCTTTCGCTTGGGAGGCTGGAGCGTATTGGGTTTTGTCGTGAGATAGCAAGAACCCCGCTACCAATCCAACAAGCGCGATGATTCCAGCTACACGAAAAGTCCAAATACGTTTCTGAATCCACGCTATCGTTGCGAAGACAGCAAACAAACAGAAAAGGCCGACGCTCGCCATTGCCCATGGATTCGCAGCCAAATGTGTCCAATGCATGGTGCTGTACTTTCTTGTTTCTGAGAAGGATGAGAATGTGACTCTACAAGGATGGTTCTCGCGCAGAACAGCGTCAAGATTACCGATGGTGGGTGACGCCGCATTCGGGAAAACCGCAATTCTCGCCACCACGAGCGCGGATATAATCCGGTGCGATGACCAAGCTTCTCGCAGCCATGGTGTTCTTGCTGATAATTGCCGCTGTCTCTCAGAATAAAACCATCCTGTCCGCTTTAACTACATCAGAGTGCCCGGCGAGGATAAGAAAGTAGTGGGATGACAGGCCGCTTCCCTGTCCGGGAATACTCTTGATCGCCTGCCTGACATCATCACGCAGACCGGATTTCAGAGCATTCTGCAAAAGTCTCGATGCCGAACCGCTGCAGCACCTCGGAGAACCGATAGACTGCCTCGGCTTTCAGAATGCCTGATCGTGTTGAGGTCCGCTGTCGGTTGTCGAAGACGTTATGGGCCATGTCCTCCCAGTGATTTTCATATGGCTGCAGGACGTTCAAAAAGTCCGTGATGCTGTACTCTTTAGGCGCTTCTGCTCTGGCCATCGGCCATCCATATCGTTTACACCAGTCACGAACCGTCCGCTCTGTCGATTCGTAACGCGCCCCGAGCGAGAATACGGCATCTATCACGCACAGCGGGAGAGAGGCGTTCATATGCGGCATCAACCGGTGGCGTGTTTAGTTCGGGGATGGTGCGTCGAATACAACTAACGAGCTGGTTGAGGTTCTCACTCATGACGGTTCATTGACTCTGGCGACCCTGTCCCGGCACCGGCGTGCGCACAGCCGGGCATCAGCGGCTAGATTCGCACCCGGACAGGACCCCTGCTGCGACCCTTCACGTGCGCCGCAACCGCATACCTAAAGGCATCGAGTACTCGCAGTACGGTCTCAGGCTTCGCGTACTCCACTTGCATCTCAACTCGCCCGAAGTCGAACACGGCAAACCTGCTCTCGAAGATGAAGCTGCAGTCGATGACATTCTGAAAGCTGCCAATTGGCTGAACATAGATGTGGCCGCTATTCTCTCGGCTGTGGTTTACCAGTAGTTCGAGCCCTGCCCCAGCACCATTGAAGGCTGTCACAATCGCCTCGATCCGCTCCAATATCTTTTTCTGCGAATCGCGCATAAACAGATTGACTTGGGCCTCCACAGTGAGAAGCGTAGACCCGTTGGCACTGGATTCGGGTGATCGGTGTCACCAAAGAAGGTGATTGCCCGGGTGGTTTATAGTCAAAAGATGAGGCACCGCATGTCCAAGGAAAACAAATCGGAGCAGACACCGGAGACGAAGCCGGAAACGAATGCGGGAAAGTTTCAGGAATATATGGCGAAGCTCAGAGAATCCGGGCTTGAAGTGATTGATACTACCCGGCCCGGAGCCGCAACCGGATTCGTGGGCGGGGTTCGCAGGCAGCCCAAGCATTGACGATTTGTGGTCGTTGCTCCGTCCGAGTTCGAAGTAGCCGCCCTCGGCCTGGCAGGAATCGGTTGGCATTCCTTGCGGCATGCCCACGCAACGCTGCTGGATGCGGTGGGCACACCGCTGGGCACAGTGCAGTGGGGTGAACCCCTCGGTTGAGACAATTTTTGATTGGCACACTTGCCGTTGATTGAGTTACACCGTAGCCGGGATGGGGTCTGGGGAA
>Ga0187779_10000129_pt1 | contig 58343 bp, 60 predicted proteins | sample 1015_Q2_SP10_10__FD_132435 | JGI IMG/M metagenome (GOLD analysis project Ga0187779, IMG submission 132435) | Tropical peat soil microbial communities from peatlands in Department of Meta, Colombia - 1015_Q2_SP10_10_MG | ecosystem: Environmental > Terrestrial > Soil > Wetlands > Peat | place...
GCCCGCGAGTGTTCAAACTGGCCAATCAGCTACTTTTGCCTTTACCGCTTCCACAGCTCCGACTTCGGCAGTCATTGTCAAGTATTCGATGAGTGGGACAGCAAGCCAGGGTACGCAATACACTTTGAGTGGCGCGTCAGGAAAGGTGACGATTCCCGCCGGCGCGAACTCGGCGACCGTTATGCTTAATGTTACGAAAGGCCCCAAGAAGGCCAAGAAAGCCACAATGACGATCAAATCCGGAAGCGGGTACACGGTCAGTTCGCCAAGTTCTGCCACCGTTTCGCTTACCCGGTAAAACACCGCTGCCAATGCCTCTCATGAAAAAAACCAGACATCTTCTCTTACTCATTTCCCTTTCTCTAATTGCGGCTGCCAACCCCATGCGGGGGACGACGGTCATTCCGCCGACCTTCGATGAACTGGTCGACCAGGCGGATTTTATTTTTCAAGGTGAGGTCACGACCGTGAAATCCGAATGGATTGGTGAGGGGGCTCAGCGTCACATCATGAGCTATGTAACTTTCAAGGTCGGAGACGCGATCAAAGGAAGTCCCGGCCAGAATTATACCATCCGAATGCTGGGGGGGACGGTCGATGGTGAATCAATGGGAGTAAGCGACGCGCCGAAATTCGAAGTCGGCGATCAGGATATTCTTTTCGTTCAAAACAATGGTAGCCAATTCATTCCGCTGGTTGGGATCATGCATGGTCGATTTCACGTTCGCAGGAACGAGGGCGGGCAGGAGATTGTCACTAATCATGAGGACGAACCGGTCCGCAATCTCGCGCGATTAGGTAATCCGAATGCGGTAGAATTGCCTAACGAGAACGATTTGACTCCCGCCGAATTCAAGGCCGCTGTTAGAAGCAGGATCGAGAGTAGTTCGAGAGCGCAGCAATCCAATTAATTCACGGATCCTGAGCTTCCTTCGTCTGTGCGCGTGCCTGATCGCGCACTGTCGCCGCCCGGTCGAGCGAGCGTTTCATCCAATTGTGTTCTGAAGCCTGACCTCGCGGTGCGGGCGTGAGCTGGGCGCTCGCGACCGTCTCGGGTTTCCTAGCCGGTTCCGACAGCGCCTCATTGTGGCGTTGCCACAAATAAAGTGCACCGAGACCAACGAGAACTACAAAGATTAGAAACGAACGCATGCCTGTTTGGCAGCAGGTCATGAGCCAGTTGCGCTGATTGCCGCGAACGGCGGCCCGGTGTTAGTTGTCTTATGAAAATGGCCAGGACTCTTGGATTAGCCGCCATTTTTTTGTCCACGGTTTCTGGATCGCTTGTAGCGCAGACCTACCAGGGGCGCGAGCTGGTCAAAGCCGAACTAATCCCCGACACCAGCACGGTTGTTCCAGGAAAATCCTTCACCGTTGGCTTGCTCCTGCGAATGGCTCCGAACTGGCACACCTATTGGAAGTTTTCGGGTGACGCTGGGTTGCCGACCGAGATCAAATGGAATTTACCGCCCGGCTGGAAGGTCGGAGAAATCCAATGGCCCATTCCGCAGAAGACTGATGATCCCGGCGACATTCAGACCTATGGCTATCAAGACGAAGTGATGCTGATGCAGCAAATCACGCCGCCAGACGACATCGACGGTTCAACGGTAAAACTCGCGGCTGAAGCGAACTGGCTTGTTTGCGAGAAAATTTGCATTCCAGGAAGCGCGAACCTGTTGATCACTTTGCCAAAATCGGTGACCAGCGCGCCGGCAAATACGGAATTATTTGACCGATACCGAAAGCTTTTACCGCAAGGACCGCCGGATCGCGACTTCTCTATCGGTCGCCCGAGTCAAAGTGCGAACGAAATTTCTTTCTCGGTAAAAAGTGGCGCATTGGCTGACTTCGGCTTCGCTGATTTTTATCCATTGCCGGACGAGAAGGCCGTCGTTGGACATCCGAGGACGGAGATTCGTGGCGATAAAATCGCAATCAGCGTGCCGTTTGAAAATCAGGCACCCGAACGGCTTCGCGGGCTGCTGGTTGTCGCGAAAAGTCCGTCCGATCAGAATCGGACCGGCTGGTACATCTCATCCGGTGCCCCAGCCGCGAATGCGAAGATGCCGGTCCAGGCGCCGGCGCGCAGCCTCGCGACCTTTTTGCTGTTCGGATTCGTCGGCGGTTTCATTTTGAATTTGATGCCGTGTGTTTTGCCGGTGATTTCGCTCAAGATGTTCGGATTTATTCAACACGCCGGAAAAGATCGACGGGCAATCTTTCGCAGCGGTCTCGCGTTTGTTGCCGGGATTTTCGCGTGGTTCATCGGACTTGCGCTGGTTTTGATCGCGTTCAAGGCGGCTGGTCGGCAAATCACCTGGTCGGCCCAGTTCACTAATCCTTATTTTGTTCTGTTCCTCGCCGCCCTTGTTCTGGTGTTTGCCCTGAATCTTTTCGGCGTGTTCGAAATCACGCTGTCGCAAAGCGTAACACGCCGTTTGCTGGCAACGTCGGAACGCCGAGACGATGCGGGCTCGTTTTTTCAAGGCGTGTTTGCAACCGTCCTGGCCACGCCTTGCACGGCGCCTTTTCTCGGTACGGCGCTGGGATTTGCGTTCACGCAATCGTCGATTGTTATCTTAGCAATGTTCACTGCGATTGCAGCCGGGATGAGCGCGCCCTATTTGGCTCTGAGCGCGCAACCGGCCTGGCTGCGATTCCTGCCGAAGCCCGGTCCGTGGATGTTGCGCGTTAAACAATCGATGGGTTTTTTGCTCCTCGCGACCCTGCTCTTTTTACTCTACGTGATCGGCGAGCAGCGCGGTGTCGAAGGGGCGATTTGGGCGAGCTGCTTTTTGCTGATCATCGCGATCGTGTGCTGGATGAAAGGCGCTTTCATCGTTCCAACCGCAAAACCTGGAACAAAAACAGTGTCGGTGGCCGTCATGCTGCTCCTTGTATCAGGCAGCGTCGTTTATTTCATTGGAAACAAATTCCGCAGCGCAAAGATCGAGAATTTGGGCGTCGAAATGCCACAGGACTGGCAGCCGTTCACACCCGAGCGTCTGCAAACGGAGCTTTCGCAGAATCATGCGGTCTTCATCGATTTCACAGCGGCCTGGTGCATCACCTGCAAGTTTAACGAGAAAACAGTGCTGGAGGCGGCGGCTGTCCGAGAGGCGTTTCAGCGTCATGGGATTATTAAATTGCGAGCTGACTGGACGAATGGCGACCCGGCCATCACAAAATTATTGCAACAATTTGGCCGCCCGGGTGTCCCACTGTATGTACTTTATCGTGGCCGGGCCGGTGACCCGTTTGTGTTTCCGGAATTGCTGACGAAAAATACCGTTCTCCAGGAACTCGAAACCATATCATCGACAGTTGCTTCACAGTAAAATATGAAAATGAAATTATTCCTGACTGCAGTTAGTGCACTGATAGCCGGCGGACTTTATGCGGGCGAGGTTCCGCCTGTCGGCAGCGCGGCACCCGAATTCTCATTGCCGGATGCAAACGGAAAGACGTACTCGCTGACCGATTACAAGGGAAAATACGTCGTCCTGGAGTGGTTCAATCCGGAATGCCCGTTTGTAAAAAAGCATTACGGCAGCGATAACATGCAAAAACTGCAGCGAGAGTATACCGACAAAGGTGTCGCCTGGTTTACGATCGATTCCAACGCTCCCGGCACTGAGGGCAATCTGACGCCGGAGCAAGCGCAGAAAGTGATGGCTTCCTGGAAAACAAAGCAAACCGCGTTTCTTCTCGATCCCGAGAGTAACGTGGCGAAGCTTTACGGTGCGAAAAACACTCCCGACATGATCGTGATCAATCCGGAAGGCAAGATCGTGTACGAAGGCGCGATTGACAGTAAAGCTTCGCCTAATCCGGCCGACATCCCGAGTTCAACCAACTATGTTAAGGCCGCGCTGGATGAATCGTTGGCCGGCAAACCTGTTTCAAATCCGGCCACCAAGCCATACGGCTGCTCGGTAAAATACAAATCGTCGTAAACTTGGAGAGGCAGGCGTCGTCCTGCGAAATTTTGCTTCGAAGCGGCGGTCGAGAATTCGACCGCCGTTTTGTTTAGCGGTGCTTGGCGCTGAATCGCCAGGCCAGCCGCAAGATTGGCAGCGGCGTGATCCGGACGAGAAACATTCCGAATTTCATGAAAGCGCCGGGAATGATGAGCGGTTTGTCGGATTCGATTGCCGCGATTGTGTCTCGAACGACTTGCTCAACTGAAACGTAAACAAATTCCGGCGCGGTTCGAGCCTCTTCGCCCGAACGTTTGGCTACGTCTCCAAATTCGGTACGGACTGGACCCGGACAAAGCGTCGCGACGCTCACGCCCGTGCCGCGCAGCTCTGCCCTCAGCGCTTCGGAGAAACTGGTGACGTATGCTTTACTCGCCGCGTAAACAGCGAATTCTGAAATCGGCAGAAATCCAGCCGACGAACTGACGTTTAAAATCGCACCACGTTTTCGGGCAATCATTTGCGGCAGCCATTCTCTGGTCAATCTGGTCAGCGCGACGATGTTCACGAGCAACATCTGATCGTTGCGTTGCCGGTCACTGGTCGCAAAATCGCCGATATCGCCGAGGCCTGCATTATTGATGAGAAGATCGATCTCAATTTTATTCTGTTCGATCCAACGAACCAGATCGTCGATCTCCGATTTGCTTGAAAGGTCGATAGCGAGGATGTGAACGTTGAGCTGTTGATTTAACTTTTGAAGTTCCTCGCGCAATTGCTGGAGTCGCGTTTGCCTGCGCGCGACCAAAACGAGTGAGCTGGAACGCGGAGCAAGTTGCCGCGCAAATTCGCGGCCGATGCCGGCCGAAGCGCCCGTAATCAGCGCGTTACATCCTTCGAGTTTCATTTTTGTTGTAACGATGCGATCTCACGCTTGCTCAGTACTCGCCAGCAGCCGCGGGGCAAACCGCCAAGTCGAATGCCGCCAATTCGCGTCCGCACCAGATGTTTCACGCGATATTCGGTCGCTTCGAACATTCGGCGAATCTGTTTGTTGATTCCTTGACGCAAAACCAACCGCAGTCTCGTTGGCGTAATCGCCTGTAACTTCGCGATCTGCGCTCGTTTTCCATCGAGGAAAATTCCACGCAGTAACTTTGGCCCGACCGATGAATCCCATTTTCGATCCAGCGTTACTTCGTATTCTTTCTCGATCTTGTAGCGCGGATGAGTCAGGTGTTGGGCCAGGTCGCCGTCGTTTGTTAAAATAAGCAGGCCTTCAGTTTGCGTGTCGAGACGGCCGACATTGAAGAGCCGGGGGAATTTTGCCGGAAGCAGCTGAAAAATCGTCTCGCGTGCGTGCGGGTCGCTCCGGGTAGAAACGAACCCCGCCGGTTTGTGCAGGGCAATCGTAAGCGGGACATCGATCCGCGCCAGTCTGCCATTCACTTTGACATGATCGCGCGCAGTCGGCTGCGCACTGAAATCGGTGCAGACCTGGCCATTAATGGTCACACGACCGGCGGCAATTAATTCGTCGCACTTTCGCCGTGAACCGATCCCCGCGGCCGCAAGATAGCGATTCAGGCGCAACGCCTAAACGTCCGGCTTAGTCTTGGGCAAGCCGACCACTTTGCGACCTTCTTTCCATTGGCCGCGTTTTTTCAGCAACTCGACGCGCTCGAAACGCTTCAGCACATTGCGTTTCGCCGTGATCGTACTAGCGCCCTTGAGACTACGATGTTGAGACATGGATTTTCCCGGTTACGAAAATGAGCGGCCAAGCTACATTGCCGGACAGAGATTTCAACCGCTCATCGGTCTAAAGTTGATTGCTTAGCACCACGTAGGTCCCGCAGGTGGTGACTTGATGAAAAATGTGGACGCGCCCGGTAATGAGCTCCTGCCAATGCGCTAATCGCTTCTGTTCGACGATCAGAAAGACCGGTTCGGTACTGCTCCAACGGTCGATCACAGAGGCTTCGCTGGTGTAAACCTCAGCTCCGAGATTTTGCGTGAACGGGTCAGGGGTTTGATTCACCAGATAGAATCTTTGCTTGAGGTAAAAAACAAGGCTGCTTCCGGCATGAAGTGATCCCTCATAATAGACGTCGCCAGTGTCGCCAAGGTGGCTGTTGAGATAGGACGCGGCATTTGCCATCGAGAAAAATGGGGCGACGCGCGCGACGCCGTCGATTGAGGCAAGGCCAAGTGGAACCATTCCCACCAGCAAAACAATGATCGCGGCCTGAGCGCGATCTCGTGCTGCGAAGTAAAACGCGACCGCGGAACCAATGAGCAGCGCGCCGGCAACAAGGCCGATTAATGATCTAAAGCTTAGCCATGTTCCGCCAGGGATGTTCGCAAGAGTCTGCCAAGCATTGGAGCGTTGACTCAATTCTGTCCACTCGTTGGCGGCACTATTGACGATTTGTGGCAGGAAAATAGCGACCACCGCTGCAATTAAGCCAGCGATTGCCAGCCAGCTGATGCCCAGAAGCTGAAGCTTGCGTGGAAGCCGGTCCCAAGCGGAGGCGGCAAAAAGCGCAAACGCGCTCCACATGCTGAACGAATAGTAATCCTGACGCTGACCTAGCAGAAGCAGCGGCACAAAGACGACGCCCATCCAACAGAGTGGCAAAGCATCGTTGAATTCAATCTCGCGCGGTCGAACTACTTTGCGCCAGGCGAGAATCGCGCCCGGTAAAACCGAGAGCGAAACGGGAAACCACCAGGCGAGGTGGAGGATGAGGAATTGCAGGCGGGGTACGCCCGGCTCGTAGTCAAGACTCGCCGGATCGCCTCGGATATGTCCAAGCCATTCGGAATCGACAAGGTGACGAAAGAACCCCGGATATTGCCATTCAGCCCAGATGCACCACGGTAGAACGATCAAAAGGAAAATCGTCCAGTACTGCCAGCGCAATAGCGCGCGGAAACGAATTCGAGCCTCGCGATAAAAGATCGAAAGCAATAAGAAGATGGCAGCTGGATAAAGTAAACCGTGAAGTCCTTTCGTTAGGCAAGCGAACCCGGCGCAAATCCACGCGCCCAAAAACCAAAAAGTCCTTCGCTGGCGCTTTTGATAACCGCAGAGTCCGCAGAAAATTGCGCCGGTGACGAACATCGCGAAGACCGGCTCCGGCATAATCATTCGTCCGAGCAGAAACATTCCCCAACAGCAGAGATAAATCAGTCCAGCAATAAAACCTCGCCAGTAATCCATCAGCCGTTCGCCAATTAGAAAGGTCAGCACCGCGGAAACGGCAACGGCGATCGCAACCGGCAATCGCGCAGCCATCGCATTGACACCGAAAAGTTTAAAAGAAGCGATGATCAACCAATAGAGCAACGGCGGTTTTTGCAACCGTGGAATACCGTCATTGGTTGGAGTCATCCAGGCGTGCGCCTCGCTCATCTCTTTGGCCGCGCCGGCATACTGGCCCTCGGTTTCGCCATAAAGATCGCCCCAGCTGGCGGTTCCGATCTGAAGCAGCGTTGCCAACGCGATCAAACAAACCAGGAGCGCGTACCGTGTCGGCGGAGGATTTAACGCCCGCGGCTCAAGCAGTGTTTCTTCGATGCTGAACGTGCGTGCGCCGGCAACCATGAGAGCGATTCGTTAGGCAACCTGCGGCGTTTCGGCGCGATACTTGTCCCATGCCGCGGGCAATGGCAGTAACTTTGCCGCCGGCATTTCGATCAGGGCGAGCGTTTGCCGGCACTCTGCGATCAGCACGTCATCCTTCGGTCGCTTAATTTTGAATGCGCACCAAAACCGGACGCGCTGGAGCTGATCGAGCCACCCCTCAACTTCCAGTCTGTCTCCGAGACGAGCAGCACGCCGATAGTCGATTTCGCTGCGAATCACCACCGGATACTTTTGGGTGTTCGCCATTTCCACCAGCGGAAGACCAAGTTTGTCGGCGAGCAAGGTTCGCGCAATTTCAACAAAGCGGAGGTAGGCTAGGTTATGCACGACCCCGCCGCAATCGGTGTCGAAAAACATGACCTGAATTTCGGTGCGAACTCGCGGAAGATCGGCATTCACATTCCGAGATTACCACGAAGAAGACGAACGACACGAAGTTAAGTAATTCAAGGAATCTTGATGCTCTTCGTGTTCTCGGTATGTCAACGCAAGATCGACGCGACCGATGCGACCACTTCGGGGGCGATGATCGATTTCATGCAGCGAAAATCAATCGGGCATTCCCGCAAAAAGCAGGGACTGCACTCAACATGACGGCGCAAAATAACGTGTCCAGTTCCAAGCGGGCCGGTCAGCTGCGGTTGAGTGGAACCGAAAATAGCGACAACGGGGACGCCAAGCAGCGCGGCGAGATGCATTGTCCCGGTATCGTTGGTCAACAGTAGCCGGCACTCACGCAGCTCGTCGATCAGCTGATCAAGTGTCGTCCGACCGATTCGATTGATGCAATGCTCACCGAGAGCGGCGGCGATTTGCTCGCCGGATTCAGCGTCGGTTTGTGTTCCGAACAAGATCCATTTTGCCTGATATTCGACGGTAATTGCTTTCGCGACTTCGGCGAACCGGTCCGGAAACCAACGTTTGGCTGGGCCGTATTCGGCGCCCGGACAAAGGCCGAGGAATTTTTTGCCTTTGATATGACGAGAAGTAAGCAAATCAATTTTGAACGTCTGTTCCGCGATATTCGAAATGTCGGCCCCGCAATCTTCCACGATATGAAGGTATCGGCTTGCCTGATGTTTGAGTGGGCCGGGTTTTCGTGGTTCGCGCACAATTTGATTGAGCAGTGCGCTTCGCCAATGACCACGGTAACCAACTCGGCGTGGGATGCCTGCCAGCCAGGCTTCCAAAGCGGCGCGTAACGAATTTGGAAAAATGATAACCGCGTCGAAAGCCGGTTCTCGGCGAAGAAGTCGGGCCGTCTCAAACAATGATTTTTTTGGCAGCCGGATGATTTCGTCCACTTCGGCAACAAGTTTCCAAACCGATCCGGTCGATTCCGGCGCGGCAACGGTGATTTGAGCATCTGGCCGGCCCGCCTTGATCGCACGGACTGCCGGAACGCTCATCACAGTATCGCCGAGCCAGTTGCTCGCGCGAACCAGAATTCGAAAAGGCTGTAACGGCGCCGTCCTGTCGGGCACGAATACCCCTCGTTTGTAGCGTGCCAGAAGGAAGTTTGGACGCGGCGTTTTCCATCGGTTGTGGACCCAGAACCAATCCTCCGGTGCGCACCGGATCTGTCTTGCAATCAGTTCGTTCATTTTAGCCGTAAGCACTTCAACTGAGTCGCCGGGCGAATCGATTTTTTCAGTGAAAACCATCCGCCAACGCGCCGCTCCATCCGTGTAAATTGCAGTTCCGATTAGTGCGGCGCCGGTTCGTTTGGCCAGGAGCGCAGGCAACGACGTTGTAGAGGCGAGTTTTTGAAAAAATGGAGCCCATAGACCATGATCTCCGGCGTGTTGATCGCTCAGGATTCCGATTGCGCCGCCGCCGCGAAGCAATTCGATTGCCTTTTGAAACCCCTCGTCGCGATTGAATAGTTCGACCCCGGCGCGTCCGCGTAATTTGCGCATATGCTGGTCGATGTAGCGATTGCGCAGTGGCTGGAACACTGTGCTGTTTCGCACATAACCGATCACGGCTGGGAACATTTGCGCCTGCAGCTCCCAATTTCCGAGATGACTCAAAATGAAAACGACCGGACGTCCCGCTCGAAGCTCTCGGTGCGCTGCCTCAGCGTCGTCGATCTCGACTCGGGCGCGCGTTCTTTCCAAAGGCATGGATGCGAGCTTTAGTCCGGAGAGAAGGTTCGCGCCCAAACGTTGGAAATGGCGCCGGACTAAAAGACGCAGCTCAGCCGGGGATTTTTCCTCGCCGAAGGCGATTCCGATGTTTCTGAGCGCGAGTCGACGATATTTCGGGGAGAACATCCACGCGCAAAAACCGAGCACCTTGCCAAGCGCAAAAAGAGAGCGGAGCGGCAGCGCGTTGAGCAGAGCAAAAAATGCGCGGTAAAGTAAATAAACGAAAAATTCGAGCATGCGATAAGCGGCGCGACAGGCCCGCAAGCCATCCGCAGCGTAAATTTGCCTGCGTCCCGCCGCAATGAATATAATGTTCCCACGGAGAGAGCTTGTCGTTAGGCATACAAGCGGCTTCAATAAAGGTCGACATGAGCAAGAGTGAGTTCTGGCATGGTTTGAATGAGTCTGCGCGCAAAGCGCTGGTGGCGCGGGATTACAAAGTCGCCGGTCTGGCGCAACGCGTGAGCGAAATCGGAATCGAAGCCGGTGAGCTTGAGGCATTGGATCGGTGCCGACCCGAGGTCAAACGGCTCTGGATCCCAGGCGTCGAGGTTTTCGCCCGGACAGTTCGCGGTCAGGCGCATCGTGGTTTCTTCGGCGAGTTGGCCCGGCGCGACGAAGGAACTTTGGCAAAGATAGGGTTATGGCCGAAACAATGGTCGGCCGCACGGATGTTTGCTCACAGCGCCAAGGGATTTCACGTGCATCCGCCGCACGTCCCCTCGGAAACGACCGCTGACAAATGGCACCGCCGACTTTTTGTTGCCCAGGCACAAAATTATTCACTGCGCCGTTACGACGACGAACAGTGGGACGTAATGTTTTTTCTTCAGGGACGCGCGGAGCTGATCCTGCATGACGTTCGAGACGGGCTGCCGGCTCGGACGATGCGTTTATTCGTTGATGGAGACGATCATCCCGGCGCGAGCAACGTGGGCGTTGTCATACCACCAGGCGTGGCACACGCGATTCGCGCCGAAGGCTCGCGCGATGTAATTATGGTTTATGGTACGAGCACCGTCTTCCGGCCGGAATTTGAAGGGCGGATCGCGAGCGAGATCGAGGATATGCCGCTCCCAAAATCATGGCGGAAATTTCTCAAGAAATCCGCCAATCGGAAATCTGATAAATCCTGAGTCGTTAGGCTGCTCTTCCCGATGAAGAGAAAGTTCGACCCCGCCGAACTTGAATTGATGGACCGACCCCAGCCGGTCTCGACCGAACTGGAGCACGATCTTAAAAACCTTCGGGAACTGAACCGCTGGTTTGGCAGTCACTCGCTCATCCGGCATTTTTGCCGGCGCTGGATTAAATCCGGCGATCGGTTGCAGATTGCCGATTTGGCAACCGGTTCAGGCGACATTCCGCGGGTGATCGTGGATTTTGCGCGCGAAATCGGCGCGGAGGTCAAAATCGACGCGCTGGACCGACAGGCAGCCACGCTCGAGATCGCAAAAAAACTAAGTGCCGGCTATCCGGAGATATCGTTTATCGAATGGAACATTCTCGAATGGAATTCAATTGAGCGTTATGATTTGGTTCTCAATTCGCTGGCACTGCATCATTTTAGCGAGGAGGACGCCGTTCGATTGTTGCAGGGCTGTCGCAATCTTTCTCGAAAATTTGTTCTGGTGACCGATCTTAGGCGCGGTCTGCTGGCGACGATCGGCGTGTACGCTTTGACCGCAATGATCTTTCGCGACTCGATGACCAAATTTGACGGTCGACTTTCGGCAGCCAGGGCCTTTTCGTTTCTCGAAATGCGTGAACTGGCGCGGCGTGCCGGCTGGAAAAATTTCGGGCATTCAAAATTCCGATTCGCTCGCCAGGCGATTTGGTTGCAATAACCCTCATCGAACTCACGATGAAAATTGTAACGACGGTTGCGGAAGCGCAAAAACAGCGGTGCCCGAAAGGATGCGTGCTGGTGCCGACGATGGGCGCATTGCACAAAGCGCACGGGGAATTGATTCGAGTGGCACGGGAGCGCGCCGGAAGCGATGGCCAGGTGATCGTCAGCATTTTTGTGAATCCATTGCAATTCGAGCCGGGGAGCGATTATGAGCGCTACCCCCGGCCGGAAAACGCCGACGAGGAATTCTGTCGAAGGGCCAAGGTCGATCTTCTGTTTCGACCGTTGCCTAACGAAATGTACTCCGACGATCGCTCGACATTTGTGAACGAGAATTCACTTTCAAGGGTGCTCGAAGGCGCATCGCGGCCGGGTCATTTTCGCGGGGTTTGCACAGTCGTGGCAAAGTTATTCAACATTCTTTCGCCGGCGGCAGCTGTCTTTGGCGAAAAAGACTTTCAACAATTGGCGGTGGTGCGCCGCATGGTGCGCGACCTGAATTTTAATATCGACATCATTGGCGTGCCGATCGTTCGGGAAGCGGACGGCCTCGCCTGCAGTTCGCGTAATGTTTATCTCGATTCGGAAGAGCGGAAGCAGGCGATTATTTTGCACGAAGCATTGCTGACCGCGACGAAATCAGCGGAGAAATCGGCGAGCAGAATCGTCGATCTTGTACGCAAGACGATTGCCCGGGCTCCGTTGGCTCGGATCGATTATATCGATCTTGTTAATGCGGAGAATTTGCAGCCGATCGACGTAGTCAGGTCAGACTCGTTGCTCGCGCTGGCGGTTTTCTTTGGGAAGACTCGTTTGATCGACAACATTCGGCTGGAATGAAGGAATACGATTTTGTTGTGATCGGCAGCGGCATTGCCGGCCTGAGTTTTGCCTTGAAAGCAGCGAAGCACGGATCGGTTGCGGTCGTCACCAAACGAAAGGGCGCAGACACAAATACCGCTTGGGCTCAGGGCGGGATCGCGTGCGTGACAAGCGACGAAGATTCATTCGAGATGCATGTTCGGGACACGATCGAGGCCGGAGCCGGTCTTTGCGATGAGGAGGTGGTGCGCACAATCGTGACTGAGGGACCGGAGAGGATCGCAGAATTGGTAGAACTTGGTTTGCAGTTCGACGAGCGTGAAGTCTCCGGCCATCGCGAGTTCGATCTAGGTCGCGAGGGCGGCCATTCAAAACGCCGCGTGCTGCACGTGCAGGACTTAACCGGGAAGGAGATCGAAAACGTCTTGCTGCGCGAGCTCGGCCGGCAATCGCATGTGGATCTTTTGGAAAATCACATGGCCGTTGATTTGATCACCGCCGCGAAACTTGGGTTTGCGACGGAAGACCACTGCGTTGGCGTGTATGTGCTCGACGAACGGCGCGGCCAGGTGGAGACGATTCGATCCGACCGAATCGTGCTTGCGACCGGCGGTTGTGGAAAAGTTTATTTGTACACGACGAACCCCGACATCGCGACTGGCGACGGACTGGCCATGGCTTGGCGGGCAGGCGCGACGATCGCGAACATGGAATTCATTCAATTTCATCCGACATGTCTGTTTCATCCGAAAGCGAAATCGTTTTTGGTCTCGGAAGCGGTGCGGGGCGAGGGCGGAATTTTGCGCAACCGGCGCGGAGACGATTTTATGAAACAGTACGATCCGCGCGGTTCGTTGGCGCCTCGCGACGTCGTCGCGCGCGCAATCGATGCCGAGATCAAGCGTTCGGGTGCGCAATGCGTCTTTCTCGATATCACTCATCAATCGCCTGAGTTTTTGCGCGATCGATTCCCCCACATTTACGAAACCTGTCTGCGGTTTGGGATCGATATGACCAAGCAACCGATTCCAGTTGTGCCGGCCGCTCACTACCAGTGCGGTGGAATTAAGACTGACGCAAATGGCACAACGAGTTTGTCCGGACTTTACGCCATCGGCGAGGTGGGTTGCACCGGTCTGCATGGAGCGAACCGGCTGGCGAGCAATTCCTTGTTGGAAGGAATCGTCGTTGCGCATCGCGCGTGCGAGGCGATGACCAGGGGGCGCTTCGCCTCACGTCCGAAAGCATTTTCCCTGCCCGAATGGGAATCGGGAGACGTGCAAGACGTTGATGAATTGGTGGTAATTTATCATAACTGGGACGAGATCCGGCGGTTGATGTGGGATTATGTTGGCATTGTGCGCAGTGACAAGCGACTGCAGCGAGCCGCATCCCGACTGCGCAACTTGCAACGAGAGATCCGCGAGTTTTACTGGAATTTTCGAATTTCCGTCGATCTTCTGGAGTTGCGGAATCTCGCCACCGTTGCGGCCTTGATTGTCGATTCGGCGCTGAGCCGAAAAGAAAGCCGCGGTTTGCATTTCAATCTCGATCATCTCGCGACGGACGACGGTAATTTCAAACGAGAGACGCTCCTGAGATACGATTGGGGATGGAACGGTTGATGCTCTAAAAGCGATAACTGCCAGGAGCACTGCTTTTTTCGAGAAGGGAAAAGCCCTTGCGTGGAGGCAGGAAATCGGATAGAAACTAGCCCGCATCCCGAATGAGAAGGATTTTTGCCCTGGTGATTCTGGCGGGCGTTGCTAGCGCGATGCAGGCTGAGGATCAATCGACCTCGCCTTACGCGACGGCAGCCGATTTTGCAAAGTATGCGATGCAGCTTCGGGAAAAGGCCCTTTTAAAAGTCGAACCGATGGTGCAAATCCCGACCGCCTCTCATCCGGCGATTGCCCGTTATCCCTGGAAAACAAATATTGTTACGACCGTTTTTTGGGTCGGCGAACAGGCGAGTGGGAATAATCCAGTCCCAAACAACCGGAGCAGCTGGGATTTGAATTGGAGCAGTAACTACGGTGGCTTCGACAATCCGGAACCGTCTGCGCGGCGCAGCTACATTCCAGTCGCCTTTGTGCCGAGACAGAACCCATTTTATTGTGCGCTTCCTTACAATGACGTGACGCACGGGCAGTTTAAGCCCGAGGCGCGTTTGGTTATTCCGTGGTTCAAACAGAGCTACACCTCGCCTGGTCAATCGGTTTGCTGGCATCATTGGATCGCCATCCGGAAGGGTAACCGGACATGCTACGCGCAGTGGGAGGATTGCGGCCCGTTTCGCACCGATCATTGGCAATATGTTTTCGGGACGGACAAGCCAAAGCCGAATCTCAATCACGGTGCAGGATTGGATGTTTCTCCGGCAGTCCGCGATTATCTCGGCTTGCAACCGACCGATGTGACCGACTGGCAATTTGTGGAAGTTCGCGATGTTCCGCCGGGTCCGTGGCGCAGTTACGGCGAAAACAACAATTGGGTTTTGGCCCGGCGTCAGGCAGAACAGCGTCTAGTTCAGCAGGGCGCAGGATCGAAAAAATAACACTTCGTTATCCGATTCGCGCTTTCAGCGCTTCGAAGGTTTGCTGAATTTCTTCGGCCCGGCGCAACTGTGGTTCATGCAAGCGGCGCTGCACCAAACAAAAAGCAGCGAGCGGTTGAAAAGTCGCCGCAACCTCCTTGTAGAACAGGCTGATCGCCTGCTGGAGCTGTTGTTCAATCGTTTTCATCAGGTCGCCGCACTTTGATTCCATCTGCTCGCGGTACGCTGTCAGGATTTTGCGCCGCTGGGTGAAAATGAGAATCGTGCCAACAGTGGCGGCCGAAATTGCCACGATGCCCGTAACATCGGCAACCGCTGCGCTGCTGGCGGCAGCGATAGCCGTTGCAATGCCGCCAGCCGCCGCTACTCCCAAAGGCACCCGCAGGCGGCTAGTTGTTTCGCCAAACTTTTGCACCAGGAGTTGCTCGATCGATCTTCCCGCAGCACGCTCCATTAACGCCAGTTCGATCGATTGGAGAAGCTCGCGTCGTTGACGTGCGAAGTCTGGCGTCGTCTGCGGAATCTTGTTGCGCACCTCGCTTCCGAGCCGGTCATCGAGCATGTCATGAAGCTGCGGCCACAATCCACGTAGATCCACCTCCAACAATCTGACCGCATGTTCGATTTGCGGCTGAATCGTCTCCCGCAATTTCGTTTCGATTTTCGCCTGGAAATCGCGGGGCACCTCGGAACGGCCCCAAATCAACTTCCAAGTCTGCCAGAACGATAACTTCTCACCGAGTAACTTCGTTCCTTCCTCGACCGCGCTGTGACATGCTTGTTCCACTCCGCGCAGAAAGCCAGCAACCTGCCGGGAGGTCTGTTCGCTTCTGCTCTGCAAAACAAGATCGACATGAGAAAGTCTCGCCTCATCGCGCGAAATTGTCTCCACTGACTTGCGCAACTGACCGGTGAACTCGTCGAGCATAACGCGGCCGGTCTGAAGAGTGGAACGTAATTTCAAAATCCGGGCGCTCGACTCCGCCACGATCAGGTTAATCTGTTCTTCGAGCGGTCCGAAGTCGCTTTCCCGCCACAATTGTTCCTTATCGGCAGTGCCGCTTCGTGCGAGTAAGGCTTTGCGCGCCGAAACGGCAAAAATAGGCGGGACGAATCCAAGGCGGCGCATTGCCGTGTCCTGCAAATGACGTCGGATAATTTCGATTTCGCTCGGCTCGCGCAGGTCGATCTGTTGCAAAACGAAAACGACATTCTTCAACCATTTTTCCTGTAGTAATTCGAGGAAATTCCAGGCCGATTGCGTCCATGGATTCACCACTGAAAAGACAAAGAGCACGATGTCCGCCCGCGGAACGAAATTCTCGGTAATTGCCTGATGCCCCGCCACCATCGTATTGGTTCCGGGTGTATCGACAACGTTGAAATCGCGCAGAAAGAGGATCGGCAAATGGCGCTCGGTCAGTTCCGGAGAAACTTCGATCGATTTTTCCGGATCGCCGTAACGAAAAATGTAAACTCGATCCGTAGCTGGCAGCACATCCACCCGCGCAAACTCCTGACCAAAGAGCGCGTTCAGCAGCGAGGACTTTCCCGATTTTACTTCGCCCATTGCGACGAAGAGAAATGGATCGCGGATGTCGGTCAGCAGGGCATGCAGGGTATCGAGAACGGCAGCCGGACGTCCCATTTCCGCGCTCAACTTCAATAGTTCGCCCAGCGCAGTTTCGAGGTCGCTGCGAAGCTGCAGGTATTGGTCGGCGATCATGCCGGCGGGTCAGCCGCTGGGCAATGGCGATTTTGCCGGGCCTGTCGCCGGTTTTGATGAATCAGGCCCACGTTTAATCGGAGCTGGTTTCGGCGTCTCCGGCAGTGCCATCGAAATCAATTCGGAAACGGTCACAAATTTGAAACCCTTCGCCTGGAGTTGCTCAATTGTGTCCGGCATCGCCTCGATGGTTCCCGGATGAATGTCATGCGACAAAACGATTGAGCCTGCTCGCGTGTTCCGCACGATTCGATCCCGAACTACGGCGGGGCCGGGTCGCTTCCAGTCAAGAGGATCAACGTCCCACAACACGATTTTGTAACCGAATTCGTCCGCAATCCATTTTCTTTGCCGCGCAGTGATCGAGCCATAGGGGGGCCGCAATAGAGTCGGCGAAGTGCCAATAGCAGAGCGAATTGCATCGTCCGTCTTTTTCAACTCGTGCCGAACTGCCTCGTCTGACATTCTTCCAAAATAAGGATGTGACCAGCTGTGATTGCCGATTTCGTGGCCTTCGCGCGCGGCCCGGGCGGTAACTTCGGGATACTCTGCTACATTTTGACCGATCACAAAAAATGTCGCCTTGACCTGATGAGCCGCGAGAATATCGAGAAGCTTCGGGGTAAGTTTCTGGCTTGGTCCGTCATCGAACGTCAAGGCGATGTAGGGGCCGCCAACGTGAATCCAGCTGTAGGCAGCGGATGAGCTATTAGTCGGCGCTGGCTTGGCTTGCTCAGCCGGCGCCGTAATTTCTTGCGCGACAACCGGTTTGAGAGTCAGCAGGCCCAACAGGCCGATTACGATGAGACGATGAGCTGGCATGAACGACAGATCCCTTAAAACACGCTCGAAAAAAAGCTTCCGCTTATCTAGCAGAGCGGCGTCGTAACGCAAGATGGCCGATCTCTTCGGAGATTGGCAATCATCTTGCTGCTAAATGCGTCGCGATCGGCGGGTCGATTGCGCGCTACTGGAAAGATCGAGCTCGGGCTCTTTTGGACAGGGGCAATCCAAAAAATGAGAATCCTTCTTGTCGAAGATCATTCAGGAAGTCGCGTCCAGGTTCAGCGACTTCTGGAATGCCGCGGCCACGAGGTAGTGGCAGTTGAAAGCGCCGAGGAAGCGGAAAGCGAAGTCGCCCAGCAGCCTTTCCCGTTCTTGATACTCGATTGGATGTTGCCCGGCAAAAGCGGACTCGAACTCTGTCGCCAAATGCGCGCCGTGCCGGGTGCAGATCAAACCTTCATTCTGCTGGTGACCGCGCGGAACGACCGTCAGGATCTGGAGCAAGCCCTCGAAGCCGGTGCAAACGATTACCTAACTAAACCGCTCGATATTGATCTTTTGCAAATCCGCCTATCGGTGGCTGAGCGTCGAATCGCTGAATGGAAGGAGCGTGCTCAAGTCCGGGCGGAACTTCACGCAACCTTGAAGCGAATGGTCGACATACTTGAAAATACGAGTGACGGCTTTCTGGCGCTCGATCGCAACTGGAGGTTTTCCTATCTCAATGCGCAGGCCGAAGTGATGCTGGGGCAGTCTCGCGCGGATCTGCTCGGCCGAGACGTGCGCATGGAGTATCCCTCGTTCGTCGGTTCTATTTTCGAGCATAATTACGCGCGCGTCATGCGAGACCAAATCGCAGTCGACTTCGAAGCCCTCGATTCGAGGACCGGCAAGAAATGCTACGAAGTAAAAGCCTATCCGAACGGCGGCGGCGTTTCCGTTTTCTTCCGCGACATCACGGAACGCAAAAGACTGGAGGAAGAACGCTTTACCACCACCAAGCTTGAATCCCTTGGAACGCTTGCGGGCGGGATCGCCCATGATTTGAACAATATCCTGACCGTCATTTCAGGAAATATCGGTCTGGCCCAAACCGAAGCGCCGGGCGATGCGCGAGTTTTGCTAGCCGCCTTGGCCAAGGCCGACCAGGCCACCCAGCATGCCGCGCGACTCTCCGGGCAGCTCCTGACATTTTCAAAAGGCGGCGCTCCTATAAAGCAGGTCGCCTCTGTCGCCGAGCCAGTGCGGCAAGCGGCCGAATTTTCACTTTACGGGTCGAATCTGCAGGCCGACGTCGAAGTGGAGGCGGACCTGTGGCGGGCTGAAATTGATCGCGGCCAGATCGAACAGGTGATTAATGCGCTGCTAATGAATGCGCGTGAGGCCATGTCCCTGGGCGGAAGAGTGGGTCTGTCCGCGGGAAATGTTTATCTTGAGGACAAATCCGTCCCGCTTTTGCCGGCTGGCCGTTATGTAAAAATTGCGGTCAGCGATGGCGGCACGGGAATCGATGATGAATTGGCTAAGAAAATCTTCGATCCCTATTTTACGACGAAACCCACTGGCAGCGGCCTTGGCTTGTCGATCAGTTATTCGATTATCCGGAAACATGGTGGCCTGCTCCATTTGGAAAGCTCGAGTTCGAAGGGCTCGACCTTCGCCTTTTACCTTCCCGCAGCGGACCAGATCGTCATCGAATCACAATCCAGCGCGAAGGAAAGGTTCTTCCCATTCCATCATCATCGTATTCTCGTGATGGACGATGAACCGGCCATCCGGGATCTCACTGCGCAGCTACTTGGAACGCTTGGCTACGAAGCGATCGCAGTGCCAAACGGGCACGAGGCCGTTTTAACCTACGAGCGCGCCTTACGCCGGGGCGAAAGTTTTCAGGCGGTGATTTTAGACGCCACCATTCGCGGAGGAATGGGCGGACTCGCTACGATTCAGCGACTGCGAAGCCTGGATCCAAAGGTCACTGCGATCATTTGCAGCGGGTACTCAGACGAAGCCGCGTTATCGGAATTTTTGGCCTACGGATTTCGCGGGGCATTGCCCAAGCCGTTCTCGCGCGAGGAACTAGCGGATGCACTGCAACGAGCATTCCACGGTGCAAAATCGGACTGACGGTAGCTTCGGGACTCTTGGGACGACTAACCTTTCCGCAGCTTTTCAAGCTCCGCGATGAAGGCGCCGGGTCCATTCGAGAAATAGCCGTCGTATCGCCAAATGGTTTTGCCATCGCCATCTAATACGACGATGGTTGGGAAGCCTTCGATTTGGTACTGCTGGGCCAATTCCTGATTTTGCTTGCGCGTTTCAACCGGCAAGGGCTTTGTCCTCGGAAAATCGATTTCGAGCAAAACGAGATTCTTTTTCGCGTAATCCTTGAATTCAGGGCGCGAGAGAATTTCCCGATCTAATAAAATGCAATATCCGCACCAATCCGAACCGGTGAAGTCAACCAAAAGAAGTCGATTGCTCTGCTTGGCCTCTTCCTGCGCCTTCTTGTAGTCTGTCCGCCAATCGGAATCCGCCAACGCAGCTCCAACGACAAAGACCGAAGCGAAAACCACCAGCGCGAAACGTAACATTTTCACCACGCAGCTTCGGATAACTGCGGGTGAAGCGCAAGTTCCGACGAAACCTCAACGGGACAAGTCGAACCAGGCAGGAACGCCGCCCAGCGATAAACGCGGGGCTAAAAATCGATTCTCGGTTATTGTTATCGAATATGTCCCGAGACGAGTTTGGTCATCTCGAACATACTTACTTGACTCTTGCCGTTAAAGACCGCTCGGAGCGAATCGTCCGCATTGATCTGCGTCCTCTTCTTTTTGTCCTGAAGACCGTGTTTCTTAATATAGTTCCAGAGCTTCTTCGTCAGTTCGGAACGAGGAAGTGGCGTCGAACCGACGATAGCTGCGAGCTTGTCATCGGGTTGGACTGGTCTCATGAAGGCAGGGTTCGGCTTGCGTTTGGAAGTCTTTTTGGTTTTCGGCATAGACGGTGATTAATGCTTCGCGTGCTGCAGGGCAATAACAATTTTCTGCCCGGATAAATTTTTTTTAGGCTCCGGTTTCTCGTTGTACGACCACCACGGCCACGTCATCGCTTGGTTCAAGCTTCTGGCCTCCCGGTCCCGCTTGATTCAGCAGTTGTGACAACAATTTTTGTGCACCGGTGGTAAAAGGATTGAGCGCGCCTGCCAATTGTGTCGGTGTGCTCAAGGGCTGCCCGCTTTTTCCCTCGCCCAGCAGGCCATCGGTGTAAAGGATGAAGGCATCGCCCCGGGCAAGATCGATAACTGTTTCGCGAAGATCCTGTTCCGCCAGACCGAGCGGCGGAGCCGAAGAATGAATCGTCTCAGTTCCACGACCCAATCGCGTCACCAGCAATGGCGGATGCCCCGCGCCGCAAACAGAAGCTCTTCCGCTCGCTGGATCGAGCGCGACCGCCATCGCTGTCATAAAGGAGCGTCCTCTGAACGTTCCGCGAAAATCGTTATTCACAGCCCGCATAATTTCGACGGGAGTTTCGTGTTCCACGCTGGCATGATGAAAAAGGAGTTTTGCCAGGGTCGTGAGCAAAGCTGCCGCTACTCCATGCCCCGCGGCATCGGCAATCCAAAATAAATGGCAATCGTCTTTCAATCGCAGCCATCCGTAGATGTCGCCGCCGACTTGGATGACCGGTTGATAGCAGGTAGCCATATCCCATCCGCGAATTGCGGGTAGCGCGAGCGGAATCAACGATTGTTGGGTCAGGCGTGCGGCATCGAGATCCCGTTCCAAATCAATCCGGCGGGTTTCGGCTTCTTCGGTTTGCTCTTGCAATTGCAAGCGCAGTGAACCCAAGCGGAGCTGCGTTTCGATCCGCGCCCGCAGCACGGCAATGTTTGTCGGCTTCGTGACAAAGTCGTCGGCGCCAGCTTCCAGGCACAAGATTTCGTTTTCGTCGGATCCGGTCATCATAATGACTGGAATCTGCGCGACCTTTGGGTCGGCATCGCTTCGAAGTTGTTTGAGCATCTCGAGGCCGTTCACTTCGGGCATTTTGTAGTCTAGGAGAATGACCATCGGCCGATCTCGACGCACAATTTTAAGCGCTTGCAGCGCGCTGTCGCTCTGGCGACAGGGGAAACCCGCGGATATCAGTGCGCGCCCGAGCAACTCCCGCGAAGTCGTCTCATCATCCACGATCAGGATCTGGGACGCATCTTGCATTCTTTCTCTCGTTCGCAAATCAGAACGGGGTTTACCTTAATTATTATTCATTTTAATATCGCCGCGAAGGCTGTGATTTGGGATTGTCAGGCTGCTGGTAATGAATTAGAACCCCATGTAAAGTCGTCTAAGAAAAGTCCTATGAAGTTTTCGTTCTCATTGGTGCTGGCTTGTGTCGCGTTGTTTTTCGCTGCGTGCACAGATTACGAAGACCAGCCGCCTCAAGGGGCTCGCCACCCGGTATCGAGGTATCCGGCTGGTGGGCAGCAAGTGGGGCCCGCGCAGCAGCAGCCGTTTAATCCAAACGCTCCGTCTCCGGAAAGCACGCCTCAACAAGAAGAAGCGGCCGCCGCCCCAACGGCACCATCTCCTCCACCAGCGCCGGGCAAAGTTGCAAAAGGCGATTTCCCGTACGGAAAACCGGTGCCGGGCAAACCTCATTTGGTTGAGAGCCCGTATTCGCCGGGCAAATACATCGATGTTGAAGGGTTTGCTCCCGGCACCGAAGTCAAAGATCCCTATACCGGAAAAATTTTCCTCGTGCCGTAATATTTAAATTCGGCCGACACTGCTGGACAAGGTCAACTCATCTCGGGATGCTGTGGGCGGCGGAAGCTCGAACGAAATGCGCGTGTCATTCTCATCAAAGTCTTTATGGAATTGCGCATAAAACGAGCGCCGCGCATCGAAGCAGAGATTTCCGTTCCGGGTGACAAAAGCATCTCCCACCGCGCAGCGATCATCGCGGCGTTGTCGAACGGGGTATGCACCCTGCGCGGATTTCTTCCGAGCGAAGACTGTCTGCGGACGGTCAACGCACTGCGCGCTCTCGGAATTCAAATCGAACACCCTGAGCCCGATCTTCTGATCGTGCATGGAAAAAGACGGCTGCTCACGCCGCCAGCGTCTGAGATCGATTGCGGGGACTCGGCCACGACCATGCGATTGTTCGCCGGATTACTTGCCGGCCAGACGTTTGAAAGCCGCCTGGTCGGTGGCACTTCGTTGTCGCGTCGCCCGATGGATCGAATCATCGAGCCTTTACGAAAAATGGGCGCGGACATCGTGGCGGAAGGCGCGGACCAGACTCCGCCGCTTCGCATTCGAGGCGGATCGTTGCGCGGAATTCATTATCGTATGCCAATTGCCAGTGCTCAGGTTAAAAGCGCGATTTTACTGGCCGGGCTTTTCGCGAAAGGCAAAACGACGCTGGACGAGCCATCACCGAGTCGCAATCACACCGAACTGATGTTCAGTTATTTTTTGGTTCGCACAGCGAAAGACGACGATGGAGGAATCAGCGTATTTGGCGATCAAGTGCCCGAATCGCGCGATTTCGATATTCCCGGCGATATCTCTTCGGCTGCTTTTTGGTTGGTCGCCGCCGCAGCCCAACCTGGCGGACATCTGCTGGTCAGGCACGTTGGCTTGAATGACACTCGCACCGGGCTGCTCGGCGTTTTGGTTCGAATGGGGGCGCAAGTCCGCGAAGCGGTTGAAGATGTCGATCAAATCGAGCCGCGCGGTGTGGTGGAAGTGACTGGGACGCCGCTGAAGGGCACAGTCATTCAAGGAAGAGAAATCCCGCAATTGATTGACGATCTCCCAGTGCTGGCCGTGGCTGGCGCGCTCGCGAACGGAACAACCATCATTCGCCAGGCGCAGGAGCTGCGGGTGAAAGAAACCGATCGCATCGCAGCGGTTGCACACAATCTGCGCGGAATGGGCGCGCAGGTCATCGAGCTTGGCGACGGATTGGAGATTCACGGCCCGGCTCCTCTGCGCGGCGCGCGCCTGTCCAGTTTTGGCGATCATCGAATTGCGATGGCTTTCGCGGTGGCCGGACTTTTCGCCGAGGGCGAAACAATTATTCAGGATGCCGATTGCGTCCGCGATTCATATCCGGGGTTCGAGAAAGCTTTGGATGAGTTCATGAACCCAAGCCGAATGCGCTCGAGCACACCGGTCATCGGATCGCTTGTTCCAGCGGCGCCGGTCGAAGAACAGGGATAGTTTTCGCATCGCGCTTGCTTTCCGCACTGCCGCTGCGGAAAAAAGAAAACGTGCAGAAGGGATCACACATCGTCATTGCGATCGATGGGCCGGCCGCCTCGGGAAAAAGCAGCGTTGCACGCGAACTGGCTCGCCGGCTTGGATTCATTTACGTGAATTCGGGGGCGATGTATCGCGCAGTGACCTGGCATTTGTTGCAACAACGGATCGATCCGCACGATCGATTCGCCATCGAGCAGCAAATCGGCCGTTTGCAAATTCGCTGCGATCTTCACGACCGCGAGTCACGAATCCTGATCAACGAGGCCGATCCCGGCGATCATCTTCGCGATGACGCGGTAAACGAGAGCGTTTCGATCGTGAGCAGCCTATCGCGCGTCCGTGAAAGACTCGTCGAAAAAATGCGCGAATATGCGCGGGATCACGACTTGGTGATGGAGGGACGCGATATCGGCTCCGTCGTTTTCCCGAAAACACCCTACAAGTTTTACATTGATGCTTCTCCCGAAATTCGATTGCAGCGGCGCACGGCTCAGGGTCAACGCGACGAAATAGCGAGGCGCGATCAGGCCGATTCTTCGCGCCGCACTTCGCCGCTCGTAATCGCCAAGGATTCCGAAGTGATCGACACTTCGAAGCTTACGATTCGCGAAGTGGTCGATGAAATTGTCCGGCAACTGGGAACCAAGGGGCTTTCGATCGACTCACGGACGTGAATTTTTACTACTGGCTGGGATATCATGCCTCGCGCATTCTCGCGAAAATGCTCTACCGATTTCGCATTATCCACCGCGAACGGATGATTCAGACCGGACCGGTCATCGTGGCGATGAATCATCAAAGCTATTTTGATCCACCTCTGGGCGGGAACGCCTGCGATCGCGCAATTTATTTCCTGGCCAAGAAATCGTTGATGAACGTGCCGCTGTGGCGATGGCTATTGCCCAAGCTAAACGTCATTCCAGTCGACCTCGCCGGGGCGGATCGGAGCGCGATCAAGGCTCTCATCCGCGTTTTGAAAGCTGGTGAATCAGCCCTCGTTTTTCCCGAGGGGACGCGGACGCCGGACGGCAGCTTGCAGCCGGCGCAACCTGGAGTCGGCCTCGTTATCGCTAAAACCGGCGCTCCGGTCGTGCCGATGCGCATCTTTGGCGCCCACGAAGCCTGGCCAATCGGTGGAAAGATCCGGCTCGGCCCCCAAATCACGATCGTCGTCGGCCACCCGATTCGCTTTTCCAACGCCGATCTTCAGGGCGCCGGAAAAGATGTCTATGCACGGCTAAGCCAAGAAGTGATGAACGCGATCGCGGCGCTCAAACTGGAATGATGCTCCCTTGCCATGACCAGATCGACAGCGAACATTTGTCGGGTGAATGGCGCAGTGTCTGTTTCTAAAAATGTGCTTTACGTGATGATCGCAATCATTGCGACGATTTTGATCGTTTCGATTTATGCCAACGTGCAGAAAGTTCGACGCGGCCGGATTGAAAAAGCGACCTTTACTCCCGCAGCGACCGCACTTTCCACCGCGCCGGCGCCATAATTTGGCCTAACGAGCTGAACCGGCGTATTGCCTGGCCAGTTCGCGGGCGTATTCGAGCGTGTCGATTGCATCCACGTTCTTATCCCGCCGGATCGCTTTGATTCGGGGAAAGCGCAAGGCTAATCCACTCGCGTGACGGGCGCTTGGCTGGATCGAATTGAAGGCAACTTCAAGCACAACGTCCGGTTTCACTTCGCGGTACCGGCCGCGGCTGATGACGGTGTTTTGCTTAAAGTGTTCGGTCAATTCGGCGATTTCGATATCGGTCAGGCCGGAATATGCCTTTCCGATCGGCAACAAATCGCCGCTGGTTTCGTCGCGCACCGCGAAAGTGTAATCGCTCAAAACATGATTACGTTTGCCGTGCCCGAGTTCCGCCGCCACCACCACCACGTCGAGCGTGGCGAGTTCCTTCTTTAGCTTGAACCAATGCATCCCGCGCGCCCCCGGCGAATAAACACTTTCCGGATCCTTGATCATCACCCCTTCGTTCAGGCGTCGGCGGGCTTGTTGAAAAATTGTCTCGATCTCTTCCGCCGAATGCGCCGGAAAAATCTCGGCGACCTGAAATTGGCCGGGCATTTCGATTTCGCGCAAAATGGCTCGCCGTTCATGCAACGGAGTTTTCAATAAAGACCGGCCGTTCAACCAAAGCAGATCAAAGGCAATAAATGCGACCGGCACATCGGCTGAAGCGGTGGTAAATAAATCTGCGCCATCATTCCTCCGGCCGAGGCGTTTTTGCAGATCGAAGAAGGTCAGCTTTCGTTCCTGATCAAATGCAACGATCTCGCCATCCATAATCAAATCGACACCGAAACGGCACGCGCTCTCAGTCAGTTCTGAGAATTGATCGGTGATTCGTTTCAGGTCGCGCGAGAAAATTTCCGCGCGGTTACCTTTGCGATGCAGCTGTGCGCGAATGCCGTCAAACTTATCCTCAACAAAAACTACCGTGGCGGCCGGGTCGGTCGGAGAAGTTTTGCCGTCGCAAAATCTCTCCCAAATTGCTTCCGCCGTCGGCTCAGGCGTGGCAAGCATGCACTTAATCGGACGAAATATTGCTAATTCCGCGCGATCGAGCTGGTTCCGGGAGGCGAGCAATGCGGTCTGACCAATGTCGCCCAGAAGCATGTTTCCTTCTTTGACCTGATCGAGCGGCATAGCGAAAGCCCTGGCGATTGCCTCCTCGACCAGTCCTTCGCGCAATCCAATTCGTAAATCGCCGGTCAAAATCTTAACGACATACTCTCCTTCGCGAGCGGACAAGACCGACAATCGCTTTCGAAGCAGCTCGCCTTTGGAAATCGGGCCACGCGCGCTCTGCAAATCATCAAATAGTTTGCGCGATTCGAGAATCGTGAACGGTTTCGGGTTTGTGCGTCCGTCGAGGACTTCAAACGCGGTCTTTCCCGCGTCGCCATGACTTCCGGCGATGCGATGAAGTTCGCCGTCGTCGATCTTGGCCGCCTTTTGCAGAGCGCGGAAAATTACCGCCCACCCAGCCTGCAGAGTGCGCAAATCGCTTTGAGCAAAAGCGCTTCCGGTGAAATAAATTGCAGCAATCGAAAGCTGTTCGCTGGTCAGGCGACGCAGGTATTCGGCGAGCAGGCGAATCTTCTCAAGTTTAGCAGGCGACGCGGCGATCGATTCGCCGACTTCGGCGAATTGCGCGAATTCAGATGTCGTTGAGGCGGCCGAATCGGCCGCATTTGAGATCGACCGACGTGAAACGTCAGCCGATACAGATTTCGGCAAAGTCAGCTCCATCTGGTTTTCCTGGCTCAGAGCCCAAGCCTCGATGCCGCGGTCGCGAAGATTCCTCGCAAATTCAGCCGCGAAACCGTGCAGCGTGAGAACGCGTTTCGGTTGCACCAGGTCAACGTATCGAACCAGGTCATTGTAATCGGCGTGATCGGAAAGCGGAAAAGCGGCGTCGACTTGATAGCGATACTTGGCACCGGGTTCAACCGCCCAACCGCTGATCATCGCGACCCGTTTGCGCGAGATTTTCTCCAGCATGCGCGAACGGTTTGCGCTTGGCGGACAGATCAGGACTTTGCCCTCGACGTCGTTCGCTTGGTAACGGACGTACTTGCAAAATGTCTGCCCGAACTGCTCGTAAATTCGCGTCATCTGAAAAACCGAGCCATGTAACATCGGCGTGAGCCCGGCGCCATCGAGCGCACACAAAATTTCCTGAGCTTTGCCTAACGAATAACCAAGCAACACCGGGACTTCATTGTCGTCGATTGTCTCCTGACAGAACGCGACGATTTGCTCGATCACTTTTTCGGGCGACGGAAATTGATAACGCGGTAGGCCGAAGGTCGTTTCCATGACCAAGGTATTGGCCCGGCGCCATTCTGCCGGCTCAGCTGATTTCCCAGGCCGCAACTTAAAATCGCCGGTATAGAGAAGCGTTTCGTTTTCCGCCCATACATAAAGCTGTGCTGATCCAAAAATGTGTCCGGCCGGGAGGAGCATCAAATCGACATGACGAATCGTCTGCCTTACCCCAAACGGCAGCAGATGTTCGCGCCGCGTCCCGGGCATTCGCGCCTGCATCAATCGCGCGGTCCGTTCGGAAAGGACGACCTCTTGGTGGGGCGCAATATGATCGCTGTGAGCGTGCGACACGAAGGCAAACCGCTTCGCATCCCGGGGATCGAGCCAGAAATCGTGCCCGGGCAGATAAACGCCGCGTTCGTAAAGAACTTCAATCACACAAAAACCTATCCGAATTGCGGAGCGCGGCCAGATTGACACTTCTGGTTAGAAACAGTTTCATTCTGTTGGAAATGAAAACCTGGGTTGCGATGCTCGGAATTGTTTTGGCGAGTTGCGCGAGCCTGTCTGGCGCGGACGAGCCGAGGCTATTAAACAAAGTTACGCCGCTGCCAGTTGCGCTCGATCCCAATTTTCAATTTCGAAAGACAAAGACTTTTCTGCTGACCGAGGAGATCCCGACGGGCAAGGGCACCTATCAACCGGAACAGTCCCAGAATCAGGGGCAAAACGGGGCTGGCGGCGGATTGGGCAAGGCGGGGAAGCTTTCCAATACTGCGCCTTCTACCAAGACGTCCACCGCGCAGGACGCGTCCATTATGTTTGAGCGCCAATACCGGTTCTTTGGCGCTGTCACCAAGCTGGATCGCCGCCAACGCCTCGGCAATTATTTCGATTTTTTCTGGCGGGCGAAACGCACGGCGCCGATTACGGTGCGCCTGGAATATCGGCAGGAGAAATTGCATGCGCACGTGCAGGCGCAGGAAATTTCGTATCCAAATGCGCGCGGTGACGTGAAAACCGAGTTCAAGGTGATAGGCGACGATTACCTCGATGATGGCCGCGTGATCGCCTGGCGCTGTTTATTGATCGAGGACGGCAAGATCGTTGCGGAAGACCGATCCTATACGTGGGACTGATAGCCGGTTCGCAACCGGCCCGTTTGACAGGAAGCGTCTTAATCCTGTATCTTCAATTGCTCAACCGTGCAGTCATCTATTTTAGTAGGCGTGAGTGGTCCAGCCGTTTGGATTAAGGTTGAGGGCAGAGGGAGTTTCCTCAACAGCGGGAACTTAAAGGAGTTCGCGCGCGAAATGGTGGATCGCGGATATCGCGAATTTATCGTCGACCTGCAGAATTGCGCCATGATGGATTCAACCTTCATGGGCACCATGGCGGGAGTGGCGTTACGGCTGAAAGAGTTGGGGCAGGGCCACCTCCACATTGTGCACTGCGGACAGCGGAGCGAGGAATTGCTGTCTGGCTTGGGTCTCGATCAGCTTTTTAGCATTCAACGCAATGGTTCCGCTGCGCCCGAATGTCAATCTTTTGGGCGAGGAGTAGCGCCGGACAAAAAAGAAACAGCCGAGACGATGTTGAAAGCACACGAAGCGCTCTGTGAAGCGGCTCCGCAGAATGTCTCGCGGTTTAAAGACGTTCTTGATTACCTAAAACAAGACCTTCATCACGAGACAGCCGAGAAGTAAACTGGCCGATTCATGATAGGGCCAACTTTTCTCTTCGGGCTGCTCATCGCCTGTCTCGCCGGCTGGCTTTTGACCGCTTACCGAATGTCGCGGCGATTGCGCGCGCTCGAACGCTCGAAGGAAGAAATTCAGGTTGAGGAAAGCCTGGTCTTCGATTTTTTGCACGGACTGGGCGAAGCGTTTCGTGAAGCGATTCGGCCTAACGAGTTGCATCGCCTGATCGTGGAGGGAGCAACCCGCGTTTTGGATTCTCACGGCGGGGCTTTGTACGTGACCGATCGGACGGGGACAAAATTGATGCCGGCCTATGTTTCCAAAGGTTGTCCGCCTTTGGTCGACGTTCCACCGCACATTTTGCAGCAGGCTGCTGCTTCCCCAATGGCGCTCGAAAGTTACATTCGGTTGCACAATGTCGCAGTCGGAGAAGGGCTGCTGGGCCGTGTCTGGCAAACGGGGCAGCCCGTCTGCTTGAATGAATTATCCGAAGCTCCCGAGCTTGAAAAAATGCGGAACACATCGCTCGCCACCGCCTCGGTCATGGCGAGTTCGCTGCTTTACGGCCGACAAAATATGGGCGTGCTGGTGGTTGCGAATGGCCCGAAAGGTGCGCGCTTTACACAAAGCGACTTCGTTGTTTTCAAGTCGATTGCCGAGCAATCAGCGTTTGCTCTCTACAACGCGATCATCTACTCGGAAGCGAACGAGAAAAAGCGGCTCGATCACGATCTCGAAATCGCGCGAGACATTCAACGCGTTCTCCTGCCGGCGGAAGCGCCGCCCGTCCTTGGTTTTGATGTTTACGGCATCAATGTTCCCGCTCATCAGGTCGGTGGAGATTACTTCGATTACATCAAAGTGGACGACGATCATCTTGGCATCGCGATCGCCGATGTCTCCGGAAAAGGCGTTCCGGCTTCGCTTATCATGGCGATCTGCCGCACCGTCCTGCGAAGTTCAGCTGCGAACAATCTTTCCCCAGCCGACGTTCTAAAAAAAGTCAACCGGCAGCTTTATCCCGATATCAAAGAGGACATGTTCATCAGCATGCTTTACCTAATTGTCGATCGAAGTGGCAGCATCATTCTTTCGCGGGCTGGTCACGACGCGCCCCTGCTCTACAAGCATGGCTCGCGCGATGTCATGCCGCTCAAACCTCCAGGAATGGTCCTCGGAATCGATAGCGGCAGCGTGTTCGATAGGATCACCAACGACTTCATTGTCCCGCTCGAGCGCGAAGATTGTCTCGTCCTCTACACCGATGGAGTGACGGAGGCGCTCGACAACGACGGGAACGAATTCGGCGTTGAAAAATTGATTGCCTCAATCCGGGTGAGTGCGGCCAAGGGAGCCCAGCCCCTGGTCATGCGAACAATCGAGGATGTGCGAGATTTCGCCGGATCGACTCCGCAACATGATGACATCACTTTGATTGCCATACGCAAGACATGAAAAAGATTCCGGCCAACCAAACCGAAACAGCCGAAACAAAATCGACTTCTTCAAAACGCGAATCGGCCCCGGCGGCGTCGCAAAGCGAGCAGCTCGAGGGCGAGGACGAAGTCGCGCGCCTGCAGGCCGATCTCGATCGGTTCCGCGATTTGGCCATGCGCAGCCAGGCAGATTTCGAGAATTACAAGAAGCGCTGCGCGCGGGAAAAAGAGGATGCAATCAGGTACGCGAACAAGGATTTGCTCGAGAGGCTGGTTGCGATCGTCGACCATTTCGAACTCGGCTTGGAAGCGGCGCGCGACCAGAGCGAAAACTCGCCGATTTATTCCGGGATGAGTCTGGTTCTGAAACAGTTCAGGGATTTTTTGTCCGAAAATGGTTTGCAGCCGATCGAAGCGGTTGGACAAAAATTCGATCCTAATCTGCACGAAGCGATTGGGCATGAGTCAAGCGAAGAATTCGCCGAGGGAACCGTGATCCGACAAACGCGCCGCGGTTATCGAATCAAGGACCGTTTACTCCGCCCATCAAGCGTAGTGGTTTCGAGCGGTCCGGCAAAAAAGTGATCAGGGAAAAGGGATGAGTGACGAGTAATACGGCAGGAGCAATGCTCTTGCCACTGGTTGGAGATCACTTATCACTTTCTACAAATGGCCACGAAAAAACGCGATTATTACGAAATCCTTGATGTGGGGCGAAACGCGCCCGAGGATGAAATCAAGCGCGCCTACCGCAAACTGGCTGTTAAATTTCACCCCGACAAGAATCCGGACGACCCGCACGCCGAGGAAAAATTCAAGGAACTTGGCGAAGCTTATGACGTGCTAATGGACGGGGATAAGCGGGCTGCCTACGATCGCTTTGGCCACGCCGCTTTCGCTCAGGGCGCAGGCGGTTTCCGCGGGGGTTTCCACGATCCATTCGATATTTTTCGCGAAGTGTTTGCCGGCGCCGGCGGCGCCGGCGGAATTTTCGAAACGTTCTTTGGCGGCGGTGCGATGCACGGGGAAGAACGGCAACGCGGCTCGGATTTGCGTTACGACATGCAGATCACGCTTGAGGAAGCCGCCTTTGGAGCGGAAAAGGAAATTGAGGTTCGCAAACTCGACGCGTGCGATAAATGTCATGGCACGGGGGCCGAAGCCGGATCGCGCACGATCAACTGCCCGGTTTGTGGTGGCCGGGGTCAGGTCGTTAGTTCGCGCGGATTTTTTCAAGTCTCGCAAACCTGTCCGCGCTGCCATGGCGTCGGACACATCATTGATAAACCATGCCATGAATGCGACGGCGAAGGGCGGGCGGAAAAACCGAGTCGGATCAAGCTAAAAATTCCAGCCGGAATTTCCGAAGGCTCACGGTTGCGCTCCGTCCGCAACGGCGAGGCTGGAGTGCGCGGAGGTCCCCAGGGCGATCTCTATGTCGTGATCCACATTCAGGAGCATGAGATTTTTCAGCGAGAGGAAGACAATCTTTATTGCGAAGTCCCGATCCCGTTTACGCTGGCTGCGCTGGGCGGAGAAGTTGCGGTTCCGACCCTTGAAGGTAAAGCGCAGGTGAAAGTGCCGGCCGGAACGCAGAGCGGCCAGGTTTTCAAGCTGCGGGGCAAGGGAATCGTTCACGTGAACGGACGCGAGCGCGGCGATTTGCTTGCCCGATTAATTGTTGAAGTGCCAACGCGATTGAACGCCGACCAACGTCAGAAGCTCGAGGATTTTGCCAGTTCCTGCGGCGAAGAAAATACTCCGATGCGGAAGAGCTTCTTCGAACGGGCGAAGCAATTCTTTCGATAAAATCAAGTCCACCGATCTTACTAGTTCGCACAGATTTCTTATTTCTTTTGAGCCGTGCTTTCCGTAAATCTGCGGAAATTTGCGTTTGCTGTGGATGATTAGCTGCATGCATCGATTTTTTATCCCGCCTGACAAATGGAATCCCGGAGCGCTTGTTCTGCGCGAATCGGAGACGCATCACGCGCGCGACGTCATGCGATTGAAACGCGGCGATAAAGCAGTCGTCTTCAATGGCCGCGGCCGCGAAATTACGGCTGAGATAATCGACCTCGGCCGTGACGAAATTCGATTGCGCAAACTTCACGAGACCGAAACGCCGCCGTTGCGCTGCCGCATCACCCTTGGGCAGGCGATTCCAAAAGGAAAAAACATGGACCTGATCGTGCAAAAGGCAGTCGAGATCGGAGCGTCCGAAATCGCGCCGTTAATTTCTGAGCGGACGATCGTTGATCTTGATCCAAAAGAAGCGGCTCAAAAACAGGCGAAATGGCAGCAGATCGCGATCGAAGCGGCCAAGCAATGCGGACAGAATTGGCTGCCTGAAATCGCGCGGCCGCGAAAGCTGAAGGATTTTTTTGCGGGTGCGAGCGCGGCCATGAATCCCAACGAACGGCGCCCGACACGGGCACCGCTACAACTCATTGGTTCGCTCCAGCGCGATGCGCGGCATTTAAAACGAATCCTGGCCGATTACCAAACGGAGTACGGAAGTCCACCGACGACCGTTTTGATGTTGATTGGGCCGGAGGGAGATTTTACGCCCGCCGAATTATCATTGGCCAAGAGCCATGGCTGCCAGCCGATCACGCTCGGTCCGATCATCCTTCGCGTCGAGACCGCCGCCATTTACTGCCTTAGCGTACTGTCGTACGAATTGTTTTAGGGTGCTCCTTCTGCCAGATCTACGGTGGAAACTCGCTGTGTAAAAAATAGGTCTTTGACCTACAAAAGATACTTGACTTTATCTTACGTGTTGGTCCAGCCTGCCGCTATTACAACAACATCCCCCTATGAACAAAATATATTCGTTTGTACTATGTTTCAGCGTCGTGGCCTCTCTAGTGGAGGCAGTAAGTGGACAAATTATCTTCAGCGGAGGCACGTACACGCAAGATTTCGATAAGCATGGGATCTAGCGGTACAACCACTCCCACGGGTTGGTTTGTCGGTACGGGAACGGGTGCCGCCAATACGGATACGACCGTCATTGCCGGCACAGGTAGTGCGACAGGAGCGAACAATTACAATTTCGGTGTTGCCGGTACAAATCCGGTGACTGATCGAGCTCTTGGCTCACTTGCCTCTAGTACCGGCGGTCAGAGAGACACCGAGCTGGATATTGTTAACAACACAGGCGAGGCCCTTGGACAGTTTACACTATCGTACGATGGCGAGCAGTGGCGTACCGGTGGTTCAACCCAAGGTCTGAATACTCTCACTCTACAATTGAGTACCGACGGAACCACATGGACTGATTTGGGTAGCGCTTTTAATTTTGCAACGCCAATAAACAATTCGGCGTCAGGCACAGCACTCGACGGTAATGCCCCGGCCAATAGGGTCGCCGGAATCGGCGGAACAGTCGTGTTGGGAACGTCAATCGCCGACGGCTCAACATTTTATCTGCGGTGGGCCGACCCGGATGATGCTGGGACTGACGCTGGGGTGGCGATCGACAATTTCTCTTTCAGTGCAAGCGCCGTTCCTGAGCCGGCTACATTGATGATGCTCGTACTCGGCGGCGGTTTGCTCGCCAGCATTCAGCGCATTCGCAGCAAACGCAGCTAAAATTTCCTTCCGGACCCCGCTACTTGGCTTTTTCGAGTAGCGGGGTTTGTCTGTACCCGCCACTTGATCGCCCACGATTAGTAAATGTACGGGCGTGATAGTTGAAAGGCGTCGCGAATTAACTCAATCCTGGGTTTCGATTCGTCGCTGATCACCACCTCAACCACATCGAACCGAAAAAGAATGTCTGGATTATCAAGCAATCGCAGCCAGGCGAGCGCGCCACGCGAGATCCGATTGCGTTTCTGCCGATCGACCGCCGCTAGTGGTCGTCCAAAATCCTCGCGTGTCCGCGTTTTCACTTCGATAAACACGAGGGTGTCGCGATCACGACAAACGATATCGATCTCGCCGCCGCGCCGTCCGCGAAAATTTCGATAGAGGACCTTGTAACCGTTGCGGCGCAGAAATCGGCAGGCCAATTTCTCGCCCAGTGCGCCGCGGCGAAGATGTTCAGATTTCCTGGAGGGCGAGAAGTGGCTGCGCCACCGGCTCGAAAGAGCGGCGATGGATCGGACAGGGTCCAAGTTCATGGAGCTTGGTCAGGTGCAGCTCAGTGCCATAGCCTTTGTGCTGATCGAAACAATAGTTGGGAAAGCTGGCGCAAAAGTCACGCATCATTCGATCGCGCGTGACCTTGGCGATCACACTCGCGGCCGCAATCGTCAGACTGTAGCAATCGCCGTCGATGATGGCTGTTTGCGGGAACGGAAATGGAAAGACCGGTAATCCGTCTATCAGGACGTGCTCGGGAGGCGCAGTAAGGCTTTCGAGGGCGGCGCGCATGGCCTTGTGAGTCGCACGCAAAATATTAATCGCGTCAATCTCGATTGAATCGACCATGCCAACAGCCCAAATCACGTCGGTGTCGCTCGTCAATTCGACATAGATTTTCTCGCGCAACTCAGTCGCAAGTTGCTTGGAATCGTTCAGCTTTCGATGCCGGAATTTTTCCGGAAGAATCACGGCTGCTGCGACCACGGGGCCCGCCAGGGCTCCGCGTCCAGCTTCATCGATTCCCGCAATCCGTGCGACGCCGACAGCGCGCAATTTTCTTTCGTAGCGAAATCCGCAGCGCCGATACATCGATGCAAATCATTCCGAGATTTGCATTCAGTGACAAGCAGCATGTGAGCACCGACAAGAAACGAGCGGACGTCCCTCGTCACCTGTCATTCACACAGGTCACTCTCTAACAGCAGTCGCCTCTTTGCCCTTTCGGCCCCGGAGATAGTTCAATTTTGCCCGGCGGGCCCGCCCTTTTTGCTCGATCTCGATCTTGGCGATGCGCGGTGAATGCAGCGGAAAAACGCGCTCTACCCCTTCACCATAGGAAATTCGCCGCACCGTGAATGTCTCATTCAGTCCGCGGCCTTTGCGGCCGATCACGATTCCGGCAAAAATCTGAATCCGCTCCTTATCGCCTTCAACCACGCGCGTATGAACCCGCACGCCGTCACCAACGGCAAAGCTGCTCATGTCGCTTTTGTGCTGCTCCTTTTCGATCGCGTCAATGATTCGGTTCATAAATCTCTCCTCAAACAAAGGGGTTTGCCGCGCCGTAGCCTGGGCGAAGGCGGGCGCACACTTTCATTCAGCGGTGCTCAAAATGCAACTGCAAGATGCTAATTCTGCCTCTTGGTCGCGAGTCCCAATTGAATCGAAGAATCCGGGGAGAACGCGATTACGCCTAAAAGTGGGAGAGATTACGGACTAACAGAAATTATCTATGAAATTCTTCGCAATCTGTGGCTAAATTCTGTCCCTGTTCGCGCCCGTAGCTCAACTGGATAGAGCGTTGGCCTCCGGAGCCAAAGGTTGTGGGTTCGACCCCCGCCGGGCGCAGGTCCGGAATGGCCGTCAGTAAAAATTCAAAATTAGAAAGTAGAAAGGTCCGGGCGAGACTGGCGCTCTAAGAATTATGAAAGACGAAATGATGCGCGGCGTGCGCTTCATCTGTTTTGCCACGCTGCTCTTTTTACCTTCGCTTGACGCACAGATAGCCGGTCCGGCGGCGTTGGTGAAATTACCGAAGGCGGTTTACGCGCCGAGGCCTGTGTATCGCCCTGAATGGGCGAAGCAGGGGCTCAAAGGAAAAGGAATTGTCCTGGTCACGATCGATCCGAAGACGGGCGGAGTCACGGGTGTGCGCATGCTGGAAAGCACCGGCAACCAGTTGCTCGATGGCGCTGCTCTGCAAGCTTATTCGCAATGGCGTTTCGAGCCGGGCAGCGTGCCACAAGTCAAAATTCCGATTGAATTTAGGCCCGGCCCATCGCCCGGTGCATCCGGTCAAAAGGGAGCACGACCAGCAATTTCCTATTTGTTAATAATCTTAATCGCTGCTGCCGGCGTGGTAATGGCGATCCGAAGACGGAAACCGACAGACCCTTTCAGTTAATCAGGGTGCGTAGGTCCAAAGTCCTATTGTCGACATTCTAGACTGCTCGAAGCGAGGAATCGCAAGCCGCGAGCTAACGGTTTCGTCGCTCTTCTCCTCGCAACCGCAATCCGGCCAAGTCGGTTCGAGCAATATGATGTCTTTTGGGAGTTGAATTATTTGACATGCCGAGACAAGATCATGTTGTGGGATCAAACAGGCAGATTCCGACTTGGTCCGCATGATGCCGAGACGCGCGAGTCAGGCGGACAGGGATTTTGTGGAGAGACTGGTCCAAGAAATCGCGCACGCACTCAAAGAGGAAAAGCGTTACGCTATCTATGAGGAAAAGTTGTCGGTTGCGTTTCCGAGGGCGGACAAATTTCGCGAAACCAAAATCCAAGAGTTTGCTCGAGAACACGGCTGGCGTTTGCGGCACTACAGTGATGGCTTGTGCGCAATCTTCGATTTAGATCCGACCATTGATCGCTGAGGTTGCGATCCATGAATGCGTAGATCGAGATTGTGTCCGGAAAGTTTCGATAGCATCTTGTTCGGCAAAGCTTCTGACATCGGCATTCTGGCTCTTTTCCAGAGCGAGCTGACAGACTTGAATCTCGGCAAAGCCATCCTGCATGCCTTCGCTAAATGATTGAAAAAGCGCGCACTGCGCGTGCGTTACCCGGAAATTGGCTTCTCATTGGCGCATCGAGCTGCTTTCATGGCGTCACATGAAAAAGGGGAAAACGAAATCGACACCCGAAGGGCCTGCCTCCTATCAGAAAGCAGCCCTGCGCAGCGAAGCGTTCACGCGCGCGCTCAGTGAAGCGAAATTGCGTGTCGCTGGTTCCGGAGGTCTGCGTTCGCTTTTTGAACAAGCCGCGAGAAAGGCTGCGTCGCTCCCCCGGCCGGCGTTCAAGGAAAATTGGCTGTATCTTCAGGCGATGCTGCGGCTGGTCTGCGCCTACGAGTGCGGTCAATACAAGCAGGTTTCGAATGATGATCTAATGTGGATGGTAGCTGCTCTCAATTATTTGGTCGACCCATTCGATCTGATTCCGGACATGACTCCATTTCTTGGCTTCGCTGACGACGCGGTCGTTGTCGGATTTGTCGCGGACAAAACCCGACAAGCGCTGGACGATTTCATGGTGTGGGAAACCGTTGGTGTCAGGTGAATGCTTTAATCGTCTGAGGCGATGTTTGGTCGATCAACGTTGCGGTGGATTTGTCTGTGACGATGCACGATGCGATTTCACGACGGCGGGCAGCGAGACTAATCGGGGCAACGGCTGCCGGCGCGTTCTTTCCGATTGGGATATCAGGCGGGTACGCGGCCGACAAAACCCGGCTGATGCGTTCCATTCCTTCGACCGGTGAGAAACTTCCAGTTATTGGGCTCGGTAGTGCAAAAACATTCGATGTTTCATCTGGCTCGGCCGAACTAAAGCCACTTGGAGAAGTGCTCGCACTTTTTGTGAAGCACGGCGGCAAGGTAATCGACTCGTCGCCGATGTATGGCAACGCTGAAATCGTGATTGGCGACCTCGCCGCCAAATCGCATCTGCGGAACTCGCTATTCATTGCAACCAAGGTGTGGACTAACGGTCGGGAACAGGGAGAAGCCCAGATGCAACGCTCATTAGAGCGTTTTCAGACCAAAACGATCGATCTAATGCAGGTGCATAATTTGGCGGATGTCGAAGTCCAGATGGGTTCGCTTCGTGAATGGAAGTCGAAGGGCCGAATTCGCTATACCGGAATTACCTATTCGGAGGACCGCGGCTTCGGAGAAGTGGAAAGGATCATGAGGCTGCAAAAGCCTGATTTCGTCCAAATCAATTACTCGCTAGTCGATCGGGGTGCGGCTCAGCGCATCCTGCCGCTTGCCCAGGAACTTCGAATGGGGGTTATCATAAATCGTCCTTTTGGGGGTGGCGGCGTGTTTAAAGTTATTTCGGCAAAACCGTTGCCGCCATGGGCTGCCGAGTTCGATTGCACCTCCTGGGCTCAGTTTTTATTGAAGTGGATCCTGGCGCACCCGGCGGTCACATGCGTGATCCCTGCGACAAATAATCCGCAGCACCTCGAAGACAACATGGGGGCCGGAGTCGGCCGGCTGCCTGACGCCAAAACTCGGCAGCGCATGGCCTCACTTTTCGTCGGTTTTTGACGCGAAAGGCTCGATCTGGGCGAACCGGAGCGCTCCGCCGAAAATTACGCCAGAGCTTCGAGCCGGCTGAGCAAATCCTTCTTGCTCGTCATTCCGGTCACTTGATCGCGCAACTGACCGTTCTTAAAAAATAAAAGCGACGGAATGGCGCGGATGTTGAATTTGGCGGAGAGGCTTTGGTTTTCGTCAACGTTGACCTTCGCCACCTTCACTAGGTCAGCCTTCTCCTTGGCAATTTCGTCCAGCAGCGGCGCGATCAGTTTACACGGCCCGCACCACTCCGCCCAGAAATCCACCAGTACCGGCTTCTCCCCGCTCACTTCGCGGTCGAAATTCGATTCGTTCAAATCAATCGTCCCGTTTTCCATCATGAAATGTAATTCAAGATTTGAATAAGCAAAACGACTGCCGAGACCCCGAGCAACGCCCAGCAAAACGCCATCGGTATTTCGCTTGTCATCCCCGTCTGTCGTTTGTCGGGTACGGTGACGGGACTTACTGGAAGGGGAACCGATGCCGCAGGCATATTAATCAACGGCTGTGTTTTTTTCATTTGCACGGAAGGCGGCGCGGGCGGTGGATCAGGCAGAACAGTAATCCGGGCTGTTTCCTTTTTCGGGCCGGCCACTAGCGAAGGATTGGGCAGAGGCGCGACTGCTGGGTTGGCAACGGCCGAGATCAGTGGTGGAACGAATTTAGGCGGCTGAACGGGCTTGTCGGGGGCGGGCGGAATTAGCGGTCTGGCCACTGGTGGGCGAGCGGTGCTCCCGGCAGGTGGAAGCGGCGTGTTGCTCGCCGGCGGGCGCGACGGCAACGTAATTCGCACCGTTTCACGTCCCTCAACCGGTTTGCCAGAAGACGGCGTTAACGCAATGCGAACAGTTTCTTTTTTTGGTTCAGTTGGCTCGGCCATCAGAGCGATAGCGACTCTATTGAGATTGCCCGAAACCGGCCCGTTTGTCACTGGCTAACTTGCCCGGTGCAAAAAAAGCACCTCAGTCCGCCAATAGGTCGTAGCCGCGACTGCCGGTGATTCTCCGCCGAATGAATTCGCCGACTGGCGCCGCTTTTCTCAGGATTACCCGGGCGTCGACCTCAGGCGCATCCGCTTCTGTTCTGGCCCGATGCGGTTGATCGACGAGCAATTTCATTTCTCGGCCGATGTTGGTCTCCGCAATTCTGCGGGCAATCTTCTGCTGAGCAGACATCGCCGCACGGTAACGCGCGTTTTTTATCGTAGCCGGAACTTGATCGGGCATTTTCGCCGCCCGCGAACCGTCTTCCTGGGAGTACTTAAAAATGCCGAGCCGCTCGAATCGCGCACGCTCGATAAACGCGAGCAGCGACGCGAAATGTTTCTCTGTTTCGCCTGGAAATCCGACGATGAAGGTCGTCCGGATGGCCAGACCCGGAATCCCGGCGCGCAATTTGTCGATCAAGTCTTCAATATGTTTCCGTGACGTTTCGCGGCGCATCCGCGCGAGCATGGTCCCGTCGATGTGCTGGAGCGGGACATCGACGTAACGGGCGACCTTGTCGCATTCCGCGATGGTTGTGATCAGCTCATCACTCCAGTGCGCCGGATGCGTGTAAAGCAGCCGCACCCAGAAATCGCCGTCGATCTTCTGAATCTCGCGCAACAATCTTGTCAAAGTTGGTCCTCGCATGGAATCGACTGGCTGACGCGGCCCTGCTTTTTCCAACCACAAATCCATTCCGTAATAAGTCGTATCCTGACTGATCAAATTGAATTCACGCACGCCTTCAGCCACCAAGCCGCGGATTTCCTCGAGCACCGATTCCATCGTCCGGCTCCGATGTTTACCGCGCATTTGCGGGATCACGCAGAAGCTGCACGGGTGATTGCAACCCTCTGCAATTTTGACATAGGCCGAATGGACCGGAGTCAGGCGAAATCGCGGCGTGTCATAATTTGGAATGTACTTCGGGCGGGCATCCGCGAACGCCAGCTCGATTGTGTCCCTGGCCATGACTCTCTCGGCGATTGCGCCGAGTTGATCGACTTGGTCCAAGCCGACAAAAGCATCCACCTCCGGCAATTCGTCCCGCAGTTCGCGGCCGAATCGCTGCGACAGACAACCGCTCACGATCAATTTCTGGTTCTGTCGCTTCGTTAGGCGCTGCTGATGTGCTTCCAGGATTGCCTCGATCGATTCTTCTTTGGCCGAATCAATAAACGCGCAGGTGTTGATGACCAAAACGTCCGCCTCGTCAGCGTTGGCCGTGATCTCCATTCCGCGCTCCAACACGCTTCCAAGCATGATCTCCGCATCCACCAAATTTTTGGCACAGCCGAGACTGATCATTCCGATCTTCGTGCTCGATAAATCGGCCAGCCGCTTCTCAGGTGGCTGACCTCTCCCTGAAGGAGAGGATGGAGGCGACGGCCGGTTGGCTGCGGATTTCACGATCGGCGCCGTTACTCCACCGTGACGTCGGTGTCGCCCTCGGCGATCGATTTTCCGTTTTTCTTAATTTGAATCGCGTCGCGGTCGAGCACGCGCACTGCAATGTGCTGCCCACGAAATTCCATCACGCCATCGGACGGCGAAATCCAACGTTCGAAAGGCGGAGTGCTGACATCGTTATCGATCACGACTTTGATGTAGGTCTTGCGAAGCGGCTTGATCGCCACCCGATTTGGCCCGCCCGATTCCGCCGGTGTTTCGGCTGTGCCGGTTTTGGCTAGATCCTCCGGGCGCACTGGCTCCGCCCGGCGAATTTCGGGTTCCTTTGGAGATGGTGCCGCGTTCGTCTTGGCGGCTGCATTCGCATTCGCGAAAGCCGGCACAAACGCCTCTGGTGGCGTAATCCACTGCGCGACGGTTGCCTCTGACGTCGGGGATTTCTTAGCTTCAGCGACAACCGGCGGCGACGAAGAAGGCGCGCGTGATGCAGCTTGTGCTACCGGCGCAGGCGGCGCAATGCTCGGGCTCGGAATCGCGGCGGCACTGGCAGTGGGCGAGGTTTCAGCAACGCCAATGGTTTTCGGCTGGATACGCTGCAACTTCGATACGAACTGCATCAGCAAAAATCCTACGACAATCGCGCCAATTCCGATTAACACCGGCCAAGGCGACGAACGCTCGGACTTAATCGGTCGATGACGAATTACCGGCGCCCGATCGCGGTGCGGTTTTGGCGCCGGAGCATCCTGCAAATAAGAATATCCATCCACCGTTACCTGCGATGACGTTTCGAACACGTCCAGATATTCCGAAACGTCCACATCGAGAAATTTTCCATAGATGAGCAGGAAACCTTTCGCGTAGGCGAGACTCGGAAATTGGGAAAAATCGTCCGCTTCGATTTCCGCCAGGCGCGACGGCCGGATCTTGGTCATACGCGCGGCTTCATCCAGAGTCAGGCCCCTGGCTTCGCGTGCCTCCTGAAACTTTTTGCCAAGACCTTCGATCGACATTGGTGGGTAAACCGGCTAAACGGCGGCGTCGAGATCGACTAAAATCTCGCGCGGTTTGGCGCCTTCGCCGGGCCCCAAAATACCGCGCTGTTCCAGAATATCAACGATCCGGGCGGCGCGCGTGTAGCCGAGTCGCAGCCGGCGTTGGAGCAACGAAGTAGATGCGCGCTTTTCCTGACGAATGATTTCAATGCACTTTTCCACCAGCTCCTCGTCCTCATCGCTCACTTCCTCAGCAGAAGTGGACGTCCCCTCCAATTTTTCATGCATCGCAGGATCGAACGCCGGCCGGCCTTGCCCGGAAACGAACTCCACCAACCGCCGGATTTCCTCGTCCGTAACCAGCACGCCCTGAGCGCGAATTAATCGCGACGCGCTCGGCGGCAAATACAGCATGTCACCCTGGCCTAACAAGCGGTCCGCTCCGTTTTCGTCGAGGATCACGCGACTGTCGATCTTACTCGCTACTTGGAAAGCGATCCGGCTTGGAATATTCGCCTTAATAACTCCGGTGATCACGTCCGCGCGCGGCGTCTGCGTTGCGACGATGATGTGGATTCCGGCTGCGCGCGCCATTTGTGTGATTCGGGCAATCGCACTCTCTACATCGGCCGGAGCGGTCTGCATCAAATCCGCCAGCTCGTCGATGATCACGACAATATAGGGCATTTTGTCGGGAATTTGGATTTCGTCAGCGGTAGCGCCGGTCGTTCCGGACACGCCGGGAGATTTCGCGGATGATACCTCCGCGTCCACCGATCTAATGTCAGCATCCTTTTTCTTCAGCGGTCGCGCATTAAAACCAATGATGTTACGCACGCCGACACGAGCGAAAATTTTGTAACGCAACGTCATTTCATCAGTCAACCAGCGCAATGCCAGTAATACTTTTTTCGGATCGGTCACGACCGGAAACGCCAGATGCGGCAGCGCATTGTAGTGCTGCATTTCCACGACCTTTGGATCGATCATGATGAAGCGCAGTTCTTCCGGTGTGAATCGGAAGAGCATGCTGGCAATAAGCGCATTGATACAAACGCTTTTGCCACTCCCAGTCGTTCCAGCGACGAGCAGATGCGGCATTTGGGCGAGATCGTCGATAATCGCTTTGCCGTAAACATCTTTGCCGAGCGCGAGCGGAATTTTCGCGCGGCCCTTTATTTCATCCCAGTTTGGCGATTCCATCAGCTCGCGCAGCGTCACCGTTACTTTGCGTGTGTTTGCCAGTTCGATTCCAACCGTGTCCTTTCCCGGAATCGGCGCGAGGATATTGATCCGTTCCGCGCGGGTGGCGCGCGCGAGATCGCGCTCGAGGCTAACGATTTTGTCCACCCGAACGCCTTTAGCCGGATAAACTTCGTAGCGAGTGATGGTCGGGCCTTTGGTAATGTCGCCGGGCGCAACTGCGATTCCAAATTGCGCCAGCGTATCGATCAAAGTTTGCTGAACGCGCTGCAACTCAGCCGGGTCGGCGCCGCCGCGGCCTTCCGGATCATGCTCGGCCAGCAAATCGAGGCCGGGCAAGGTATAACTCTTCACGTCCCAGGTTCGACTTGTTAGGCCAGGTGTTGCGGCCGTTGATCTTGCGGTCGCGCCGCGCAACTCCGCCAGCGATGGTTTCTTCCTTGCCGTAGTCTCGTTGGGCAACGCGGTTGTATCGACCACCTTCGGCGCGGGGCGATCTTCCAATTCTTCCGGGGAAATAAAGGCGGTGCCAGGTTCGGTCACTGGCGCCCCTTGTTTCTTCAATCTCTTCTCAAGCACCCGGCTTTGCTTGGCCAATTCCTTCTGACTGATCTCCAGCTGACCCTTGATATCCGCTTTGCGCAGTTGTCGATGCAGCCGCCACTGGTGGAGTTTAACGAAAACCGACCGCGTGCCGGCAATCGTTTGCTTAACGACATGAATCGGACGCAGCCCGGTTACCAGAATCAGGGTCGCGAGGTAAATTCCAACGAGCAGAACAAGCGAGCCGATTTTGCCCATAGAGGTGAAGAGAAGCGTCTTCCCGAAGAAGAATCCAAGCCAACCGCCGGCGCCCGGAATATTGTAGTCGTGCTTCCAACTCTGCAGGTGAAAAAGACGTGCGACCGACGGGAACTGGAATAAGCAAGCGCCGGAAACAATGAACAAGGCGATCCACAGGCTACGCCGCAGGATTTGGAGCGTTGGATGAAACAATTTCGCCGCGCCAAAACCGAGAAGAATGGCCGCGAACAAATAAGAAGCCGCTCCCATCATCAAATAGCAAAATCCCGCGGCGATTGCTCCGAACGGCCCGATGAAATTCTGCGCCGGATGATTGGCGGGTGAAAGGTAGCTCCATGGCACCCACGAAGGCAGGTCTTTTGGATTGTACGAAACGAGCGCGAGGAAGAGCAATGTACCGACGCCGAGCAAAATAAGGGCGAAGACTTCGTTCCAGGCGTTGTTCTTTGCGCTGCGGGCCACTTTCGCAAGGATAGTAATCTTGCAGCCGCGTCTTTCAACAATTCGTGCTCCTGTTTGGAATCGTAATGCCGTTCGATCAATCCCGGGCTGGAATCGAATGCTTTCGTCTTGCGCAAACCGCAAAAGCCCGATTACCCTGCCAGCGCATTATGCAGCTTTACAAGATCGGCGTTTTCCTTTCGGGTGTGGCGCTGATTTTTTGTTGTTCCTGCGAAAAACATCAGCTCGGCGAATTGCCAGCGGTGCAGAAAGAACACGTCGATCTTGCCAACGGCTCGGAAGCAAATTCGGACGTGGTGAAAGAAAGACCCGCGTCGCCTGAGTCGTCCGTTGCACCCACGCCGGTTGAATTTTTCCCGGAAGCGACCCCTCGTTAGGCGAGCGACGATGGGCAAGTATCTGACCTCGCCGCCGAAGATTACGACGATGCCGCCGGGCGTTCCGTACATCGTCGGAAACGAAGCGGCCGAGCGGTTTTCTTATTACGGGATGAATGGGATCCTGACGATTTTCATGACGAAATATCTGACGGACAAAATGGGTCATCTCAGCGTGATGCAACCGGCGATTGCGGAGGGTTGGTATCACACGTTTGTCTCAACGCTGTATTTTCTACCGATCTTCGGAGCGGTCCTGGCTGACGCAGTTTTCGGAAAATTCTGGGTCGTCTTCTGGATCTCTATTGTCTATTGTGCCGGACACGCCACGCTGGCTCTGATGGGTTCGTCGGTCGCGCATTTGATCGAACCACGCTATTTGCTCGCAATTGGCCTGGTCCTGATCGCGATTGGTGCTGGCGGTATCAAACCGTGCGTGTCGACGAACGTCGGCGACCAGTTTGGCGAGACCAACAAACACTTGCTCACGCGCGTTTTCAATTGGTTCTACTTTTCGATCAACGCCGGCTCGGCTATCTCTACGTTGCTGATCCCATGGCTTCTTGAACCGGGCTCGCTTTGGGATTGGCTCAAAAATCTCTTGCCGGTGCCGGTGGCAGATTTTCTGGTCAGCCCGCGATTACACAGCCCCGATGTTGCCTTTGGATTGCCCGGCGTCTTTATGGCCCTTGCCACAGTTATCTTTTGGATGGGCCGAAAGAAATTCGTTCATATTCCGCCGGTCGGGCTGCGAAATTACGCTCGTGAAATCTTCAATCGAGAGACGGGGAAAATCATCCTGAACGTTCTCATGCCGGTCCCATTCGTCGCTATTTTCTGGGCGCTGTGGCAGCAGAATTTCTCGTCCTGGATCGTTCAGGCAGAATCGATGAATCGGCGCCTTTTCGGAGTCGAGTGGCTGTCATCCCAGATTCAGACGGTGAATCCGATTTTCATTCTAATCATGCTGCCGCTCTTTGCCTACTGGCTCTATCCGCTGGTGGAGAAGATTGTGCCTCTCACGCCACTGCGGAAGATCGGCGCCGGCTTATTTGTCACGGCCGCATCATTTTTTATTGTTGCTCTCATTCAAACGCGGATCGATGCCGGCGCTCGTCCAAACGTAATCTGGCAGATCTGGGCGTTCGTCGTTTTGACCGCAGGCGAAACGCTGGTCTCCCCAACTCACCTCGAGTTTTCCTATACTCAGGGGCCGGTGAAGCTCAAATCCCTGATCATGTGCACCTATTTGCTGGCTATCTCTTTAGGAAATGTTTTTACCGCGGCCGTCAATTTCTTGATTCAAAATCCTGACGGGAGCGTGAAGTTGCACGGGGCCAGCTACTTCATGTTCTTTGTCTGGGTCATGCTGGGAACGGCGGTGCTCTTCGCCATCGTGACACCGTTTTACAAGGGCAAGACCTTTTTGCAGAATCAGACGGAGGTTACTGGCGAGGCCGAGCCGGCGATCGGATTCGCGGTCCAACCCGAAGCGTAGCAGCCAGGCGGAATGAAAATAATCGCTCTTCTGGTTGCGTTGTCTTTGTCACTCCCGGTCTTGCAACTTCGCGCGAATCCAAAAGATGAGGAGTTCGAGAAAATTGCGAAGGATTACCTGGAAGGTTATCTCGCTGCGCATCCAGAGACCGCGACCGACCTTGGCGATCATCGTTTTGACGACCAGCTGACGGACTATTCGCATTCAACGCGAGACCGTCTGCTCGTTCGTGCGAAACAGTTTAGGGAATCCCTGAAAAATTTCGAGGACTACTCGCAGTTGACCGGTGCAAACCAGGTGGACGTCCGCATTTTGCGCGACAACGTCGATAACGAAATTTTCAAGCTGAGCGAGGTGAACGAACCGGATTGGAACCCGCTTGTTTATAGTCAGAGTCTTGCCAACGGCATTTATCTCATCGTCGCGCGCGATTTCGATTCGGCCGAAAAACGCATTCCGAACCTGGGCAAGCGATTGGAAGCAATTCCGCGCGTCATCGAACAGGCGAAGGAAAATTTGCAACATCCGCCCACCATCCACACCCAAACCGCGATAGAGCAGACAAATGGCGCGATCAATTTGATCCGGAACGGGCTCGATCCTTTGCTCAGCCAGGCGCCGCAAATGCGAAAGGAGTTTGCGCCGTCCCAGGAGAAAGCCGCGAAAGCGCTGGAAGATTACAAAAAATGGCTGCAAAACGATTTGCTCAAGCGCTCTGACGGCGATTTTCGGATCGGCCCCGACAAATTTCGCAAAAAGCTGCACTTCGCCCTTGCCTCCGATTTGTCTGCGGAAGAAATCATGCAACGGGCGCAGGCCGACTTGGAGCAGACGCAAGCTGCGATCTACGAAACAGCGCTCCCGCTTTACAAAAAATATTTCCCGAAAGCGGATGAAAAAAGCCTGGCCGATAAACACAAAGTCACGGCTGCTGTCCTCGACAAGCTCGCGACCGAACATCCGGATGACAACACAATTGTCGGTTACGCGCAGAAAGTCGTCGGTGAAGCCACCGATTTTGTGAAGGTCCACAATCTCGTCACTGTTCCCTCAAAGCCGCTCGACGTGATTGCCATGCCCGAATTCAAAAGAGGAGTGGCCATTGCCTATTGCGATTCAGCCGGGCCGCTTGAAAAAAATGCGAAAACGTTTTTCGCCGTTGCGCCGACACCGAAAGACTGGTCGAAGGAGCGGAGAGAATCCTTTTTTCGAGAATACAACAATTTCATGGTCCGCGATCTGACTGTTCATGAGGCGATGCCTGGCCATTATTTGCAACTGGCGCATGCGAATGAATTTCGTGCGCCGACGCTCGTGCGCGCAATTTTTCAGAGCGGCACATTCATCGAAGGATGGGCGGTTTATTGCGAACAAGTGATGGCCGAACAGGGATATGGTGGGCCTGAAGTTAAAATGCAGCAGTTGAAAATGCGGCTCCGCTCGATTTGCAACGCAATCCTGGATCAAAGTATTCATGCTGGAAACATGAGCGAAAAGCAGGCGATGGATTTGATGACAAGGGACGCTTTTCAACAGGAAGGTGAAGCCGTTGCGAAGTGGAACCGTGCGCGTCTGACGTCCGCACAACTCTCTACTTATTTCGTCGGCGTGAGCGAACATCTTGATCTGCGCGAGGCGGCCAAAAGGAAGCTCGGCGATCAATTCGATCTCAAAAAATACAACGACCAAGTGATTTCCTATGGCAGTCCGCCCGTGAAATACGTGCGCGAACTGATGGGGCTGTGATAATTGTAGCGGTCCCGCAGTTGCGGGATGTCAAACGCCGATTTTATGGTCGACGCTTGGCACAAGCGCCTCTACCACCCAAATTGCAAAATGCCGAACCTTGCCACCTGGCTTCGCGAAAAGGACGAAAAGTGGTTTCAACCCTTTTTCGCCAGGCATCCAGAGATTAAAATTCACAACGCGCGGACGGAAGAAGTCGCGATCGACCAGATGGACGGTTTGCTTCTCACCGGCGGATCGGACATTGCGGCGGAATTCCTATGCCAGGAAATCATCGATCTGAATCTCATCGAAGAGATCGATCTCGCCCGCGATCGCTGGGAATTCGAAATCGTTCCGAAAATTCTCGCGCGCGGTCTGGCGATTCTCGGAATCTGTCGGGGGATGCAAGTGCTGAACGTCGCGCTCGGCGGAACGCTGAAGCTCGACATTCCCGGTCATCGTTCTCCTGAGCAGAAACACCAGGATGTGCAGCCGTTACGCAATGACAGCGGCGCAACGCACCGTTTCGAAAGAGTGAATAGCGGTCATCATCAGGCAGTGGGTTCGTTAGGCGAATCTCTCGAAGTCGAGGCCTGGTGTGCCAACGACGATATCGTCGAGCAAATCCGTTTGCGCGATTATCCATTCGGGCTCGGAGTTCAGTATCATCCCGAGCGTGGCAAGATCTACGACGCGCTTTTCGAAGACTTTTTTGACCGAATTAACAAAATGAACCGAATGGGATAGGCTCATTCTGTTTGAAGCATGGCGCCGCAAAACACCATCGCGATCGTTTACGATTACGATCAAACGCTCAGCCCGGGCTACATGCAGGACGAAGTCGTCTTTCCTGCTTTCGGAATCGACGGCGGAAAATTCTGGCAACGTTGCAGCCAGCTGGTGCGCGAAGGCGGCTACGACAACGAGCTCGCATACATGAAAGTGTTGCTCGACACGCTTGGGATGGACCGGCCGACCAATGTCGATCTAAAAAAACTTGGGAAAAAACTAAACTTTTACAAGGGCTTGCCCGAAATGTTCGAGCAGTTTCAGAACGGGTTGCTTAATGCCGAACACGTCGCCAATGGGATTACGGTCGAGCATTACATCATCTCATCCGGACTGAGGGTGTTGATCGAGGGAAGCCGGCTGCAACCGTTCGTGCGTGCGATCTTTGGCTGCGAGTTTGCCGAGGACGCGGAAGGCCGGATCACGTTTCCGAAGCGCGTCATCAGTCACACCCAGAAAACGCAATTCCTATTTCGCATCAACAAGGGCCTTCTCGATATGTCGCAGGACGTGAACGATCACATGGAAGCCGACATCCGTCCGGTGCCCTTTCCGAACATGATCTACATCGGCGACGGTCCGACCGATGTTCCCTGTTTCACGGTGATGAAGAAAAACGGCGGCCAGGCCATCGCCGTTTATAATCCGGACGATCCTGCGCGTGCCGGTTTCAAAAAATGTTATCAGCTTTCGACCCATGCTGACCGGGTCAAACACATCGCGCCGGCCGATTATCGGCCCGGCACCCATCTGCGAATGCTGCTCGAACAAATGGTCGAAGAAACCGCCAACCGCATCGTCGCTCAGCGCAAAGAAGCAGTTGAAACCGGCACCGTCCACGCCCCGAAACATTAGCGTGTGCGCTCAAACGCTTCGTTGAGTGGGCGACCAGATAAATTTGTGCATCTGGAGCTGAAAACGGACGTTCAATTTGTCGGCCAGAATCCACTCCACGATTTGACGCGGATCGATCCGGCCGAAGATGGGAGAGAACAAGACTGCGTGACAACGATTTGTTAGGTCGAATTTCCGAACCTGATCGCACGACCATTCGTAGTCTGCCCGCGATCCCATTACAAATTTCACTTCGTCGCGCTTGGTCAGATGTTCGATATTCGACCAAAGATTTCTTTCAACCTCGCCGCTCCCCGGCGTTTTCAGATCCATGATCCGATGCACCCGTTGATCGACTTGCGAAATGTCGTGTGCGCCGCTGGTTTCGAGCAGGACCGTGTAGCCGGCATCGCACAACATCGACATCAACGGCGGCACATTTTTCTGCACGAGCGGTTCCCCGCCTGTGATTTCAACCAGCGGACAATTAAATCCGCGGACAAGATCGACGATTTCATCGAGCGTTTGCTTTTTCCCTTCATAAAAGGCGTACTCGGTGTCGCAATAATTACAGCGCAGATCGCAAAACGTCAGCCGAACGAAAGCGCAACGTTCGCCCGCCCAGGTACTCTCGCCCTGAATCGATTGATAAATCTCGTTGATCGTTAAAGTCAGATCGGGCATTTCACGGAAAATGTAACAGCAATCGCGCAGCGAACCAGATCATCACCAGCGAGGTCAGCGCTTCAGTCATGATTTGCCATTCCGGTCGCGAGAAGATCCGCGCGCCAAGTTTCAGCGCTGCGCACAAGACCAACGTCCATGCCACCGCGCCAAGAACGACCGAAGCCGCGAGCGCGAGGGATCGCTGAACTCCGCCGAGTTGCGTTGTCTGGCTCCCGATCACCGCGAACCAGAAGCCGATGTTCCACGGACTGCTAAGCGCAAAAAACAAGCCGAGCCAGTATCCGCGTCGCTTTGGCTGATCCGAGGCAATGTTCGATTCGGCGGCGCGGTGGCTGCGATAAATTTGCCAGGCTGAACGTACAAACGTCCAGGCGAGAAAGATGAGCAGGCAAAAGCTAACCACTCCCAGGCCACGCCTGATTGACAACGAGCTCAAGAGCGCGCCTGCGCCTAACGAAACGCCAAGTGCCCAGATAAAATCGCCGGTGCACGCGCCGAGACCGACCTGCCAGGTCGACCAAAAGCCTCCTCCGCGATCCTTCGGTACCAGTCCGCGCCGGATCATCTCGGCATTGACCGGCCCCGGCGGCCACGCCACCGACCAGCCGAGCACAAATCCGTTGAGCAAAATCGCCATTGCGAGTGAAGATAGGAGCTTAATTCAAATGGCAAACCGGATCGATCAGTGCTTCGCGCATCTGCGCGCGCAACAGCGCAAAGGGTTTATTCCCTACATTTGCGCGGGCGATCCGAGCTTCGGAACGACAATCGATCTTGTCCGCGCGCTGGAAGCGGCAGGCGCAGATTTAATCGAGCTTGGAGTTCCGTTCTCCGATCCGCTGGCGGATGGAGTGGTGAATCAACTGGCGGCGCAACGCTCGCTTGAGGCGGGTGCAGCGGTGCGGGGCGTTCTCGATTGCGTTCGCGGAATTCGCGAAAAATCAGAAATTCCGCTCGTTTTCTACACCTATCTGAATCCGATTTTACAATTCGGTTTCGAGAAGTTTCATCGCGCGGCCGAAAGCGCCGGTGTCGATGGCTTGTTAATTTTGGATCTTCCCCCGGAAGAAGATAGCGAGACCGGAGCGAGCGAAAGTCTGTTTCACATTCGCCTGATTGCGCCGACTACGCCGACCGAGCGAGTCGCGATGATTGCAAGAAGCGCGGGCGGTTTTCTTTACTATGTTTCACGCGAAGGGGTGACGGGCGCACGCGAGACGATCGTTTCCTCGTTAGGCAATCGAATCGCCGAGCTGCGAAGGTTTTCCGATTTGCCGATTGCAGTCGGTTTTGGAATTTCAAACGCAGCCCAAGCGCGCCAGGTCGCGCAGGATGCGGATGCCGTCGTCGTTGGGAGTGCAATTGTCGATCTAATCGCTCAGCACGGAGCGAAATCGGATTTAAAGGAAAAGGTTGGCTCGTTCGCTCGGGAATTGGCGAACGCCGTTAAATCGGTTTGAAGACGAATCGCCCGTGGCCAAATGCCAGTCCCGCCTCGCGCTCAGATCCCGCACATTCGCGCCGCTTCGGCGAAATTTGATTCCTTGCGCAGGAGCGATGCGAGATACGAGTCGACTTCAGGCACATCGTGAATTCGAGATAGATTGGCCGGTGTCTCGAGGCGAGAAAAGATGGCGTAGGCAATTTTGCTGCGTGGAACTTCCTTCTCCCCGTAGCCGCTTGGAATGTTGCTCGACCAGAAGCGCACATATTCGCCATCCGGGTGATTGACCCTGCCAAGAAAAATTACAGAGTGTCCGCTCTCGTGCCGGCCAACGTTGTTATTCCAGAAAATTTTCATGAAGTCACCCGGCTGCGCGCGTGCGAAATCGGTAAAATTATGGCCGAGGTTGAGTTCGCGAAAGAGGCGCGCGGTCCCGGGCCCGTTCGCGTTCCATCGACCCCAAATGCCTTCGCCATCGTGCTGATCGCGAACCATCAGTTGATCGAGTGTTGCGAAGTCGAGCTGCAATTCGCCGCGCTCCCGGAGCGTTTCGATTGTCTTGATGAAGACGATGTAGGTCGCGCCCGAGCAAAAGCTGGGATATGGCGCAGTCGGAACGACGAAAAACTTTCCCGATTCGAAATGCGCGGCCGACTGCAATTTAATCGAGGCGAAATGCGAAACTGAGTAGCGGCCGCCGTTTGGCATTTTCTTTACTTGTTCGAGAATGAGCCCGTTGAGATCTTCGGCGTTTAAAAGCGGCGTGAGAAAGCACGCGCACAAAACCAAGGCTGCCCTGCGCACGGGCGGGAACTAACGGCAAATTCGGGGCAAAGCAAGTCTCCGCTCCTTGTCTGACGAGCCGTTCGTTGTAGAATCGACATGATGCTGCGCTTCATCAAAATGAACGGCGCCGGCAACGATTTTGTCATGATCGACAATCGCTCCGGTGACGTTCGGCTTGCGCCTGCGCAAATTTCCCGAATTTGCGACCGGCATTCCGGAGTGGGTGCGGACGGAATTTTGCTGCTCGAAAAATCGCACAATGGGGCCGATTTTCGGATGCGATACTATAATCGCGATGGTGGCGAAGCGGAAATGTGCGGCAATGGCGCCCGTTGCTTTGCGCGATTCGCGAACAAAATCGCCGGCGCGCAAAATGATGTTCGATTTGAAACGCCGGCCGGAATTATCGGCGCGCATTTGCACGACGATTTAGTCACGCTCGAAATGAGCGAACCAAGAGATTTGCGCCTTTCAATCGGGCTCGTCGCCAATGATCAAAAGGAGCTGGTTCATTTCATCAACAGCGGGGTGCCGCATGCCGTGATTCCAGTCCCAAAAGTAGACGACGTCGATGTTCGGCACCGAGGGGAAGCAATCCGCCGCCACCGGGAATTTGCGCCACAGGGCGCGAATGCGAACTTTGTTGAAAAACGAGACCGGAAAAAGATCGCGATCCGAACGTACGAACGCGGCGTGGAAAACGAAACGCTGGCCTGCGGCACCGGAGTGGTTGCAAGCGCCTTGATCTTCGCTGCGTCAGAAAAGGTCGATGGTCCGATTTCAGTAATTGTGCGGAGCGGCAGCGAATTAAGCGTCGATTTCAAAAGAGACGGCGACCAGTTTCGTGAGGTGACTCTGACCGGTCCGGCCGAGTTTGTCTTCGAAGGAAACATCGAATTGTAGTGGCGAGCATGTTGCTCGCAATTTCCTAAGCCTTGCGGCCAGCACAGCCGCCTCTACAATGCAGAAATGTTTCGCGGCACATTTACAGCGCTGGTCACACCGTTTCGCAATGACAGGGTCGATTTCGAGGCGCTCGAAAGGTTAATCGCAGGACAAATAGCAGCCGGCATAACCGGCATTGTGGCGGTAGGAACAACGGGCGAGTCACCGACTCTTACGCATAGCGAACGCGAGGAAGTGATCAAAACGACAGTGCGTGCGGCCAAAGGAAAGTGCCTCGTTTTTGCCGGGACGGGTTCGTATTCGACGCGCGATACGATCGAAGCGACCAGCGCGGCGCAGAAGCTCGGGGTTGATGGAGCACTTGTCGTCGCGCCTTATTACAACAAGCCGAGCCCGGAAGGATTGTTCGGTCATTTCAAGGCGATTGCGGAATCAAGTTCCTTGCCGATCATCCTTTACAATATCCCTGGTCGCTGTGGCGTGGACATCGGCGCCGACACAGTCGTCCGGCTGGCGGCGGCGTGCCGAAACATCGTTTCGATTAAGGAAGCAAGCGGCAGCGTCGAACGAGTGAGCGAGCTTCGAGCAAAATTGCCGGACGAGTTTACGATCTTGAGCGGCGACGATTCGCTGACGCTTCCGTTCATGGCGGTTGGCGCCGTCGGTGTGGTGAGCGTGGCGTCGAATTTAATCCCAGCCGAAGTTTCAGCGCTCGTCCGTTGTTTTGAATCGGGCGATGCCAAAGGCGCGGAAAAACTGCACCGCCGACTATTTCCTCTTTTTAAAGACCTGTTCATCGAGCCGAACCCGGTCCCGATAAAGACGGCGCTTGGTTGGCGCGGCATGTTGTCGAGCGCGGTCCGATTGCCGCTTTGCCAAATGACGGAAGCGAACCAGGCGCGATTGCGCAAGACGCTCGAACAGTTCGAGCGCGGAAAATGAGCGAGTCGATTCGCGTCGCGCTTATCGGCGCGAAAGGTCGAATGGGACAAACCATTCTCGCTCTGGCCAAAAGCGATCCGAAAATCGAGATCGTGGCGGAATGCGATCTGGGTGATTCAATTGATGGCGCCGTTTCGAGTTCGAACGTGATCATTGACTTCAGCCAGGCTGATTCGATTGACGATGTTTGCCGGACGGCGGAGAAGCGTCGGGTGGCCCTCGTCATCGGGACGACCGGGCATTCGACAGCACAGAAAAAAACCATCGCGGCGACCGCCAAAGTCGTGCCGGTTGTCCTTGCCTCAAATTTCAGCGTCGGCGTGAACGTACTTTTCGCCCTCGCGCGCCAAACGGTTGAGTTATTAGGCAACGATTTCGACGTGAGAATTGTCGAAACGCACCACAAAATGAAAAAGGATGCGCCGAGTGGAACGGCCAAGACGCTCGCCGAGATTCTCAAAACCGCTGGCAAGAGCGGGGCCGAAATTCCGATCGAATCAACTCGCGAAGGCGAGGTGGTCGGCGACCACACGGTCTTCTTTAATGGGCCAGGGGAGGGACTAGAATTGACACATCGCGCGTCGAGCCGGGAAATTTTCGCGCGCGGAGCATTGCGCGCAGCAGAATGGGTCGTGGGCAAGTCCCCCGATCTTTATTCAATGCAAGATGTGCTGGGTTTGTGATCTCGTAGGGTATTTCCGCAAAAGGCCGTGGCGTCTGACACACGCGCCCTGTGACTTCTCCAGAGATGGACGATCGTGGCGATAAACATGAGGACCGCCGTTGCGCTTGGCTCAAATCTTGGTGATCGCCTGGCCAATTTGCGATCGGCCAGACAAGGAATCGTTGGTCTCGCTGGCGTGCGTGCACCGGTTGTTAGTTCGCCGATCTACGAGACTGACCCGGTCGATTGCGAGACAGGTGCAGCGAAATTTCTGAACGCGGTTGTCGAATTCGAATACGAGGGCGATTCAGTTAATTTACTTGAGGAGCTGATTCGGATTGAAGAGTCGTTAGGCCGGGAACGCGTTCATGCGCGTAACATTTCTCGCAAGATCGACATCGATCTCCTCTACAGCGGACGAATTAAGATCGACAACGGGGAGCTGCAATTGCCTCATCGGCGAATGCATGTGCGAAGATTTGTCTTGCAACCATTGACGGACATTCAGCCGGACCTGGTTTTGCCGGACCAGACCCAGGCGGTACGCGAATTACTCGCGCGTCTGAGCGATTCAGGTAAAGTGGTGCGGTTTCAAGATCAATGGTAGCGCAGGAGATCACCAGAAGATTTCGGGAGGCAAAAAAACGCGGCGAGAAAATCACCGCGCTGACCGCTTACGATTATCCGACCGCGCGATTGCTGGACGAAAGCGGGATCGACGTTATCCTGGTCGGTGACTCGTTAGGCATGGTCGTGCTCGGTTATGAGGATACGACCAGCGTTTCGCTCGAAGAAATGCTGCACCACACCCGGGCGGCTGCTCGAGGCGTGAAGAACGCGCTTCTTGTGGCGGACATGCCGATTCACTCCTACGAGAACCCGGAACAGGCGGTCGCGACCGCGAATCAGCTTGTCGCCGCCGGAGCGCAAGCAGTGAAACTCGAAGGCGGCGTCAGTCATGTTCTGCAAATCGAGGCGATCACCAACGCGGGCATTCCGTTCATGGCGCACATTGGAATGTTGCCCCAGAGCGTGCGCGAAGAAGGCGGTTACAAGGTCAAAGGCAAAACGCAGTCCGAAGCCGAAGCTTTAATGGCGGACGCACGCGCGATTGAGAAGGCCGGAGCATTCTCGGTTGTCCTGGAGATCGTGACGGGCGAACTGGCGCGCCAAATGACAAACGCGATTGCGATTCCGACAATCGGGATTGGTTCGGGCGAACATTGCGACGGCCAGATTTTAGTGACGCACGATTTGATCGGCTTGTTTCCGTGGTTTACCCCGAAGTTTGTTTCGCCAGAAGCGCGCGTGGCCGACGAGATTCGCAGGGCGACGCGGGCATTTATTGAACGAACGCGCGGTGGCGCGGCATTGTCTAATCGAGGCAGGTAGGATGAGCGCGACTCGGCTTTCGGATTTTCACGACATCGACGACATCGAATTTGAAGCGCTCCTGACCGGCAGCGAGCAACGGAGCTGGCTCTGGTTTGGATTACTGGTTTCGTTAGGGTTGCACGTCGCGCTTTGTTTTTATTTTTATCACGCCCGATTTCAGCCGTCTGTCGCCCAGATGCTCGAGGGGCATCAGACGCCGATGTTCAACGTCAAGCACGTCGACCTTGAAACATTGGAGAAGATGAGCGCGGACCAAAATGCCGCTGCCGCAAAACCGCAGCCGGATCAGACCAATGTGCAGTCGCCTGATGAAAAGAGATCATTCGACAAACTTCTGGAAGAAGTGCGCGCCAGCTCCGCTATACCGGACGACATGCGGGACGTGTTGCCGGATAAACCGAACGTGGACCCGGCGGCGGCGCGTTCGGCAATTAACGAAATCGAACAGACGACGGCGCAGATTTTGTCGAACGATTCGAATGCGACACACGAGCAGTCGTTGCTGAACGACAGCGCCGTCTCCGGTCGCCCGCAGCCTGCCCTCAGCGGAACCGAGCTTGCCACCAGCACCATCATCAAAAAAGCTAATAGCTTCACGAGCAAGGTTCCCACGGACAACGCCGGTCCGAATAAGAAAGGCAATTACGGGTTTGCCGATATCGATCAATTGCTCAGTCAAAAAGGACCTCTCGGTTCGGGCACGAAAATCCGAATGCCGGACGATCAGCTTTTCACGTTTGATAGTGCGGAATTGCAGCCGAGCGAGATTTTGCAAAAGGTTGCGACGCTGCTGAAGAGAAACCCGAAAGCGACGTTCACAATCGAAGGCTACACTGACTCGATCGGCTCGGATGAATACAATCTCGACCTCAGCCAGCGGCGCGCCGATAGCGTGAAGCAATTCTTCGTCAACCAAATGGGAATTGATCCCGCGCAAATCGAGGCGCGCGGTTACGGTGCGAGTAAGTTCCTGGTTCCGGCGCGTCCGGTTTTGCTTCCACCCGGTCCGGAGTTGGAGGCTGAAATCGCCCGCCAGCGATTGAATCGGCGGGTCGTGATCGTGGTCAACACCAACGAGCGCTAGGCCGCTACCAGTTTTTGATCCAAAGATCTTGTTGTGTTGCAGGCGGGGTGGGGGTCGGCGCTGGTGCGACCCCGGCAGTACTCCACAAATCGAATGTTGGGTTGTAGCCGACTGGAGGTGATGACGGCGTTGGATTTGCTTGGGGATTCGCCGCCGTGGAATAGCCGTAACTGTTCCCGAACGGATCGCGAATCGCTGTGATGTCCGCTGTAGAGGGCGGGGCTGGCAATAGCATATTGGGTTTAAATGTGAAGTATGTCTTGCCAGAAGGTGTTGCTGAGCGGCTTGCGCTGGTGACGCCGGCTAACGTCTCATAGAGGAAAAGGGAGGCGGCCGAATAGGCCGCTGTCGACGGATCTAGGTTCGTCCGAGCATTCAGATTGTTAGTAAAGTTATTTATAGAGTCGGTCGGATAGATTCCATTATCCGCTTTGTAGCTTTCGAGAGCTGCGGACATGGCGGCAATTTCGGTTTCGGCGCGGGAACGCGCA
>Ga0187779_10000132_pt1 | contig 57348 bp, 55 predicted proteins | sample 1015_Q2_SP10_10__FD_132435 | JGI IMG/M metagenome (GOLD analysis project Ga0187779, IMG submission 132435) | Tropical peat soil microbial communities from peatlands in Department of Meta, Colombia - 1015_Q2_SP10_10_MG | ecosystem: Environmental > Terrestrial > Soil > Wetlands > Peat | place...
CAGCACCGTATCCGTCGCAATCTCCGGCAAGTTCACGGAAGAGACTTCGCCCACCTGCAATCCTGCCCTCAACAATTCAATGCGCGATGCCCGCAGGGAATTTCCTTCGAGCGGCGGAATCTGCAACTCGCGCTGCCCCAGGCTGAGCACCACGTGCGCCTGCTGGGATACCTTCATCAGCATCCCTGGCGGCGGAGTCTGCCGGAGCACCTGATTGATCGGCACATCGCTATAGACACGATCAGCCACCCGGAGGATCAATCCTTTGGAACGCAGCGCCCGGCTTGCCTCTCCTACGTCCTTCCCCACGAGGTTGGGCATCGTCGTCTCGCGCCCATGAATGGCGATCCGCATCGCTGTTATCGCACTCAAAAACGCCGCCGACGCCAGAATGAAAATCAAAAATGCAATCCGGCTCGCCCATTCGACTCGTTCTCGTAACGTCATACCCCTTACTTTCGAACGCCACCCTCCCCCGGTCAATCCCTTTCTCTTCCGCGGTTGCTTGCGGCACCCTTTTTCAACCCTCTCGTCTTTGCGCGCCCACTCCATCCTGTGTTGTAATGACTTTGTAACAATGACAGACTACGCTCAACGTTCTGAAGGGCAGCTTCTTAGCTCGCCAATGGAAAATCAAGAAACCACGTCCAGGCCTGCTCGGCCGGACGCCTCCAAAACCACTCTGCCGCAGCCTGGCCGCCCCGTTCCCAGCCGCGCTTATCCCGGCGCGCTCATCGTCGTTGAAGGCACAGACGGCTCCGGCAAGAGCACGCAGCTCTATCTGCTCAAACGTTGGCTGGAAATAGGCGGCTATCGCCTCCACTTCACCGAGTGGAACTCTTCTCCGCTGGTGAAATCGGCCACTCGCCGGGGCAAACAGAAACGCCTTCTCACACCCACAACCTACTCTCTCCTGCACGCCGCCGATTTTGCTGACCGCTGCGAGCGCCAGATCATGCCCTTGCTTCAGGGCGACTATCTCGTCCTCGCCGACCGTTACATTTACACCGCCTTTGCCCGCGACGCGGCTCGCGGCTGCGCGCATCGCTGGCTGCGCAATCTCTATCGCTTCGCACCCATTCCGGACATCGTCTTCTACTTCCGCGCGCCGCTCGATGTTGCCGTCGACCGCATCCTCAGCGGCCGCCCCAAACTGAAATACTACGAAGCCGGCATGGACCTCGGCCTTTCCTACGATCGGCCCGAAAGCTTCAAGCTCTTCCAGGCGCGCATCCTGGAGGAGTACGACAAGATGGTTGACACCGACAACTTCGTCGTCCTCGACGGCACTCTCCCCGTCAACAAGCTCCAAAAGCAGATGCGCGACATCGTCGCCTCCAAAATCGATCTGAAGCGCTTCGCGCCGCGCCCGGATGTGGTGGAGTGATCATGCCCGACCCGGAAAAGAACAACAAAAACAATTCCACTGCTCCTGCGCCGGAACCTGCTGCCGCCAAATCGTCCCCCTCTGAATCAGAGGACGCGCAGTTCTTTTTCGGTGAACACCTCGTCGGCCTTGATCCCTCCGAGCTGCAGGGCAATCTCATCGTCATCGAGGGGCTCGACGGCTCCGGGCGCTCCACGCAAATCGCGCTTCTTCAGGAGTGGCTCGAATCCGAAGGCTTCGCTGTTCAGACCAGCGGGCTGCGCCGTTCCAACCTCGTCGGTCGCGACATTGACGAGCTCCTCGCCAAGAACGCCGTGACGCGCCTCACGCTCGCCCTGATGTACGCCACGGACTTCTTCGACCAGCTCGAGCATCGCATCGTTCCTGCTCTTCGCTCGGGTACCATCGTTCTTGCGGACCGCTTCATCTTTACCCTCATTGCCCGCAGCGTCGTTCGCGGCATCAACCGGGACTACCTCACCGGCCTCTACGCGATGGCCCTTCGTCCGAATCTCACTTTCTGGCTCAACGTTCGTCCGGAAACCGCCTTCGCCCGCGAATTCAAGAAGGCCCAGGCCATCAGCTATTGGGAAGCCGGCCGCGACATGTCCCTGTCTCACGATCTCTATTGGTCGTTCGTGCGTTATCAAACTATGATCAAGCGCGAGTTTGAACTCATGTCCAAGAAAAACGGCTTCATCGAGCTCGACGGCGAAGCCAGCGTCTCCAGCGTCAACAAACTCCTCCGCCAGCGCATTGGCGAACAACTCGGGATTCGCTCCACCAAGTACACCCCTTCCTCCGCTCTTGCTCATCTCTGGCGCTAACGTGACTCATGCCTGAGCCCGTCCACATCGCCGCCATCGATGCCGGCTCGAACGCAGTCCGTCTATCCGTCGCCCGCGCTTATTCCGCGCTCGATATCGAACCGCTCATCACCGAACGCTATCCGCTCCGCCTCGGCGAAGGCGTTTTTGTCCGCCACCGTTTCAGCGAGGAGATTCTCGCCAAAGGCGTCAAAGCCTTTCGTCATCTTCGGGAAATCATGGACGAGTACGGCGTCACCAAGTATCGAGCCGTGGCCACCAGCGCATCCCGCGAAGCCCAGAATCGCAACTCCCTGACCCGCCGCGTTAAGCAGGCCACCGGCATTCTGTTGGAAGTCATCAGCGCGAAGGAGGAATCACGTCTAGGCCGCGAAGCCGTTTTCGCCGCTCTTGGTCCGGAGGCTCAGGCCGGCTGCATCGTCGACCTCGGCGGCGGCAGCCTCGAGCTCAGTATTCTTCGCGATCACTCCTTCGTCCAGGGCGCCCAGATCCCTCTCGGCACCGTCCGTCTGATGAGCACGCTCAATATCCCGGGCGTCATACACCCCAATCAAGCCGAACAGGTTCGCCGCTACGTCCGCGCCTTGCTGGAGTCCCGCCTTCCCGGTCGTCCGAGTCTCGGCGGGCGTGTTGCCGTCGCGCTCGGCGGCAACGCGGAAACTTTAGCTAACGTCGCTCCCGGTCCCCGCCAGGATGGCCTGCCCAGCATGGAAGTCTCTCTGCTCCGCGAGCGCCTTCCGGATATTCTCGAGCGCGATGTCCGTTCGCGCATGAAAACCTTTGGCGTCCGTCGCGATCGCGCCGACGTCATGGCCGTCGCGGCGCTCATCTTCGTCACCCTCGGCCGCTATCTCGACATCCGCACCTTCGCCATTCCGAGCGTTGGCATCCGCGAAGGTCTCCTCAAAGAGATTGCGCACGACGCCTTTTCCCGCAAGGAACCGCATCGCTACAGCGCCGAGGCTCGCCAGATCCTGCTCGCCACGCGCAGTTTTGGTCGCCGCCTGGACTACGATCAGCGCCACGCCGAACACGTCCGCGAACTCAGCCTTATGCTGTTCGATCAGCTTCAGCCCATCCACCACCTTCCCGTTCAAGCTCGCGTCCAGTTGGAAGCGGGTGCGCTTCTTCATGACCTGGGCCATCGCATCAGTCACCGCGGCCACCACAAGCACGGCGAATATCTCGCGCTAAATGGCGATATGCCTGGTCTCGATGGCCGGGACCGCACTATCGTTGCTGCTGTCGTTCGCTATCACAACCGCAAATCCGAACCCGCTGGCCACCATCCCGCCTATTCCGCGCTCAATAACACGGACAAGCGCGTTGCGCGCCGCCTCGCCGCCCTCGTCCGCATCGCCGAGGGCCTCGATCATTCTCACCGGCAGCGCATTCTCGATCTCCACGCCACCTTTCAGCGCGGTGCCGTCACGCTCCAGGTGGAAGCCCGCGGCGATGTCACCGAAGACCTTCGCGACGCCGAGCGCAGCTCCAATCTTTTCGAAAAAGAGTTCCACATCCAAATCTACTTCCGTCGCCCCTCCCTCAACTAACTACTCCTCTCTTCCACTCTTGCACTCTTATACTTCTTCTCTTTTTTCTTCTTCTTTGAGTGCCCATACGCCGCTTTTGCGTGTGGGTTTTAGCGTGCGGCGGCTTGCTTGCCCCAGCGCCAAAGCATCGTCATCCCGAACGCAGTCTGCGGAGTGAGGGATCTCTCTTCTCCGAAACAATAGACTATCAACGGACGACTCTCCCCTTACTCATACACCCTCCCCCTCAATTCTTACCCGCCATACATATTTCGTTTTGTAGGATAATTTTCCAGGAGGCTTTCCGCTGATGGAGCTCTACATCGTGCGCCATGGCATTGCTGTGGACCGCGAGGACCCCAAATGTCCTGCCGACCCGGAGCGTTTCCTCACCGACGAAGGCAGCGAAAAATCCCGTCAGGTCGCCAAAGGTGTGGTCGAAGTCGCCTCTGTCCCCGATCTGATTCTGACCAGCCCCTATCTGCGTGCGGTCCAAACCGCCGAAATCTTCGCCGAAGCCTTGGAGTACTCGAAACAAAAGATCCGCAAATCCGATCTACTCCTGCCCGGCGCGGAACCCATGCAGCTCTTCCGCGAACTCGCCAAGGACAAGGACCTCTCTTCCGTCTTCGTCTTCGGCCACGCGCCTCATCTCGATGACCTCATCGCCACCGCCGTCGGCACCAAGCACCACATCTCTTCTCTCAAGAAAGCGGGCGTCGCCTTCGTCGAACTCAAGCGCATGGTTCCGCCCAGCGGCGAACTCGTCTGGCTCGCCACCCCCAAACTCCTCCGCAAGGCCGGCAAATAGTTTTTCCCAACGGTTTGCTTGTCGTGTGAGTGTCCAACGACAATCAGCCTTCAGGCCCTTCAGTGCTTGGTGGTCAACTCTTCGTGGGCTCTCTGCCTGCTCTGTGGTCTCTGGGGTGAGTCTTTTCTGCTTGGGTTTCGGTGGCACAGGCTTCACAGCTTACGGAAGAACGCTGTTCCTTAGGAGGTGGGGGCTTTCAGCCCCCACGCAGGTCGTTTTCAATGCGGCGGGCTTCAGACTCTGAAGACTGGCCTTGCGGCTTTTTCCCCAAGCCCTGTGCTTCTGCCTTTTTCTCCGAAGCTAAAAACTACAAATTTATAAACGGAGAACTCTCTCAATCCGATGCTGCACTCGCCGGTGGAAACTCTTCTTTCTTCGGCAACTCCACAACTTTCGGCAGCATTGCCGCCGCCTTCACAATCACCGGCAGTCCAATACTGCTTTCCAATAAGTATTTCCCCGCCGCCAACCGCGCCGCATTTTCTTCGCTCTCCGCTAGACTCGGCACGTGTACGATCAGCGCGTCCACCGACCTCTCAACTCTCAACCCAATCGGCGTCTGCACGCCGCACTTGCTTAGCGCCCGCGCCAGCCGCAGCACGCCGGCCAGGGTGCAGATCATCTTCTGCTCTTCCTGCGAATACCGCGCGAAAGACTTATGATTCACGTCGGGCAGAACGCCGCGGTGATAGCGCACCACCTTCGCCATGATCTCCCATTCCGTCTCGGTCCAGGTCGGAGGCAGCTTCATGCTCTTCAGATATTTCCGCGCTGCCTTTTGCGGCGAGTTCGCATCCAATCCCGCTCCAATAGCGTGCAACCGCGCTGCCGCCATCATGACCTTCCGGTATTCGCGGTTCGCCAGCTCCGGCTCCGCCTGCAGCTTCGCCATGCGATCAAACAAACGCAGCGCCAGGCGGGACACCAGCGTTGCCCTTCGCGTGTTCACTTCCAGCGCCCGTGCCGTTGCTCGCAGGCGTGCCTGCGAAGCCGCTACCAGCCGGCGATGGTCCGGAAGCCCGTGCCGCCACTGCTGCCACATCCCGTTTTCGCCCATCGAGAGCCCGCGGTACGTATCAATCCGTTCGTGTCGCTGTGACGCAATTCGTTCCGCCCACGCCGCGCGTACTTCGTCCATACCGCTCGCCACTTCCTCGATTTTTCCGGATAGCACATCCAGGTCGTGCAGTTCGCCCAGCAGATCCTGAATGCGCTTCAGATTCTCTCCCCACTCTTCATACCGCTGAGGCAGCAGGCTCTCTACCGTGTACCGGAACCGCTTCACGCCGATGCGTAGCGCATGCCACGCTTCGGGCTTTTCCGCCCGCAGCGCGCGCACGTGCAGTTCTTTCGCCGCTTCCAGTCGCTCCAGCGCCAAGCACTCGGCCGCAAGGCCATCAGGAGGCACCAGCCGGCTCCGCTTCTGTAGCTTGCGTTCCAGTTTTTTCCAGGATTTTTGATCGAACTTCTCGACCGCCTTCAGCGCCGCTTGCTGCAGGTCTTTCTCTTGCGGCGCAAACCGCCCGAGCAACCGCTCTCGGATCGGATCGCTTTCCGGCCCCAATTGTTTCGCCCAATCTTCCAGCACCTGCGTATCGCGCAGGTCGCCCAGTTGCCGGAACAGCTTTCTCCCGAGCTTGCGCATATCCGGCCAGGCCGCGTCCGGATCGATTTCCTCCATCACCGCCGCCACGGAGCGGCAGCGCCGGATCGCCACGCGCAAATCATGCACCGCGTCCGGCTCGGGCGCTTCGCGCACCGAGTCCAGCTCCTTCAGGACGCGTTCCATCCAATACTGCAGCCCGCGGAACTCGGGTCTCGAGCCCGCCACTGTGCTTCCCGTTGCCATTTCTTCTCTCAGCCGAACCGCCGGTGAGGCGGCCCCTGTCGGCCTTGTCTCTACAGCTTACAAAAAATCGAGCCCGCCGCGTCGAAAGCCCCTACGTTGTTAAGGGAGCGGTGCCTTTACACGCACCGTCCCCCTCCGCGAGCCAGTTCTGGGGCCTTTAGCAGCCCCCGCAACGCCTATAGGCTAGCTCGTTGCCGCAATCTCGTCCAGTAGAGGGCGCTGGGCCATAGCTCAGGCAACATCCTCGCCAGTACAAACCCCATCCCAATACACGCAAGCGAGCAAATCAAAAACACATGCCCCGGGTCCGGATGACCCAGCCGCAACATCGCATACTGCGCCAATGGCTGTAGCGCAATGCCCCCAAACGAAAGCAGGTTAGACGCGCCAATCACCCGTCCCTTTTCCTCCGGCCTGGGCCGGTTCTGAATCAACGCATTGATCGGCACCACAAAAAATCCCGCCGTAATCCCCAACGCCGCCAGAAGCAGCATCACCATCTCGTAGCTCAATCCCGGCACGAACAACGCGCCCGTCGCCAGCACAATTCCTGTCATGCCCGGCAGGATCATCCCCATCTCGATTTTTCGCCCCGAAACATGCCCCGCCAGGAAGCTTCCCACGCCAATCCCCAGGCTCAAGCCCGCCAGCAAATAGCTGCTCCTTGCTTCATCCACCTGCAGCACGTCCGTCGCGTACAAAACAATGTTCAGCAGCAGAATCGCGCCAAGAAACCAGAAAAACGTGTTCGCGATCACCGCCACCCACAGGACCGCATCCTTCCTCATCTTTTGAATCTCTTCCAAAAACTGTCTCGCCCAATTCCACTCGTAACGTCGTCCCGCATCCGCCGCGGGCACACGGCTGATGCCCAGGCTCGTCAGCAAGCCGAATAGTGACAATCCCATCAGTAGGAATCCCGACCATTGCTGTTCTCCGCGGAACCGGTGCGCCAGAAACCCTCCCCCTAGCGTTCCCCCAATCGCAGCCAGCAAAGTCCACAGCTCAATGACGCCATTCCCCCAGCTCAACTTGCTCGTCGGCAACAGTTCCGGAAGCAGCCCATACTTCGACGGCCCGAAAATCGCTCCCTGCATGCACACGAAGAACAGCGCCACCGCCGCCAGATCCAGCCTGTTCAACCACAGCGCATACGTCGCTCCGCCCATCGTCACCAGCTCCAGCAGCTTCGTACAAGCCGTCACGCTGCGCTTGCTGAACCGGTCCGCAAAATAGCCGCCAGGAATGGAAAATACGAGGAAGGGAATTGCAAAAACCAGCGGAACCACCAGCACAAACAAAAAATCGCGCTGTTCGCGCGAGATACTCGACTCCAGCACCAGAAAACTCACCAGCCACTTCAACGCGTTGTCGCTGAACGCTCCCTGAAATTGCGTCGCAATCAAGGCCCAAAATCCCACCAGCCCGCCTCTCGGGTCGCGGGCCGTCACCGGGCTCTCGACAGCACCTGGCAATCTCTCCATGTAGCCGCGAGTCTATCTTCTCCCGCCACCCTCCGCAACCCGCCACCCGTCTCGCCTTGCCTTTGCAGGGCCCGCCTTCTGAGGCGTGCCGTTCTTTGCCTGCCTCCGACATCGCAAGCAACAGGCCACGCTTCCGCGGAAAGTCTTGCCTTTATTTTCCGTTTTCCAATTTCCATTTTCCTTCCAGCCTCGCCTGCTCCCGCGCTTTACCGCCTTCCTCACTCATGCTATTTTCAATACAGTTCTCCCGGAGTGGCGGAACTGGCAGACGCAGCAGACTCAAAATCTGCCGGGGATCACTCCCCGTGTGGGTTCGACTCCCTCCTCCGGGACCAATTTTTCATCAATGTTTTAGCGGGTATTTCGCAGGTCGGCAGTGAGGTGTCACCACACTGTCACCGTCGTGGGGCTTGTTTCCACGCTGTTCGCACGGCATCTTCCAAGGCATCCCTACGTGCTGGCGTGAACGCCGAGTAGTAGCAGGCCAGCGAGGTCGAATAACGCATCATTCTGACAGGTTGGTGCGTTTTCACAAGCGCACAATTCGAGTTTGAGAACCGGAAACCCGCTAGGTGCTGTAGTAGTCGTGTATCGCCCACATCAGTACGGCGAATATCACGAAGAAGGTGAGCGTTACCCACCAATGTACAACTCCAAACGGAATGGGGAAGAGAACAACGAACAACCAGACCCACCACGGGAACCGTTTTTTCTTGGCAGGCTCCTCAATCATCTGGCACCTTCTGACTCCGAGTATATCAAAGCCCGTCAAAAGGCAGTGGCAAGAGCCTTGGCAGCGTCCCGGTTGGCGCGTTCATCCGTCACCGAAATGTAGACGCCAGTGGAAGCGAGCGACTTGTGCCCAAGTTTGCGTTGGATAGATTGCAGCGGAACACCCTGCTCCGCGAGGATGAAGCCGAGAGAATGCTTCAAACAATGGGGATGACGTTTTTCCTTCGGAAGGCCAGCCCGCTCCGCCAGCGATTGAAAGAGCCGGAAGAACGCAGAGCGGTCCATGCTGTTTCTCCCCGGGAAAAGAGACTGCCTGCTTCGCAACCGTTTATATTATGTGCAAGACGCTTCCGTAAAACAGCAGTCATATTGTAGAAATAATTTCCTGTTTGAGGGGGGCGTACGGGGGCGCATTTGGTAATGCTGTATTTTCAGCAGGTCACAGGCCCGTTAGAGCAGGCGAGAATGGCCCATGGCTTGCTAGGTAATAGTACGAAGTTTTCGTAGTATCTTCGTTGCGTTTGGATACTACTTTGTCCACGGGAGCAGGAATGACTTTAAGGCACGCTTTGACCCTTGTTGCTTTGTTGCTTTTCTTCGCGTCGGGTGCGATGGCCGATGGATTCGACCTTACGGCTACCAGCACCGCGGGCGATACCACGTCCCTGAACATCTCTTTGGTTCTTACGGGGTCGTTATCGGGAACTCCGGGCGTTTACGATATTACCGGGATCACGGGCACCGTGAACGGCGTGAACGTGACAAGCGCCCTGCCAGGAGCAGGAACAATCCTGGATTCTCCCGTCGTCAATGGCTGGTACATTGAGTACGACAATCTGCTCAATCTGAGCGCCCCCTACTTCGATCTTTACGGTCTTGGCTTTCAGTTGGCGAATGGCACGTACGCAAATCTTTACTATAACGGCTACGATCTTTATGCCCAACTGGGCGACAATCCTCCATTCCAGGAAGTCGTGACCGTGACGTCGCTCGTGGATCCGCCGCCCCCCTCCGTCCCCGAACCTGGCACTCTGGGGCTTCTATCTGTTGGGCTGCTGGCCTTGGGAGCCTTGGTGGCTCGGAAACAGGTTGTGTTGACCGCGAGCAGGTAGTTTGGACATTCTGGGGCGCCACATACACAACGTTCGATCCCGGCTTTGGTCCTTTCCCGAGCAACATTGCCTTTCGTGACGAATTCGTCGAAGCTCTGGTGCGCAGCGGCAAGGGGCCTTTGCCACTTCAGGTTTGATCAAGCGCTCGCCGCGACCATAGCACCCTCGCATCACCTGTACCTCTAGGCTCTTGACGCTGTTCCTCGCTCTTGCCACACTGCTCCCTGGTAAACGGCGGGACAATGTCCTCTCTCTCCTCCAATCTCGCCCCCATGAGCAACCGGCGACGCAGCCAGCGCGTCCTCCTTCGCATGCCCATCGCTGTCATCGCCTCCGGCCCCGACAAGAAAATGCTTCGCGAGAATACGCACACGCTGGTAGTCAATGCCCACGGCGCTTTGATCAATCTCGATCTTCCCGTGCGTGTCGGCCAGGTAGTGATTCTCCAGAATCCGGAAACCGGTGAGGAGCAATCCTGCCGCGTCGTCCGAATCAATCCCGTCCGCGACAGCAAGACAGAAGTGGGCATTGAGTTCCTCAAACCCGCTCCGAATTTCTGGCGCGTCTCGTTTCCTCCCGCGGACTGGGCGCCGCAAAACCCCGAAATCAGCGCCGACAATTTCTAGCCCACTCTTCCACTCTTATACCGTTTCACGGTTGCACTTCTTTGCTCTTCCCTGTGACCTCCGTGTCCTCTGTGGTGAGACTCTTTCCGCGCTCCTCTGCGGTCTCTCGGGGGCGAGTTCTTCCTACACAAGAATTCCCTCCATACTTGAATCGATTTAATGTAAACTGGCGCCAGTTGTCCCGGAAAATTGTTTCATTGCATTTGTTCTGCGAGGATTCCTATGTCTCCACTCCGCGCTTTCCATTTGTCCGTTTCTCTCCTTACAGCACTCCTTCTTTTCGCCTCTTTCGCTCACGCACAAGTTCCCGCCAGCCGCCAATATCTCGACGGCACGTGGCGCATGCAGTCTTCATGTCAGGAGAGCGCCAAAGGCGACCAAATCTCCAACGTCGGCTTTGACGCTTCCAAATGGCACGACGCCGAAATTCCCGGCACGGTTGTCGGCGCGCTCGTGACGGACAAAACTCTCCCCGATCCCAATTTCAGCATGAACCTGAAGCAGTTTCCCGGCTTCGTGATGGATAATCGTGGCGTTTTCGCCACGCGCGATATGCCCGAAAACAGCCCCTATCGCTGCTCCTTCTGGTTCCGCACGGAATTCACGGCTTCCAAGTCGTCCAAGTCTGCCGCATGGCTGCATTTTCTCGGCGTCAACTATCGCGCCAACGTCTGGCTGAACGGCAAGAAGGTCGCGGACCGTGCCGATGTCGCCGGAGCCTACCGCGAATTCGAGTTCCGTGTGGAAGACGCCCTCAAGAAAGGCGCAAGCAACGCCCTCGCTGTCGAAATCTTTGCCCCGGAAAAGTGGGACCTTGGCATTACCTGGGTCGACTGGAACCCCACGCCTCCCGACAAGGACATGGGCATCTGGCGTGAAGTCTTCCTGTCAGAGTCCGGTGAAGTTTCTCTGCGCAGTCCCTTTGTGAACCCCAAGCTCTCCTCCGACTTCCAATCCGCCGCGCTCAACGTCAGCGCAACACTGACCAACACGACCGATCACCCCGTGAAAGCCGCCGTGAAAGTCGATCTCGCGGGTGTGCAGGTCAGCCAACCCGTCGAACTCGCCGCCAAGGAATCGAAGATCGTCCGCTTCGCCCCTGAGCAATTCCCTCAACTGAATCTTCCCAAAGTTCATCTCTGGTGGCCCTACCAGATGGGCGAGCCCTATCTCTACACCGCGAAATTCCAGGTCATTTCGAACGGTTCTGAATCGGACAGTTCCGTCATCCAATTCGGCGCTCGCGAAGTTACTTCTGAGCTCACCAGCAACGGCGGCCGCCTTTTCAAGGTCAACGGCAAGAACGTCCTCATCCGAGGCGCGGCCTGGGCTCCGGACATGCTTCTTCGCTGGTCCTCGAAGCGCCTCGATGCTGACCTGAACTACGTCAAGCACATGGGGCTGAATTCGATCCGCCTAGAAGGCAAAGTCGACCGCGACGAATTTTTCGAGAAAACCGACGAACTCGGCCTGCTCGTCATGCCCGGTTGGTGCTGCTGCGACGCCTGGGAGCGCTGGAACCACTGGACGCCGGAAACCAAGAACATCGCTGCCTCCTCTCTTGTCGATCAGCTATCCCGCCTCCGCAATCACCCCAGCGTTTTCGTCTGGCTCTACGGGAGCGACAATCCTCCGCCACCGGAAGTCGAAAACATGTACCTGGACATCTTCAAGAAGATGGAGTGGCCCAATCCCACCGTCTCGTCCGCCAGCGAACAAACTACAACCGTAACCGGCAAATCCGGCGTGAAAATGACTGGCCCCTACGAATACGTTCCGCCGGTCTATTGGCTTGTCGACACGCAGGCCGGCGGCGCTTACGGCTACAACACAGAGACCAGTCCCGGCCCGGCGATTCCGCCCAAGGAAAGTTTGGAAAAATTCATTCCGAAAGACCACCTCTGGCCCATCGACGAATACTGGAATTTCCACTCCGGCCGCGATCGCTTTGCCACCGTCAACGTCTTCACCGATGCGCTTAACAAGCGCTACGGCCAGGCCACTTCGCTCGACGATTACGAACGCAAAGCCCAGGCGATGGCTTACGACAACGAACGTTCCATGTTCGAAGCCTACGCCCGGAACAAGTACACCTCCACCGGCGTGATCCAGTGGATGCTCGATAACGCCTGGCCCTCGCTCATCTGGCACCTCTACGACTACTATCTCGTTCCCGCCGGCGGCTATTTCGGCACGAAGAAAGCCCAGGAAATCGTCCACGTTCAATACGACTACAACACCAATTCCGTCTCCGTCATCAACGGCACCTATGAACCTATCCAAGGTCTCGAGGCCACCGCGCGCCTCTTTAACATCAACGGGAAGGAGATCGACCAGCGCCTTGGCAAAGTCGATCTGCCCCCCGATTCGGCTGTAAAAGCGTTTGATCTGCCCAAGCCTGCGAATCTGTCCACCACGTATTTCCTGAAGCTCTATCTCAATGACGCTTCGGGCAATCTCGTCAGCGAGAACTTCTATTGGCTCTCGACGAAGCTCGATACGCTCGACTGGTCCAAACGCAAAGACACCGTCTACACGCCGCAGAAAGAATTCGCGGACCTTACCGGCCTGAATTCACTGCCGCAGGTTAAGTTGGAATGGAGTTCGTCCGTGCATCAGCAATCGGGGAAGAGAATCGTCACCGTCAAAGTGAAAAACCCTGGCTCCAGCGTGGCGTTTCAGGTCCATCTGCGCGCCACCAAGGGCAAAGGTGGCGACGACATCGTCCCCATCTTCTGGGACGACAACTATTTCTCTCTGCTCCCAGGCGAAGAAAGGTCTGTCACCGGCGCCTTCGATCCAACAGATACCGATGGCAAGCCGCCGGTCCTCGAACTCGACGGCTACAACATCGCCCCAGCCACCGCCACCCCATAGCCTGGTAGGGTAGGGCGAGTCCTCGAGCGGTGCGCGTTTCTTGCTTGCTCTTGTGCACGGGCCGACCTTCAGATCGGCCCGCGCAGTTGCCGGTGTGGCAAAACCGGCAAGCGGCCGTAACCGCTTCACCGTAAGCTGTTGACTGTAAACTACTTCTCTCCCCGGTTACCCTTAGGAACCTCTAACCCTGGTTTCCTCCTTGCCATCCCTACTGTTAGCCACTAAGCTACTGTTTCTGTTGGAGGAACCCGTGCCTAAAGAGAAACCACAAGTCAACATCGGCGAAGTCATTAAAACCTATCGCAGCCAGCGCGGCTTATCGCAGGGCGACATCGAGCGGCGTACCGGCCTGCTCCGCTGCTACCTCTCCCGCGTGGAAAACGGCCACACGGTTCCTTCTCTGGAAACGCTCGCCAAGATTGCCGAGGCCATGGAAATTTCGCTCGCCGACTTTTTCCCCGGCACGGAAACGCCGCGCGACAAGGAAACCCAGAAGATGCTGGGAGAGCTCTCTCAGGACGAGATCCGTTTCCTTGCAGAAATCAAGAAGTACAGCACCACGCTCTCCGATGGCGACAAGCGCCTCGTTCTTGCGATGATTCGCAAGATGGCCACGCTCCTGCCGGCGCAGGCGGCCCAAGCGAAAAAGCAACCGCTGCGCCGCCCCTCGCCCTAACGCATCAGAACAGATGGCCTCAGAAGGCCGTCACTACAAAACCTTGCCGTTCTCGATGTGGTGAAGGGAAGACCTCGTTCGTCCTCTGTGCCCTCTGTGGTGAAACTCTTTTTTTCTTCTTTCTACGAATTCCGCGACCGGATCATCCGAATCGCCTCTGGCAGCGCTCCGCTTCCGCCGCCATTTCCCGCCCCGCCTTCTTCCTCGACCTTGTCCCCTTCGCCTGGCGCCAAAAACAGATTCGTCTCCACGGCGTACTGTTTGTTGTATAGCTCAAAATACCGCCCCTGCGCGGCGTACAGACTCTCATGCGTCCCGCGCTCCAGAATCTGCCCTTCCTGAATCACCAGAATCTGCTCCGCCCGCCGGATAGTGGACAACCGGTGCGCGATCACAAACGTTGTCCGCCCGCGCATCAGATACTTCAGCCCTTCCTGAATCAACGCTTCCGATTCCGAGTCGAGGCTGGAGGTCGCCTCATCCAGAATCAGAATCCTTGGATCCGCCAGAATCGCCCGCGCAATCGAAACGCGCTGCTTCTGCCCGCCGGAGAGCCGCACGCCTCGCTCACCCACGACGGTGTCGTATTTCTTCTCGAATGTCTCCGCGAACTCATCCACGCGCGCGATCCGGCAGGCCGCCAGAATCTCCTCCTCGCTTGCGTCCGGCCGCGCATAGGCCACGTTCTCCCGAATCGTTCCATCGAAAAGAAACGTTTCCTGCAGCACCACGCCGAGTTGCGTCCGATAGGAGCTTAGCTTGACCGTCCCGATATCGATACCATCCACCAAAACACGCCCTTGGGTCGGCACATAGAAGGCGGAAATCAATCCGATAATCGTCGATTTCCCCGATCCCGAAGGGCCGACCAGCGCGGTCACCGTCCCCGGGTGCGAAACAAAACTGATTCCATGCAGGACTTCCTTGTTCTTCTCATACGAGAAGTGGACATCATCAAATTGGACCCGGCCTTCAATGCGTCCCAGTGCCACTGCGCGCTTCGGGTCCTGGTCTTCCTTCGATTCGCTCAAAACTTCGCGTGTGCGCTCCAGGCCGGTGATGGCCTCCGTAATTTGCGTGCCTATATTCACAACCTGAAAGACCGGCGCCACCATCAGCACAAGGTACGCCGAGTAGGAAATCAGTTCGCCTTTCGTCATCGATCCGGCCAGCACTTCGCGCGCGCCCAGGTACATGATCACCGCGCTGACGAATCCCATCAGCGCTGCGCCCGAAAGGCTCATCAATGAAGTGGTGGTCAACGTCTTTAGCACGTTGTCCAGCAAACGTTGCGCGCCGCTGGCAAACACCTGCTCCTCACGATCTTCGGCGTGATAGCCCTTCACCACGCGCACGCCGCCTAGCGACTCCGTCAGCCGTCCGGTGACCTCCGCGTTGATTTTTGGCCGCGCCCGGAAAATCGGCCGAATCGCGGCAAACGCCTTGTTTAGAAAAAGCGCGAATACCACCAGCACGGCAAACGCAACCAGTGTCATCGTCGTGCTCGTGCGCAGCAAAATGACCAGCGCCAGGATCGCCGTCAGAACCCCGCCTACAAACTCCACTAATCCGGTGCCAATGAGGTTCCGGATGCCTTCCACGTCGCTCATGATCCGCGAGACCAGCACGCCCGTTTTGTTCGCGTCGTAGTACGCCACGGGAAGGCGCCCGATGTGCGCCTGCACCTGCTTGCGCATGTCCGTAATCATGCGCTGCGCCGACTTCGAGAGAAGTTGCGTCAGCGTGAAGGAAGTCGCTCCCTGTATCAGCGTGGCGCCCACGACAGCCAGCACAATGGGCAGAAGCAGGTTTACCTGGTGCTTGTCGATCACATTGTCGAACAGGTATTTGCTGGAGCCGGGGAGCACCAAGCCCGCCACGCGGTTAATCGCCACCAGCACAAGCCCCAGCAGGAGCATTCCGCGCCGCGGATGCAGCAGCGCCCAGATTTCGGGCAGGGAACTCCACTTGATCTTCTTCTTTGCCGGTTTAGGCACGGCTTCCGCCGTCACCGTTGCCGTGGTCGCTGTTGTGGCCATTCAGGGTCCTGAGTCCTTGGAAGGATACCCCGTTCGATGCGCCACTGGCGAGCAGGGTACGCGCCAGAAGGGCTGCGGCAACTGACGCTCCGTCCCGCCACTCGTCCATCGTCCTCCTGTTTGCCTGGCCTGCACTTCGGACCAGTGGTTTCGCGGAATTCCCGCAAGTATAGTTTCGGCGTTTGGGAGTGGTGTCCTCACGGGGAAGAAGTGAGGTCCACCATGTATTGCGAATATTGTGGGATAGCGATTCTGCCGCAGCGCCCCGTCTGCACGCGTTGTGGCAAAACTCCGACCCGGCAATGGATGCAGTTCATCAGCCTGCTCGTGCTATTCCTCACGATACTCGGAAACTCCCTGGCCGGTTGGTGGGTGTTGCCGCATCTGAGCGCCGCACATCCTTCCCGCCTGTTTTTCCGCGCGTGGCTCTGGTTTGACGTCAATAGCGCCCGTTACGGATGGATGCCGCTGGCGCTGGGCCTTCTGGCGTGGGAGTTCTTTGTGTGGCGCAAGATACGCAGGAACAAACCCATGCCCAAAATCAAAGGATGGATCAGCCGCAAACTCCTTACGTTCGTGCTCGCCGCCGGTTTTGCTCCCGTCCTGCCGTGGTGGCTGCCCGCCGGCCAACCCTCGGACAAGACCCTTGCCGTGCTCTCGCGCTATCCCGGATTGCCCCTTGCCGTTTCCTGGTGCGCCGTGCTTTTGGTAGCTGCGATCCTGTGCATCAAGTCGGAAACGCGCGACCTCCTGCTCGGCAAGGGCAAGGTCTTGTCTCTTGTCAGCCTGAGCGCCCTCGCGGTCCTGCTCGCGCTCACCCTCCTTGGTTGGTCCACGACGTAGGTACTTTGCTCAAGTTAACCGTAATGAACCCATACCCACCCTATGGTCTGTGGAAATAACTGCAAACACAGATAGTTAGCGGAGGGGGCTGTCGATGTGTGGGAAACAGAGGACTTAGCGGAATCCGGCGAAAAGACGAGGCGTTGCGGGTGAAGAGAAGAAGCACAATCACAGCGTCCCGCGACCATAACCCTACACGCTATCAGAATATTTATCGAACGTCAATAAGTACTGTACAGTTATTCTGTTCGAATAGCCTCGAGCTGTCGACGGAGGCCCGTAGTCTAGAGTTAGCAGCGAAGATTTGCGTCCCCAGCAAACCCAAGGCCCACATGCAAAAGCGCCAATCCTCCAGAATCAGCCGACATAATCGAACAGAGCCATGAACCCAAAGTCCATGTGCAACTGCTGGTGGCAATGGAACAGAGTGAGCCCCGGATTGTCCGCGACAAAATCCACTTCGGCTTCCTGGTAACCGCCGACCATCACCACGTCCTTCAAGATGCCGCTCGTAGGAACTCCCGCAATGCGTGTCAGCTCAAAGTTATGCCGGTGAAGATGGATGGGATGAATGTCGTCGCTCGCGTTGCGCATCTTCAGCCGGTAGCGCTTGCCCTGCTTCAGGTGAAACATGGCGGGCGCCCTGTCTTCGGACATCGGAAACGCCGTGCCGTTAATCGTCCACAGGTTGAACCCTTCATGAGCCGCGTTGTCTTTGGCAAAGGTCATCTCGATGGTCTCGTCCGGGGCCGCAGCAGCATCCCCGGCTTTACCGAACAGCGCATAGCTCCACTTGAAGGGCGCCGGGGCAGCCCACGCCGGAGCCCCCTTGCGTCCCGCGTACTCCACGACGATGCCCATGCCATGATGCCGGTCGTCGTCCGCAAGATCGCCGAGAACCCACACGCCGGGATGATTCATCTCGACAATGGCGGAGATACGTTCAGCCGTTCCGAGCCACAACACCGGCACTTTCACTGGATTCGGCACGGGATTGCCGTCGAGAGCCACCACCTGAAACGTGTGACCCGGCAAGGCCAGGCTGCGAATCTCCGTCGCGCTGCCGTTCAGCACATGAAACAGCACGCGCTCGCCCGGCTTCACGCGAATCGGGTCGCCGTGCCCGAGCATCTTCCCGTTGATGGTGAACGAGCCGTAGCCGACTTCGAATCCATGCGGCATGCCTTTGGCCAGCGAGGCTTTCATCGCGGATTCGCCCGCGTCCTGGAGCGCTTTTGCGCGCGTGGCCGGCGTCAGAAAATTCATGTCCATATCGCCGCCGCGGCTGAAGGTCGGCTCGAATTCTTTCAGGGTCAGGAAGACCTCGCGGTCATAATTTCCCGGTGAAGATTTCGGCTCGATATACACCGGCCCGACCTGTCCGCTGTATTGACCGGCGGCGAGATCGGCGCCCGCGCGGTTATGCGTGTGATAGAACCGCAAGCCCGATGGCCCCGGTGTGAACGTGATTCGCCGCATCCCATGAGCGGGGATATACGGCGTGCCTTCCTCGGCCGCGCCATCCACGTCCGTTGAAACACGCTGGCCGTGCCAGTGCAGCTGCTCCGGAGTATCCGTTTCGTTGAAGAGGTCAATCGTGACCGGCTGGCCTTCCTTGAATCGGAGAAGTGGACCGGGAAACTGGCCATTGTAAGTGGTCACGCCGACAATACGCTTCGGCGCGATCTCCACCGCCGCGTTCTTAATATGAATGGCATAGTCAGCAGGAGTATCCGCCCCGGCAGGAAGCGATCGGGCAACGAGGTACGCTCCCGTGGCAAGACCTGCATTTTGCAGAAAAGTGCGGCGTGAAAGTGACCGAGGGTTCATCCAATGCTCCTTAACGAGATGACGGACGCCGCTGTTCCAGCGCCCACGATCCGCCGCCCGCAACGATCAGAAAGAGCAGGGAACAGAGCATAGCAAAGTCTGTGCGGGCGTCGCTGACCATGTACCAGAAACCCTGGACAGGCCGGGACAGTTCCGGCAGCTTGGTCGTGACGATGGCGGTTGTGATGATAATCAGCAAGGGAATCGAGGCGATGCGGGTCCACAGCCCGAGAAGTACCAGCCCGCCACAGACAATCTCAAACGTGGCGACAAAGTGCGCCGTGAAAGCAGGATGAGAAAAACCGATGCGCGTGAAGCGGTTGACGCCCATGTTTGGGTCCGTGAATTTGAGTATGCCCTGAGTGAAGAAAATCAGCCCAACCGCCAGACGAATGAAAAATATGCCGGCTGGCCCTGAAGATGGCCGAAAAAAGAAACCAAACAGGGAATTCATGACTCCTGCACTCTCTCCTTAGACGCGGTTCGCCCCGCCTTTGGTGCTGGGCACCACCAAGATACTCTCGCTACGACGCGAAGGCTTTGATCATTATTTATTCTGCTAAGTCGAGCTTGCGGAGGAGAGCCTGGAAACGCGGGTCGGGGCGAAGTGGCGCCCAAACGGGTTCGCCGTCGAGAATGATGATGACGCCCAATCGGTGTTCGTAGGCTTTTTCGAGCCAGTCGATGGCCCGCTGGGTATCGCCGAGCACGCAGGAGACCAGCGCCAGATAGTATTCGACGCCGGTTTCGATGGAAGGTTCAGCGAGCAGTTCGTTGAGAATTTTTCTTGCGTCATCGAATTGGCAGGCAGCAACACAGGCCCAGGCTTCCAGGCCGAGCGCGATCTGACGGTTCTTGGTGTGCAGACTGATGATAGGACGGGTCTGCGCCGCCAAATCGGGGCGCTTGCCGGTGATGCAGGCGTAAAGGCGCACACGCGCAGAATGTAATAATCGTCCGGATGGAGCTCCAAGGCGGAGTTCATGACGCGCAAGCCCATCTCGTCGTCCCCCGCACAGTGCAACATCCAGCCATAGTGCGCCTGGAATAAAGGCGTGAGGGGATCGAGTTCGACGGCCTTGCGCATGCACTCCACCGCTTCGGTGTATTTCCGCCGCGTAAGCCAGTACACGCCGAAACCGTGATGGGCGATGGCCAGGTCAGGGCGCAAGTCGATGGCCTTCTGATAGTGCATCAAGGCTTCCTTGCCGTTGAATCTGTACTGCAAGGCCACCCAGCCGAGTGTGGCGTGGGCCTCGGCAAGCGAGGAGTCGAGTTCGAGAGCACGCTTGGCAGCGGCCTCGGCGCGAGGGTAAGCCTCGACGCCAAGGATGAAACCGTAGAAGCCCATCATAGCGAGCGCGTAACCCAAGCCTGCGTAGCTGGGGCCGTGCGTAGGGTCGAGAGCGATGACCTGTTGGAAGAGGCCCGTCGCTTTGCGCAAACCGTCCTCGCTCCAGCGATAAGACTGTTGTAGCGCCTGGAGGTAGATGCGATACGCTTCCGGATTTTGCGTCGTGCGCGACGGTGGGCGCTTGCGGTTTTCGACGGAGAGGCGCTGCTGCAGGCGGCCGGCGATTTCCCGCGCGATTTCGTCCTGCACCTCAAGCAGATCTGCCATTTTCCGGTTGTAGTGGTCGCCCCAAAGCTGGTCCTGCTTCAGTACGTCCACCAATTCGGCTTTGACGATGAGCGTGTCCTTGTGCTGCGCGACGCGGCCGCTGACGACTCCGCGAACACCCAGCTCGCTGGCGGCGGTAAAGGGGTCGACGCCTTTGCCCTTATAGCGAAAGACGACGCCACGGGGGACGACGCGCAACTTCGTCATGCGAGACAGATCGTTGATGATGGTTTCGGTGATGCCATCGCTGAGGTAGTCGTTGGCCGGATCGCCGCTGACGTTTTCAAAAGGCAGCACCGCAAGCGAATCGACATTCTTGCTGACTCTTGCTTCGCGCGATTTGGGGGCGCTGGGGCCGGAGGACGACCCGGCCGCCGGGACGCGCCCCGAAGTCGAATCGCGCTGCAGGCGCTTTAAATCCGCACGAAGTTCCGCCGCACTCTGGTAGCGAAAGTCCGGGTCTTTTTCAAGCAGCTTGACGATGATCTCCTGCAATTTCGCGGGCAGCTGCGCGTTCAGCTTTTTTGCAGGGGGTGGTTCGCGATTCAGGATGGCATCGAAAACGATCGCCGAAGTGTCTCCGCCGAACGCTTGCTGCTGGGTGGACATCTCGTACAATACGGCGCCAAAACTGAACAGATCCGTGCGGCCGTCCAGGGTTTCGCCGCGGGCTTGCTCCGGGGACATGTACGCAATCGTTCCGAGAGCCGTGCCGGGGCTGGTGAGCAGCAAGGCCTCGGCGGCACGGGTGGCGAGGGTCTCGCCCTGTTCGAGCGGGCCGCCGGGTGCGGAGAGCTTCGCGAGTCCGAAGTCGAGAATTTTGGCGTGGCCGCGTTGCGTGAGGAAAATATTGGCGGGCTTGATGTCGCGATGAATGATGCCTTTGGCGTGGGCAGCGTCCAGAGCGTCAGAGACCTCAATAGCAGCCGTTAGCAAACAGTCCAGTTCCATGCGCTGTGCGGTGATGGCGTGCTTCAGCGTTTGCCCCTCGAGATACTCCATGACGATGAAGGCTTTGCCGTCGGCTTCGCCAATGTCGTAAATCGTGCAGATGTTCGGGTGATTGAGCGCGGAGGCGGCGCGGGCTTCGCGGCGAAATCTTTCCAAGGCCTGCGGGTCATGTGCCAATTCCTCGGGCAGGAATTTCACGGCGACAAAGCGGTCCAGGCGCGAATCCAGGGCTTTGTAGACAACGCCCATTCCGCCGCCTCCCAGCTTTTCGAGAATGCGGTAGTGAGATATGGTTTGCCCGAGGAGTCCGTCGGCGGTCGGCACAGTGCGCCCATGTTAGGTTGCAACGCAGGTCAAGTCAACGCAGGTGCGGAGCGAACCGCCGTTCGCAGGGCCTTGTGCCAAGGTTGAGCCGAGGAAATTTTTCGCTTCGAATCCGTTTAATCCTTCTGTCTGCCCTCTGTGTCCAGGCCTCGGAGAAGGGCCTCAATTTCGGGCTTGCCGGCGTGCTTGGCCCAATCCGCCGGTGTAGCCTGCCAGAGGATATCCTTCAAATCCGTTCTGGCCCCGCGTTTGACCAGCAGCCGCACAACTTCCTCGTGGCCCTTCGCGGCAGCCTGATGCAGAGGGGTCGTATGCGAATGGCCGCCCACCGGGTTATATCGATTTGGGTTTTCGCCCGCGTCGAGCAACAAACGAACGATCTCCAAATGACCAAAATCCGCGGCCAGGCTGAGAGCCAAGTGCCGATCCTCTCCGGTCGCGGCCGGGAGCAACCGGCGCGCGTCTTCCACTCGCCCCAGCGCCGCTGCCAGCGGCAAGTCCATTCGGGCGCCGCGTTGGAGCAAAGCCCGCAGCGCTTGCAGTTCACCGTGCAGCGCGGCTGCATGGGCGGCGGAATTCGGATCCGCACCGTAGTCACATAAGACGCCGATCAGGGCAAGTTGCACGCCACATTCCCGCGGCACGCTTCCCGTCGAGACCAGCATGAGCGCCTCATTCCGTGCGGACTGGCTTGCGCCGGCATCGAGAATGACCCGGGCAATCTCCACAATGTTCGCCGGCAGAGTGCCATGACGAACCGGATTTTCCGCCACGAATTCCAGTAGCGTTGGATTCCTGAAATAATTGCCGCCCTCGAACACGACTTGCTGATGCGCCAGATGGGGATGTTTTTTCAAGTACGCGCGGAGGGCCGACGCTTCGCCCGCGTCCAGCAGATCCACCGCGCGGCGAAAGAGTTCGTCTTCGATTCGCTGCTCGTGGGGCAAATCAAGCCGATCGGAGAGGGTCGGCCGTTCGATATGCCGTTTCAATCGCGTCCAGCTGGGAAATCCATACTCGCGAGCAATGGCAAGCTGCGCATCACTGAGCTTGAGCTCGGCGCCGAAGATTTCCGAATCGGTAGCGCGACCGAAGCGCGGATCAAACTCCCTGAGGCGTTGCGCAGCGCCCGGCGCGCAGGCGGCGTGCTCCTTGAGCAGATCTTTGGCTTGATACTTAAGGTGAGTGAGGTCGGGATTCGACGGTAGACGTCTGACAGGCATGGCGAACTTCCTTTCGTATGCCCAGGTCCGCATTTCACGGGCGAAAGTCAGTTCGTAAAACGAATTGTCAGAAGCAGGTGGACTTCTGTCCTTTCCGCGGACCGGATGCGCCCTTTGCGCTCCCGAAATATACCACAAGAGGCGGGGAGCGGCGGGCCAGCCAACCTTTGAGGTCGCGCCAATCGCCGCGGCCCCGGGGTTACTTAAGGTACCCCGGCTATTGCGCAATTTGCTGGGGAAATGCCATGATTTAGGTAGTTCCTGCCGCTCGGCGTAAATGGCAAGACTCTGCACTCGCCATTGTCCCCTCGCTCCATGGACTTGGGACTGAGAGCGTTCGCTCCAGTAACTCGAGGTCCAGCCGGACGATTACCACCGTGCGCCGCGGGAATGAGGGTAACCTTATGGCACTGACGGAAGAACAATTGCTAACCGCAAAAGAACTGATCGCCCTCGAAGAAGCTTATGGAGCGCACAATTACCACCCGCTGGATGTGGTCATCGAGCGGGCCGAGGGCTGCTGGGTTTATGACGTGGAAGGGAAGCGCTACCTGGATTGTCTGGCGGCCTATTCCGCGGTGAATCAGGGGCACTGCCACCCGCGCATTTTGGAGACACTGATCGAGCAGGCGCGCAAAGTCACCCTGACTTCGCGGGCTTTCCGCAATGCCCAGCTGCCACTCCTTTATAAAGACCTGCACGAGCTGAGCGGCATGGAGAAGGTCTTGCCGATGAATTCCGGCGCCGAAGCGGTGGAGACTGCCGTGAAAGCCGCGCGGAAGTGGGGTTACACAAAGAAGGGAGTTCCCGAGGGGAAGGCGGAGATCATCGTTTGCAGCGGGAATTTCCACGGGCGAACGATAACGGTCATCAGCTTTTCCAGCGAGGAACAGTATCGACGAGGCTTCGGTCCGTTAACGCCGGGCTTTCGCATCATCTCGTTTGGCGATGCGCGCGCCTTGCGCGAGGCCATTACTCCAAACACTTGCGCGTTTCTCTGCGAGCCGATCCAGGGTGAGGCGGGAATCGTCATTCCGCCGGACGGCTATTTGCGGGAGGTGGAGAAGATCTGCCGCCAGCACAACGTTTTGCTTATGGTCGATGAGATTCAATCCGGCCTGGGACGCACCGGCAAGCTCTTCGCTTATATGCATGAGGGAATCCAGCCGGACGTTTTGATCATCGGAAAAGCGCTCGGCGGCGGTTTTTATCCGATTTCGGCTGTGCTTGCGTCCGGAGAGATTCTGGGAGTGTTCGGGCCGGGCGATCACGGCAGCACCTTCGGAGGAAACCCGGTGGCTTGCGCCGTGGCTCGAACCGCGCTGCGTGTGCTGGTGGAAGAAAAGCTGGTGGAACGATCGGAGGAGTTGGGTGGCTACTTTCTGGCCAAGTTGCGGGGCCTGCGCAGTTCCTTGATTAAGGAAGTTCGCGGGCGTGGATTGTGGATCGGCGTCGAACTGCACACGCAAGCACGGAAATACTGCGAAGCACTGAAGGAAGAAGGCGTGCTCTGCAAGGAGACGCACGATCGCACGATTCGAATCGCGCCGCCGCTGGTCATTAAGAGGGAAGAGATTGATTGGGCGTTCGAGCGGCTGCAGAGGGTGCTCGCCTGAGCTGCCAGTTGTAAGTTCTAAGTTTCAAGTTACAAGTTTCAGAAAAGAGCAGCGGCGAATACGCGTCCCGCTTGTGTTGCGCACCCAAGACGGCGATTTGGCAGACTTAAAACTTAAAACTGATAACTTCTTTCAGTCGGCTGCGTCGGAGGTGCGGGGTTTCGCGGCGGGGGTTTCGAAGTGCAGGACACTGCTCACAAACTGGCTGAGCGTGCCGCCCAGATGGCTGAGGACGCGCTGCTTCAGGCCGGTGTAATCCTGCGTCCCGCAGAACAGATCGGAGAGTAGCTGACGGAAGACGGCATTGCGCTGCAGGAACTGCACCATGCGCGTGGTGACCGCCGTTCCGAGGAACGAACCGCGATAGAACCGGCGCACGATTCGCGCCGCAAATTCCAGCTCCAGAGAAAACGACGAACGAACGCGTGACGGATACTTCTCCGGGCATCCTTCCGCCAGCGATTTCCCGAGGATTTCTCCCGAACGCATCGCGTAGAAGAGTCCTTCGCCCGTAAGCGGATCAACCCAAGCCGCGGCGTCTCCACAGAGTGCCCAATTGCGTCCGACGACAGCGCGGTCGGCCAGCGTGCGAACCTGCGGCGCGGGAAGTACGTGGCTGTAGAACTTCGCGTGTGAGGTGTCAATCTGCTCCGTCCCGGCAAACTGGTGGAGATGGCCGCGCAGTTCCGCGCTGGTGTGCGCCTGCATGCTGCCGCAAATGCCGAGGGAGATATGATCCGCGCGCGGAAAGGACCAGATGTAGCCTTCGAACTCCGGCAGAAACTTGATCAGGATTTGATCCGCGGTCTGCGGGACGAAGTATCCCTGGGTCATTTCGAGCTCATCGCGTGCGAGCGCGCGGGTTCCAGGCAGGAACTGGTTCCGGGCGCCACCTGCCAGAACCAGAAAATCCGAGTCGTGCCAATCACCGTCCACGGAATAGCGCGGCCGATCGGTGGAAGTATCGATATTGTGGACACGAGAACGATGGATGCGGCAGCCGGCCTCGCGGGCGCGGTCAAGCAGCAGTCCGTTCAAAACAGTGCGGGAATAGATGACGATCGGGTGCTGCAGGTCGAGCGCGGCTCGTTGATTTTCCGCGCTGATGATTTCCACCTTCTGAATCAGCTTTTTGGGTAACGGATTATCGAGCAGGAAAGGGAAGCACTGCGTGGCCTTATAGGTCAGCCCGCCGCCGCAAGGCTTCTCCCAGGCTAGATGTTCGTCGTAGATATCTACGGTGTGACCGGCATGCGCGAGCTGTTCGCCGCACATGGCGCCAGAGGGCCCACCACCGACAATGACATAGTCAGCCATGCGTCACCGCAATTTCAGTTGTTGCCATCTCCGGCGCAGGAAGGATGGACCGCACCTTGGGGAGCCCAGCGTCTCCTAGGACAATGGAAAGAGCACCAGACAAAACCCTGTAAGAAGTATAGCACCGAACAGCGCAGCGACCGTTGGAGAGCCGGACTGCCTGCGTACCAATTGGATACCCAGGCCGGTGAGAATGAACTCCAGCGCGAAATAGGGAGACAGAAGCACCAGCAGGATCTCGCCACTATGCAAATAGAGGACAGCCGCGACCAAGGAGAGCCAGGAAAGAACGATTAGTCCGACCCAAAAGAGGAAGCGTTTACGGCCGTTCACGACCGGCCCCGCGAGAACCTCCATTCCGTAAAGGAACAGGAACGCTGCCAACAAGAACAGCGGGAAGCGTTCCAAACGAGGCAGGTCCAGCCAGGCTTCCGTCGCTGTCAGTCCGAGCCAGGCCATGATGAGGCCTTGCAGAAGGGCTCCAGCGACGACCGCACCCAGGACCAGGCCCGGGCGCGTCCGGAAGCCCTCGCGGGCGGAGCGCAGGTGCAGGAGGATCAGTCCCAGCCCGACGATCAGGAAGAAGCTCGCTAGATAAGCGCCTTCGAACAGATGCAGGGCACGCAGCGGCTGCCAATAGTGCAGCAGATGAACTACGAAGATTCCCAAGAGCGCGACTTCCAGAGCGCCACGCAGCCACGGTACGGTGCCGGCCGGATCCAAGCCGGTTTGCGGTTTGTTGCCGATCATCTCGTAGAGGAACGGTCCGGCAATGAGAACGATGCCGACAAGCCCTAGCAGACAACCGAGCAAAGCCAAACGATTCGGCAGGCGCGCGGCGTTTGGCAAAGAAAGTACGCGGGCGGCCCAGTCCTGCGCTTCGCGCGCAACCGTAGGAGAAAACAGGACGCTGACATGGGAGTTCCACGGCACGACGGAATACTTCACCCAAGAATACGGGCTGCTTGCGGCGAGGTCGGCGGCATTGTCGACAAGGCCTTTAGGCTCGAACTGGCCCACCAGGATGCGCGTGTTCGGCACAAGCAGTGGCACCGTGTGGTAGAGCAGGTTCTCCGGATTTACACCGTGGGCCGCGACCATCGGAGCGGGAGAGATGGCGATCACGCCTGCCGGGCGGAATTTATCAGCCACGCGAAGGGCCACCGCTCCACCCATCGAGTGTCCTGCAAGAATGGTGCGATCGGGAATGATCATGCCGCGCGCGGCCAGACCGCGCAGGAGCGAACTGCCGCAAGATTCGGCCTGGTCCGGCGTGAACGGACCCGGGGAGCGGCCGTGGCCGGGAAAATCGGGTACGAAGACGCGGAGGCCAAGTTCGGCAAGCGCCTGCGCCAGGTACTGCATGGTCATTTTATTGGCGGCGAGCCCATGAAACAGCACCACGGAGCCGGTTTCGGGGGTCGAGAGCAGGTCGGCGCGGCTCACCATCACCAGATCCACGCGGCAGGAGGCGGCATCCGTGACGTAACGGCGTTCGGTGTAGCGGTGTGTGGGGTAAAGAGCGATCAGTCCGCCAACGAACAAACAGAGAATGCCGACAACTGCTTGCAGAACCTGTTTTTTCTTATTCAAGCAAAGCGCTCCCGGAATCGGCGAAATCGGAGGGCGTGATAAACTGAGATTTCAGAACCGGCAGGGGTCCTGCTTTCTTCAACGAACATGGAGTGCCTTTGCACGAAGCGGTCTTGACACTAGAAGAAATGATTGTGCGGTACGGTCGGGAGAAACGCAACGGCAAGCGGGTTGTGTTCACGAATGGATGCTTTGATTTGCTGCATCCTGGCCACATTCACAGCCTGGAAGCCGCGCGTGGACTGGGCGATTGCCTGATTGTGGGAATCAACAGTGATGACAGCGTGCGCGTCCTGAAGGGCGAAGGGCGCCCGCTGATTCCGGCCGAAGAACGCGCCGAGATTCTGGCCAGCCTGGAATGCGTGGATGGCGTCGTGATTTTCGACGAGTTGACCCCGCAGAAAGTGATTGCGGCGCTCGTTCCAGACGTTTTGGTGAAGGGAAGCGATTGGCCAGGGAATCAGATTGTGGGCAGGGAGGAGGTCGAGGCCGCGGGCGGGAAGGTTGTGCTGATTGACAACGTGCCGGGATACTCGACGACGGAGATTTTGAAGAAGATTAGAGAATGATCCACGCTTCGCGGACTCTGCTCGGAATGACGGAAGCGGGTCCCGGGAAGTATGCAACGAGTTTGATGAGGAACAGTGTTAAGAAAGACGCCGCGCAATAGGGACCGAATCCAGGACTAGATGATACTGCCGGCGGTGAGAGAGCGATTGGAGGCACTTCTGCGCCACCCTGCCATGGAGGGCGTGGTGGGAGAGGTACGCTCCGGCGCGAACCTCGTGGGCCTTTCCGGGCTGCAGGACGTGGCAAAACCGCTGGTGGCGGCGTATGTCGTCCACGAATTGCGGCGCCCCGCCTACTTCATTACGGAGAATAACCGGCGCGCTGAAGAGTTGGCCGAATCCCTGCGCTTCTTCTCTGAGATTTTTCCCGGACCTACGGGCGGCGTCGCCGTACTTCCCGCTTTCGACACGCTCCCCTGGGATCCGCAAGCGCCCCACGCCGACATTCTGGAGCGCCGAGCGGCCACGCTCTACCGCCTGGCGAACGGGGAAGTGTCCATCGTTGTGGCGCCCGCCGCATCCTCGCTCTGGCGTTACCACGATCCGTACGTCTATCTGACGCTTGCGAGAACCCTCTTCAAGGACACCGAAGCGATTCACGAAGAACTGATCACCCACCTGGCGAGCATCGGCTACGCGCGCACGGAGATGGTCGAACTGCCCGGGCAATTCGCCGTCCGCGGCGGCATTGTGGACGTCTTCTCGCCGGAAGCTCTGCGGCCGGTGCGTATCGAGTTGCTCGGAGACACCGTGGAATCCGTTCGCGAATTCGACCCCCGCACGCAGCGCTCGATCGCGCCGGTGGTGAAGACCACGATCCTGCCTCTAGCAGAGTGGAGCGTGCCCGCACCCGGGAGCCGCGAAGCCGAAGAATGGGAGCCGGGGAGTTGGGGCGGCTTTACCAAAGAGCCCGGTGGCAGCGCGCTATTCGAGCTGGCGGAAAGCTCGCTGAAGCCGATTGTGTTTCTTGACGAGCCAGAAACGCTGCGGGAGACGCGAAGGAAAATACTGGAAGACGCCACCGAAAATTACGAGCGGCATGGCGCGGCGAATGCGCCACTGGTTACGGATTATTTCTGGAGCGAAGAGGGCTGGGAGAAAGCGCTGAACAAGACGTCGCGGATTGAGATGGAACAGTTGAACCTGGCGCAATCCGACGGCCAGCGGTTTGAGTTGATCGCCAGGCCAAGCACGCGTTTTCACGGCGACGTCGTAGCCTGCCTCGGCGACATTCGTTCGCAAACTTCGGCCGGTGGCACGGTGTTCCTCACGGCGGCCAGCACGGGGGAGCTCGAACGTTACGCGGACATCTGCCGTGAGTATGAAGTTCCCTACGTCTTGGGAGAAACCGAGGAAGCCGCCGCGGGATTCACGGCGGAAAGCGCTTCGGAAACGGCTCGTCTGCTGCTGATGCGATCGCCTTTCGCGGGCGGCGTGGCGTTTCCGGAAGTCAACCTCACGCTGTATGGAAATGCGGACTTGTTCGATGTGGCGGCCGCGGTGGAGCGCCCAAGCCGGAAGATCCGCACGTCGGGGTTCTTCGCCGACTTTGCGGAATTGAAACCGGGAGATTTCGTCGTCCACGTCGATCACGGAATCGGCCAATTCGAGGGGCTGCGGCTCATCGAATCCGACGGCCGGCGAGGCGAGTTCATGCTGTTGCGCTACGCCGAAGATGCGCGCTTGTACATGCCGCTCGAGCGCATGGACCTGGTGCAGAGCTATCGCGCGGTGGAAGGAACCCACCCCGCGCTCGATAAACTTGGGGGCACGGCGTGGAACGCTCGCAAGACGCGCGTGCGCAAGTCGCTCGAAGACATGGCGGACAAGCTGCTGGTGCTCTATGCCGAGCGAAAAACCGCACAGGGGTTTGCGTTTTCTTCGGATGGAACTTTTCAACGGGAATTTGAGGACGCCTTTGAGTTCGAAGAGACACCGGACCAGCTCTCCGCCATCTCCGACGTGAAGCGCGACCTGGAAAAATCTTCTCCAATGGACCGGTTACTATGCGGCGACGTGGGCTACGGCAAAACCGAAGTGGCCATGCGAGCGGCGTTCAAAGCGGTGACGGAGAACAAGCAGGTCGCTGTGCTCACGCCCACGACCGTTCTGGCCTTCCAGCACTTTGAGACATTCAAGAAGAGATTCGCCGCCTTCCCCGCGCGAATCGAGATGTTGAGCCGATTCCGCAGCGCTGCGGAACAGAAGCAAATCCTGGCGGACATCGATACCGGCAAGGTAGATATCGTGATCGGCACGCACCGGCTGCTCTCCAAGGACGTGAAGTTTCAGGATTTGGGCCTGCTCGTGGTGGACGAAGAGCAGCGCTTCGGAGTGGCGCACAAGGAGCGGCTGAAAGACATGCGGAAAAACGTACACGCGTTGGCGCTTTCCGCCACGCCGATTCCGCGCACGCTGCACATGTCGCTGGTGGGCTTGCGCGATATGTCCGTGATCGAGACGCCGCCGAGAGACCGGCTGGCGATTCAAACCGTGGTGTCGTCCTTCCACGAAGAGATCGTGCGGAAGGCCATCGAAAATGAGCTGGCGCGCGACGGGCAGGTCTACTTCATTCACAATCGTGTCGAGTCCATTTACTCGCTGGCGAACCTGGTGACGAAACTCGTCCCCAAAGCGCGCGTCGTCGTCGGCCACGGCCAGCTGAGCGAGCGCGAACTCGAGCAGGTGATGCTGAAGTTCATCCGCGATGAGGCCGACGTACTGGTCGCCACGACGATCGTCGAAAACGGGCTGGACATTCCCCGGGCAAACACGATTCTGATCAACCGCGCCGACCGCCTAGGTTTGGCGGAGCTCTACCAACTGCGCGGCCGGGTAGGTCGCTCCAGCCAGCGAGCCTACGCCTATCTGCTTGTGCCGCCGGAGCGGGTGCTAACCGAAGTCGCCCGCAAACGGCTGGCAGCCATGAAGGAGTTCAGCGAACTGGGCGCGGGCTTCCGCATCGCGGCGCTGGACCTGGAGCTCCGTGGAGCGGGGAACATGCTGGGCCGCCAGCAGCACGGCCACATTGAGGCGATTGGCTTCGATATGTATGTGCAGATGCTGGAGCGGGCCGTCGCCAAGCTGAAAGGCGAAGAGGCTGCGCCAGAACTGCGCACCACACTCAGTCTGGGGTTGGATGTGCGCATCCCGCCGGAGTACATCCCGAGCGAGAACCTGCGCCTGCGGACTTATAAGCGCGTTTCCTCGGTTGCCAGCGAATCGGAGAAACAAGACGTGCACAAGGAACTGGAGGACAGGTTTGGGGCTCTTCCGAAAGCCGTGGAAAACCTTCTGGAGTTTGCCGTCCTCAAATCCATGTGTGAGCGCTTGCGGATTGCCGCCGTCGAGCGCCAGGGAAGCAAGATTGCGCTCCGGTTCCACCCGGAAACTACCCTCGAGCCTGCCGCAGTGGTAAAGGTGGTGCGGTCGCGGAAAGGCATCAAGCTCGATCCCAGCGGGGTGCTGTGGATGGAAGTGGAGCGGGGCGAGCAGGCGACCGCGGCATTGTACAAGGTTTTGGCTGGCCTGGGCGGGCAAAGCAAGGCTGACATGGCGCGCAATCCAAGTTAAACTTCAACAATGGGGAAAAATATGACAAAAGTTTTGCTCGCAGGGCTTCTGATTGCCTGGCCCCTGCTGGGCCAGAATCCGCCTGCGCAGAATCCACCGGCACAGAACCCGCCGGCGCAAACTCCTCCGGCGCAGACGCCGCCACAGAATCCTCCCGCGCTGGAGCAGCCGAAGATGGAAGAACCGGGGACGGCTCCGGATGAACCCCAACCCGCGGCCCCAAAAAAGAATGACACGCCCGCGATCAAAACCACCAAGAAGACGACGGAGGGTGAGGGCAAGGTCGTCGAAGAGATCATCGCGCGCGTGAACAACGACATCATCACGCGTTCGGAACTCGATAAGGCAAAAATCGAAGACGCCGACGCCGCCCGCGAACAGTGCAACGGCAGATGCACACCGGAGCAACTTCAGGTGGCCGTGGAAGATGCGCAGAAGTTCGCACTCCGCGACTTGATTGACCAGTCTCTCCTGGCGCAGCGCGGCAAGGACATGGACATCAACGTCCAGCCGGACGTGGTGAAACAGCTGGATCAGATCCGGCAACAGAACAAATTGAAAGACCTGGACGAGCTGGAAAAGGCGGTTACCTCGCAAGGCATCAACTGGGAAGATTTCCAGAACAATATCAAGAACCGCCTTCTGACGCAGGAAGTCATTCGCCGGGAAGTCGGCTCGCACATCAACATCAGCAACGAAGAACAGAAGAAATATTATCAGGACCACCTGAAGGATTTCGAGAGGCCGGAAGAAGTGGCGTTGAGCGCCATTGAAATCAAGACGGAGGGGAAGAAAGAGTCGGAAATCCCGGAGCTGAAAGCGAAAGCGCAAAAGCTGCATGACCGTATAAACGATGGCGAGGATTTTAGTGAATTGGCGAAGCGTTTCTCCGATGGCGCCACGGCGCAACAGGGTGGATACCTGGGCGTGTACAAGCGTGGGGAGCTGTCCAAGGAACTGGAAGACATCGTCTTCAAGATGAAGAAGAACGAAATCACGGACGTGATCGAGACTAAGCAGGGTTTTCTTGTCCTGAAGGTGTTGGAACGGTACGAAGAAGGACAGCAGCCTTTTGATAAGGTGCAGAACGAGATTCAGGACCGCCTCTACAGCGAGAAGATGGAGCCGGCGTTGCGGGAATATCTGAAGACGCTGCGCGAGCAGAGCTATGTGGTGATCAAGCCCGGCTATCAGGAAATGGCCGGCGGGGGAAACTCGGAGATCCAGGAAGTCAGCGCCACACCGGAAGCCGCAAAATCGAAGAAACCCCATAAGAAGTATCTTCTGTTTGGCAAGACCACCTAGCCGCGAACATGAAGAGCCCTTTCGTCAAGGACCTCACCGCCGAACAAGTGATTACGGGTTTTTTCCTTGTGCATGAGAAAGAGGTCCGCAACACAAACACGGGAAAGCCGTATCTGCGGATGGAACTCGGCGATCGCAGTGGAACCATTGAAGCGCGCATGTGGGACCAGTTCGAGGGTTTCGCAAAAGGCGTAAATCGCGACGATTTCGTGAAGGTTCAGGCGCGCGTCGAAATCTACCGCAACAGGCCGCAACTTTCGCTGCAGCAGTTTCGTTTAGCCAAGCCCGAAGAGATCGATTTGGCCGATTTCCTGGCGCACACACCGTTCAATGTCGAGGAACTCTACAAACAGTTGCTGGTGACGGCCGAGGGAATGACGAACCCCTGGCTGAAGCAGTTGGTGCTGAAAATATTGAGCGACCCCCAGATCGCGGCGCGATACAAGCGCGCGCCTGCGGCCAAGGTGATGCACCACGCTTACCTTGGTGGGCTGCTCGAGCATGTGGCGGGGTTGTGCGGTCTGGCAAAACAGATTGCTGCGCACTACCCGGAACTGGATTTGGATCTGTTGCTGACCGCAGCGATGCTGCACGACGTGGGAAAGCTGGATGAGTTGTGTTACGAGCGGTCCGTGGCGTATACGACCGAAGGGCAGCTTCTAGGCCACATTGTTATGGAATTGGAAACCGTCGGAAAAGCGATGGATGCCATTGAGGGATTTCCGGCAAAACTGAAAACGGTGGTGGAACACATTTTGATTAGTCACCACGGGCAGTACGAATTTGGGTCGCCTAAGCTGCCCATGATTCGCGAAGCGCTGGTGTTTCACTACTTGGATGACATGGATTCGAAAATGGCCGCGGTTCGAGCGGCGATGGCGGTGGAATCAGGGGAAGAGGAGTGGTCGGCGTATAGCGGCGCCTTGGGGCGCAAGTTCCTGCGGTTGGATAGGTTCCTTAAGCCTTCCTCGTAGGATGTCCTTGATGCGGGCAAAGCCATCCAGTCTGCGCTGGAAGCAATTCGAAACGTTAAGATCGCCCTCGGCTAAGCTACCCACTTCATGGTCAGCTTCTTGCGCTTTCTGGCGCAGTCCAGAAGGTAAAGGTCGATCAGCTTCTGATAGGGGAGTCCCGTTTCGTTGGCCAGTTCCTTAAAGTAGTCCACGACTTCCGGGCTCAAGTTGATTCCGACGGCAATTTTCTTGCCCGCGTAGGGATTCCTCAGCTCTTTCAGTTTGGAAAAATCATATTCCTTCTTCATAGAATCCAATCTCCTTCTTCGTTGCCCTCCGCGCAGAAATAATCCGGATCATTGAATCGGACTCCCGGTAGCAGTGAACAACCACCAGTACTCTTGCCGTTTAGCTGACTCCAAGGAGGATAAAGCGTTCCTCTTCTCCAGAGTGTTCCGGGTCAGAGAAAAAGCGCGCGTTAGGATCGTTGAACACGCTTTGAGCCTCTTCAAACCAGACTCCGTGCTTCGCTCGATTGCTTCTGTTTTTCCGTTCATCTCACTCAAAGCGAAGCATATCTAGATAATATCTAGATTCGGGAGATTTTGCAACGCATGAAAGGAGACGGAAGTCGAAAACAAGGAGGCACCCCAGGCACCATAAGCCAGCCATATCTTGCTAGGGCCCCGTCCGTGGCCCTAAACTGAAATGGATGCTACCGGCGAATTATCAAGTTCGAAACCTGGTGATATCCCCGGCCACGGTGCTGGCCCCGATGGCGGGGGTTACAGACACCCTGTTCCGCCGCGTGATTCGCGGGCTGGGTGGCTGCGGACTATTGATGACGGAGTTTACGAGCTCCGAGGGGATTACGCGCAGCGCAAGGAAAACGCTGCAGTATCTGTATTTTCAGGAGGATGAGCATCCCATTACCGCGCAGCTGTTTGGCGCGAACCCCAAGGTGATGGCTGACGCAGCGCGCATGGTGGAAGACCTGGGCTATGACGCAGTGGACATCAACCTGGGCTGCCCGGCGAAAAAGGTAGTCAAGTGCGGTGGGTCAGGCCTGCTACGCGAGTTGCCCCTGCTGGATGAGATTTTTCGCAGCGTCCGTGCCGCTGTGAGGATTCCCCTCACGATCAAGCTGCGCGCCGGATGGGACGAGAACTCGATCGTCGCCAAGCAAGTGGTCAAAATGGCAGAACAGGCCGGAGTCGAGGCAGCGGCCATTCACCCGCGAACACGCTTGCAAGGATATTCCGGCAAGGCGGACTGGAATATCATTACCAAAGTGAAGCAGGCCGCGACAATCCCCATCATTGGAAACGGCGATATTCAGTGCCCGGAAGACGCGGCGCGCATGGCGCAGGAAACCGGCTGCGATGCGGTGATGATCGGCCGTGCGGCGGCCACAAACCCCTGGATTTTCGCGCAGATGGAAGAATTCCGGAAAACCGGGCGGTATTTTACTCCCACGGAAGAGGACCGCCACCGTTTACTTTCTGGCTACTATAGGCAAATTCTTGACTCCAATGCACCGGATAGCATGGGAAAAATGAAGCAGTTCGCCTGTTGGTTTACCCATGGGGTGGGGAATGGCAGCGAACTGCGTAGGATAGTGCATTTGGCGCGCACGCCGGGGGAAGTGGTCGAAAACGTCGAGCGCTTCTTTGAGCGGAAAGCGGCCGTTGGGGGGAATCCAGCCCATGAGCCAGGTCATCGAGAAGTTAGTCCGACAACGCTCCGAACGTAGAATCTCCGTTCGCTTGCCGCTGCGGGTACGTGGGAAAGACGCGCGCGGCTTTGCCTTCGAGGAAGATACATCCAGCGAGAACTTGTGCCGCAGCGGGGCCGCGTTTCGCACGCGGTTCGATGTGGCGATCGGATCCAACCTGGAGATTCGTATACCGCTCCAGTCGGCGGCTGCCGCGCGTAGGGACGAATCGGATTTCCAAACGCAAGGGCGCGTTGTGCATGTCAGCGAATCGCAGCCGGATGGAGAGCGCGTCGTGGGCGTGCAGTTTGTCGGCCCGCGCTTCCAGCGCATGTTCCGGCCAGAAACCGCTGCGTAAAGCGGTTGTTAGTCGTCAATTCCCGTTGGACAGTTCCGAAAAAGACCGGCGAACAACCGCTACCCAACCTCTCGTTGAGGGAAAGACAAGTTATTCTGTGGGTGGCGGGTTTTCGTCGAGGAGCTGGCGGTAGGCGTCGCGCTTGGTCATGCCGCGTTCTTTGGCGGCGAGCTTCAGGGCTTCCTTGCGGTCGAGCTTGGCCTGGTGCATGAGTTCATCGACACGCGCCGCTAACGACTGGGCCGTGTCCACGTTTATTCCCGCGGTCCCTTTTTCTGGCGGGCCAATCACCAGTGTCATCTCGCCCTTCGCGGGATTCTCATTCAGGGACTGAAATATCTCTGTGAGCCTTCCGCGGCGGAACTCTTCATGGAGCTTGGTGACTTCGCGAGCGAGACAGGCGGGACGATCGCCAAGGATCGCGACGGCATCGGCAATGGTGTCCGAGATGCGGTGCGGCGCCTCGTAGAGAACCAGGGTGCGGTCTTCAATCCTCAGCCGTTCCAATGCTCGTTGGCGTTCGCCACTGCGTGCGGGAAGAAAGCCAAGAAACAAAAACTCCTCGCTGGGCAAGCCCGAGGCGGACAGCGCCGCCAGCAGAGCCGCAGGGCCAGGAATCGGGACAACAGGAATATGGTGCCGAATGGCCAGAGTCACCAGCCGATGGCCGGGATCGGAGACCAGCGGCATGCCGGCGTCGCTGACAAGGGCGATGCTCGCCCCGCGTTCCATCGCAAAGACCAGTTCGGAGGCCCGGGTCAATTCGTTGTGCTCGTGGTAGCTCACCAAGGGCTTGTGAATCTCGAAATGGCTGAGCAACTTCAGCGTGTGGCGGGTGTCTTCGCAGGCGATCTGGTCAACTTCCTTCAGTACGCGTAGCGCCCGCAAAGTGATGTCTTCCAGGTTGCCGATCGGGGTGGCGACCAGATACAAGCAGCCGGGACGGGCTTCGCGGGAGGAGTCAGAGTGGGCGTTCTCATTCATGGAATTCGTGAATACTCAGTTTAGCACGGCGGATGTGGTGATTGGCGTGCATGCTATAATTGATTTTTTGCATGTACCGCAGGAGGCTGCACAGTGCCGTTGTACGAGTACGAATGCACGAAATGCCATAAGAAAACGGAGAAGATTGAGAACGTTTCCGGGCCGCACCTGAAGAAGTGTCCACATTGCGGCGGAAAAGTGGAGCCGGTTCTATCCGCCCCGGCCATTCAATTCAAGGGCGCCGGGTGGTACGTAACCGACTACGCCGGGAAGAATAAGGCCACGGCGGAGGCCGCCCCGGCGGAAAAGGCCGACAAAAAAGACGAAGCCAAAGCGCCCGCGGCAAAAGAATCCAAAGAGAAGAAACCGGCAAAGAGGCAGTAGGACGGAGGGCCGCAAGAGGCTCCCTCCAGAGCCGTCCCGACAATGTTCTCCTGTTACAGTTTTAGCGATTTCAGGTAAGCGCGGAAGGCTTCGCCGAATTCCTTGTTTTGCAGCGCAAGCTCGACGGTAGCCTTCAAGAAACCGAGTTTTTCTCCCGCATCGTACGAAATTCCTTCGTAAATGAGAGCCCATAGGCCTTGCTCTTTTGCCAGGATGCGCATGGCGTCGGTCAATTGAATTTCGCCGCCAGCGCCGGGCTTCGTGCGTTCCAGACAATCGAAGATGGCGGAGGGAAGTACGTAGCGGCCCGTAATTGCGAGGTTGGACGGGGCATTTGCGGCCTTGGGCTTTTCCACAAGCTCGCGAATGCGTAACAGGCGCTCGCCAAAGGGCGGCTGGGGCGCTGGTTCGACATCGACAATTCCGTAGAAATGGGTCTTGTCCTGGGGTACTTCCTCCACGGCGATCGCGCCTGTGCCTGTGGCTTCATAGACGTCGATCAGTTGCTTTGTGGCGGGGTTGGGCCCGGGAATAAGGACGTCTCCGAGGAGCACCGCGAAGGGTTCGTCGCCAACGAGATCCTTCGCTACCAGCACGGCATGGCCGAGGCCTAGCGGCTCCTTTTGCCGCGTATAGCTGACCTGCACCATATCGCTGATATGGCGAACGAGGGCAGCCTGTTCGGTCTTGCCCTTCTCTTCAAGAAAGCGCTCCAGCACGGGCGAATAGTCAAAGTGATCTTCGATGGAGTTCTTTCCCTTGCCGGTAACGATGATGACATGCTCGATTCCGGAGGCCACGCACTCTTCCACGACATACTGAATCTGCGGCTTGTCCACAACGGTCAGCATTTCCTTGGGTTGCGCCTTTGTGGCGGGAAGGAAGCGCGTGCCCAGACCAGCGGCCGGCAAAACGGCCTTGCGAACCTTGCGGTGTGGAGCGCTTTTCAACGGGGACTGCATTCGCTCTTCAGTCATGAGTGGGTTGTCAGTATGTGCTTTTCAAAATTGGGCTGCTTGTTCACAGTATCTGTCGGCCCGGATATTTGTCAATGAAACGACGGATACTCTCCTGGACTAGGAAAGTAGTACTCGTTCCTGTGTACTTCCCGAGATAGAAACTTCCTATTTCTCGGCAGAGACAGTTGGGAAAAAAGAGCGCCAATCACCTTTCGGTTGGCACTAAGGTCCAGTCGGCCGGGGGAAAGGCTATAGGCCAGAACTGGGGCGATGGACTGTCGAATTCAAATGCGACCGTGAAATACCCGTCCTGCGAACTTCGCGTGGCTACAACGTGGCCCAGTTCCTGTGCACCCAGCGCCGGGTTTGTCAGCAGGAGTTTGTGTCCCTTGGGGACCTTCAGGGCCATCTCCAGCAGGCCACCATGCGCGTTGACAACGAGAGTGAACGCATCCAGGCGCACATGCTTTCCCTCTTCGCAGGTGGTTTCGACCACGACGCGAATCTGCAGTAAGACTCGCTCGCTCCGCCTCCGGTTCATGGCTTTGGCCCTCGCAACCCCGCGGGAACTTTTTCTTGCCGGGATAGCCTGACCTTATTGACCAGCGGCCGTTCATAGAACTTCTTCATAGGAAAGCCGCAAGTGCAAGTGAGCAGAGCCGGGGTTTCTTTTCCGTGGCCAACGTCCGTCACGACGACTTGAAGACCACATTCCGAATTGGAACAACGCAGCCGATCACCGTGCTTTAATCGCATGCCTCCCCCAGGTCTTTACTCTTGCAACTTCGGAACTCGTGGCTGGAGGTACTCTCGCTGGTTTCAGAGCAAGGCCGTGCGCATGGATCCTTCTCGCCTGGTGGGTGGGCTCTGGGCGGCATATGGAAACAGTGTTGGGACGACGGTCCGCAAACAGAGCCTATTTTCTGAGGCCGGGGAGCAACCGAATTAGAAACCTATCATTTGCTTTGGAACATGAGCACCGAGGTCGGCAATGAGGCCGATGACAGAAAGGGTGGTTAGATGTCCGATGGCATCGAATGACGATAATGGGCGTTGGTGACTGTCAGTTTCGTAGTCGGCTGAAAGAGAGACAGCTGATTGTGAGATTGATCACAAATCATGGCGAATAGGCCCAAAAGGAACCTTTTGTGAGGGTGGTCGTAGGTGGGTTTCGCTTTTGGGTTCCGAAATGAACCTCGGAAAGGCCGAAGAAATCTCATACCGAAGTAAAGGACCAAGGGCGCCGACCTGAGCGCGAGGCGACCTGAGAACCTAATCAGCGAATTCTTTCCGTGTAACGCCAGATGACGCGGGGGTGGGTGTGCTTGGAATACCAAGCATTTTCAGGGTTCTGTCCTTTGAATTTGGCCACTCTCATAGAATTCAAGGCGGCAAATGGCGCCGGGGGGAAGCAGAGCAGGGCGGCTTGCCAAATTCTTTCAGGAGATTTTCATGAATCAAGAGAACTCGAGAGTTGGTCTGAAGGTTGCTGGGGCGGTTCTTCTAGTCGCTTTGTTTTCATGCGCTTCCATTGGAGGTGGTCAGTCGCAAAATTCGGGAAGGGCGCTTGCAACTCATATAGGGCCAGCCGCCGTTCTTGTTGCGGATGGAGTCACGCCCACTCCGCCGCCCACTAAGCCACATCCGGTCACGAGTTCCGCAATCGAGGCCTAACTAACCTGTCACCGAGGGCCTTTGCGGCGAAGGGGGAGTTGTCCCACTCCCCCCTTGACTCATGCTACTATCTGTCGGCACGGTAGACATTGAGCAAGAGAACTACATAGTTATGCTGACAATAGTGCTCTGGAGCGTGGGGACGGTTCTGGAAGTGCTCGTGTTGGCTCGTGGTGTCAAAGAAAAAATAGTTCACGAATTCCCCGTTTTCTACTCGTATCTGCTTGTTGTAACTCTGGATGATTTGATCCGCATAACTGTCTACCGCTGGAGACCCAGTCATTATTTTGGGGTGTACTGGGCGACGCAGTTTCTTGGTCTTGCCCTCGGATCCCTGATCATCTTTGAGATTTATCGAGTTGCCCTGCGTCCTTTTCCGGGAACGGCGAGGATGGCACGGTGGATGCTGCTCTTGGTATTTGGGGCGATTTTCGCCAAGTCCTTCCTGAATTCTTCCGCGGGTGTGTTCATCTGGTTTGCACAGACATCCGTCGCACTCGAGAGGAATCTGAGAATCGTACAGGCGCTCGCCATCTTGACGCTTGTTGTGCTCTTTCTCTGGTACTCGATTCCTTTTGGAAGGAATCTTCGGGGCATCCTGGTCGGCTACGGTTTGTTCGTTGGCATGAGTATCCTGCGCTTTGCCTTGTTGGACCTTCCGTGGGAAAGGATTAAGGTGTTTTGGACAGATGCCGGCGCGATCACTTTCCTGTTGGTGCTGTGCGTCTGGGCCGCATCACTTTGGTCGGCGCAACCGGTTCCTCAATTGAAACCGGAGATTCGGCTTGAACAGGATTACGAGTTGCTGGTCGCTTCGACGCGCGATCAATTTCGAAGGACGCTAACGCGTCTTGGATGGGCGGCCCGGGGATGACTCCATGGATCGCCATTGTGGTCCTTGTGGTTGTTGCGCTCGTGGTGATTTTGCTTGAAAGCAGCGAGCCGGAAGCCACATGGCATGGGGGGAGCTATACAAAACATGGGGGGGAGGGGTGTGCGAACCCCTTGCTGCCCCAGGAAATGGCTTTGCGGATTTTTTCTCAGCAGGACGGGGATTTTATCCGGCTCACCGGATCGCCCAGACTCTGGCGCATTTACTTAAGGGAACGCCGCAAGGTTGCGTTGCAGTGGGCTTACCGGACTTCGCGGGAGACTCGCCAAATCATGCGGAATCATCGGCTTATTTCCCGTAAAAGCGAGAATTTGAACGCGGCAGTGGAAGCCAGGCTCTTTTTCCAATACGTCGAACTTCGTTTCCTCTGCGGGGCCCTGATCGTGCTGATTCGGTTGTTTGGCCCGCACGTCCTGGTGAACCTGGCCGCGCATACGGGCGCGCTCTCTTATCGAATCGGCGCGGCGCTGCCGGCGACGGCGTTCGAGAGCCAGGCCACTTCTGCGGGGAACGGGACGTTGTGAGTTTTCGATGACCGATGGCCTGCATCGCGTCTCTGGAAGAAGCGCCTACGAAGACCTTCAACAGAGGACCCTTGCGAGCATTCCCAGTGATTTTGCCCGCCTGATCTATCTTGCGACGATGCGCGACTACAACAGCGGCATGTACCACCACGAAGGCCTGGCCGGACGGTATGGGACTGAAGAAACCCGGAATGCGCTGCAGTTAGCGCATGAGGAGATCTTCTGGAGGCTGGTGTCGATGCCTCTCGAAGATTTGGTTCATGAGCTCGAGAGTTATGTCCAGGTATCGCACGAAGCGCCAGAATCATTTATCCGCGCCTGGGAAGAACTGGAGCCTTACCGCGTGGCTGTGCCCATGGAAGTGGACGGAACGATGGTGCGGCTGTTCCTCTCGAATATCAAGCTGGCTTTAGAGGTTTTGCGTTTCCGTCAGGGGAAGAATCAGGCGCGTCAACCAGCCTCATCGCTACAGCCGTTACTTGGCCGATGATTTCCGCGTCCCGGCCATAATCGAACTGCCGAACACTGCATGGAGAAAGAGGATGGGGCAAGAGAAGCAGGTGCCCGTCCTGCAATTCACACCAGGAACAAGCGTAGCCATCTCGTAGCTCCACAAAATAGATCGGGCGATCGAACTCCGTGCGCCAGCGCTGAGGTTGGATTTTGCGGACGCGCTGATCGACTTGTACAAACGAGCCGGGGCGGAGCAAGGGGTAAAGCGTAAAATCCTGCAGCCCGACGTAACCGTACAAAGTGTGCCGCAGGTCCAGGCGCTGCAGAAGCGCGATCGGTACTTCTCCCCAGATTTCAACCATGCGCGTGAGGAGATTCGTGTTGTCGAGATCAAAAGAGCGGTCAAAACGAACTGGGAAAGAAACGGTCTTGTCCGCGTCGTAGACTTCCAGATTCGTCAGATGGGTATTAGGCAATGGCGCAAGCTGCTGGTGATGCGCGGTCTTCTGCAGGTCAACGCCGAAGAAGAGCAGTAAATCAGTGAATTTTACGTGGTAGATGGCCGCCAAAGAATACAGCTTGAAGATGCTGGGCACAGAATCCGAGTTTTCCAATTGCGTCAGCCAGGCGTTGGAGATCTGAAACTCGGGATTCCTCTCCTCTTCGGCAATGCGAAGACTCAAGTTTTCGACGTCTCGCGTTGTGATTCCCAGACGAAGACGCAATTTCCTGAGCTGGTCCCCAGGTGGGCGAAGATTCATACCGAGACATCTTACAGCATTCGATGACAAAGAGGGAACGGGGGAGCGTCAAGGTGTGCGATATACGGGCACCAGGAAATAGGCTTCGTAGCTTGCCCTGTCTGCTTTCCCGCGCACCTCAATTTCCCAGTAGGTGGGCGGAGTGTCCGAGAGCCGTGTCGTCGGCTGATTCTCGGGCACTCGGAACGAAAGCGGCAAATAGCTGGACGCTGCCGCTCCCATCAATCGCTCGCGGGTAAAGTTGGCGACTTCCCGATAAAGCTCGTGGCAAACCACCTGTGTACTGCGGTCGCGGCCCATGCCTCGCAATTCGTATCTCTCCTGCACGCAGCGGAATGTCACTGTCAGTTCCTGGAAGGCCTCGAAATGTCGCGGAGTTCGAAGCCGCGTGCGGAGCATGCCGCCTGGATAAAAGGGGAAATCGTCGAATGCCAGAAAGGCATTGCCGTACCGCAAGAGTTCCATGAACATCTTCGCCCATCGCACCCAGAAGACAAGGCCAATAAGCGCGAACAACACGGCCCCGACGAGAAAGGCGCGGCCGGTGCCATGCACATGGACTCCCACCCAGAAGAAGGGAATCAGAAACGCGTACCAGAAAAGTGCAGGGAAGAGACGAGAGAGCATCGCGCTGAACGCGGAGAAGGTGAAACCCTCACGATTCCAGTGGTAATCGGCAATCCACGGCTGGTCGGGATGCGCCGCGGCTTCCCGGTCGTGAGCGGCCTCCTTCAGAATGCCGTGCACACCATGAGTGATGAAGAAAACGCCGCCAAGCAGGAAGAACGAACCAACGAGGGCAATCAGCCAGTCCGGGGCGTGCTTCCGTGAAGGAAGGATGTTGAGCGCAGAAACCCAAACGAAAGCGCCGCAGAGCAGAAAAGGTATCCCGAACAAAAGCGACTTCCAGCGGTCAATGGTCGTAACACTTTGGGTGGGATGGTTTTGGAGGACAGGCGGCACGCCCGGACCACCACCCAGCAACTGCTGGCGCATGGCTTCGGCGCGCGGATTGAATGTAGCGACCATGATGGGTCCATCGAGTAAATCCAATTTGCTGGAAGCAATGGAAGGCGACAATAGGACTTCGGCCAAAAGGTAAAGGGGCGGGAAGCGATGTGCTAGCATGGGATTTTGAAGGGAAAATGGCAGGAAAGTGGCAGAGGCACGCATTCTTGGAATCGAATCGTCTTGTGATGAGACCGCCGCGGCGGTTGTAGTCGACGGACGCACAATTTTATCCAGCGTGGTGGCCTCCCAGATCGACATCCATCGGAAATATGGCGGGGTTGTGCCGGAGTTGGCCTCGCGCGAACACTTGCGGCAAATCGTTCCGGTGGTGCGTGAGGCGATGGAGCAGTCCGGCTTGAAGTTTGCGGATCTGGATGCGATTGGCGTGACTCAGGGGCCGGGCCTTGTGGGTTCACTGCTTGTGGGGATTACTTACGGCAAGGCGCTGGCGGCCTCGCTGTCGAAGCCACTGATTGCGGTGAATCACCTGGAAGGACACATTCATGCTGCGTTCCTCGAAGCCCACCAGCATGGTGAACTCCCAAAGCTTCCTGCTGTGTGCCTGATTGTCTCCGGTGGCCACACAGTTTTGTATGAAGTGAAGGCGGCGGAAGCCTCGCGGAACGGAGCGTTCCACTACCGCAAGCTTGGGCAGACGCGGGACGATGCCGCAGGCGAAGCCTATGACAAGGTGGCCAAGCTCTTGGGCTTCGGTTATCCAGGCGGGCCGATTCTAGACCGGTTGGCTGCGGCAGGTGGCGCTGCACCGGCGCCGACGAGGTTTGGGCCTACCAAGACGCGGGGCAACCTGTTAGATTTCAGCTTCAGCGGAATAAAGACCGCGGTGCTCTATCACGTGCGGGAACATTCCGAATACAATGAGGAGATCCACAAAAGGGAAGCGGCGCTGCGCACGGGACACCGCAAATTCGAAGAGCTACTACAGCTTTGCAGCCCGGCGATGCTCGGGTTGGTGCGAGAGTTTCAGAATGCCGTCGTGCGCGATCTGGTCGACCGCACGATGGGCGCGGCGGAAGAGTGCGGCGTGGAAACAATACTGGTGTCCGGTGGCGTGGCGGCAAACGGTCAATTGCGGGCCACGTTCGAACAGCGCGCGGAGGCCGGCGGGCTGAAAGTCCATTTTCCTAGCCGGGCCTTGTCCACGGACAATGCCGCGATGATCGCCGCAGCGGCCTATCCGAGGTTTGTGAATCGGCAGCTGGCGGATAAGAGCTTGAATGCGCTGGCGAGCATGCCGCTGGCGTAGGTCGCCAGCCTGAAGCTGGTCGCAAAAACAAAACGGGCAGCCTGGGGCTGCCCGCGGGATGATTCCAATTTGGAAACCTGGTTAGTCCACTTTTTCCTGCAGCGTGGGGAACTGCAACTTGGCTTTCGCCAGGGACTTGACCACCAATCCTTCGGCATTTTCCGCTGTCAGGTTGCGCGCGGTCGCCATCTCGCTAACCAGGAGATACTTGGCGCGTTCCAACATTTTCTTTTCGCGGAAGGAGAGGGGTTTGCTGCGGCTGAGGGACACGAGGCTTTTCAGGACGACCGCCACTTCAAGGAGGGAACCCGTGCGCATGCGCTCGGAGTTCTCTTTGAAACGGTGTTTCCAGTCATGGTGCGAATTGAGTTTGCCTCTTTCAAGGAAGCCCAGCACCTTGGTCGCATCGTTGGAGCGGATGACGGATCGCAAACCAACTGCAGGCGCGTTGGATGAAGGAACCATCACGCGCAAGCCGCTGGAAAGGATTCGAATCATGAAGTAACGTTCGGTTCTTCCGTTGAGTACTCCGTAACTGATTTGTTCTACTACCCCTACGCCGTGGTTTGGATAAACGACTTTGTCGCCGATCTTATAGTCCATAGCTTCGGTGGCCCCCAAGAAGATAAAATCAGTCTAGATGAAGTGTGTTGCAAGAGTCAAGATATATCCAGTGAAATCAGGAAGATAGAGAATGCAGTTGAAGAATTTGGCAGTCGAATTGCTCGGGTCCGGCGAAGACCAACTGCAAAAATACGAGTGGTTCATGAAGAAAGCGTTACGATACGTGCTGATTCCGGACTGAAACTTTTGTTGCAACACACTCAGTTTGAAGGAGTAAGCTGAGCAGAGAGGATCGGCTTCCTATTGTGATTATCTTAGCGATTGATACTTCGGACGCGCGAGGGAGCGTCGCTATCCTGCGAGAGGGAGCCTTGGTTGCCCGAAAGGCTCATGAAGACGGCTCTGACTATTCGGCTTGGCTGCTGGTTGCGGTGGATAACGTACTGGCGGGAGCCAAGACGGAAATCTCAGAAGTCGGTCTGCTCGGAGTCTCCACTGGTCCGGGATCCTTTACCGGTCTAAGAGTGGGACTGACCACTGTGAAAGCTTGGGCGGAAGTCTATGGAAAGCGCGTTGTTGGGATATCAAGGTTGGAGGCGCTGCCTCGCTCTTTGGACTTGAAGGCCCCATGGATAGCCAGCTCTTACAATGCGCAAAGGGGGCAGATTTTTGCCGCCCTGTATAAGGCAGACACCCTGACACGTATGGGGGAAGAGATGGTCGTCTCCCCGGAGGAGTTCGTGGAATTCGTGGAAGCACGGGCCGGCAACGAACATGTTGCCTGGATCAGTTTGGATCCGAAGCTGATGGAAGACCTGGGAGCATTCCAGCGGCGAGTTGCTGCGGGTGACAAGATTCACCTCGGTCCATCAGAGCTTGCCCCAGTCATAGCCCGGCTGGCAGAGGAGCGTGCCAAATCGGGTCAGTTCAGCGATCCTCTGGCTTTGGATGCTAACTATGTCCGGCGCTCCGACGCGGAGATTTTTTGGAAAGGACCGCCCGCCAGTGTCCGCTGAGCCTCCCGCGAAAGAGAATCCCACGCGAGTCTTGCCATGCACGGAAGCAAATCTCTCCCAGGTTGAAGCAATACTTGAACGATCTCCCGAGGCGGCGGCATGGACTGCAAGGGCCCTGACGGAAGCACTCGAACAGGATCCGTCGCATTTCCTCGTTGGCTGGCAGGACGAAGAAATAGAGGGGTTTATCTGCGGGCGACGAGTCTTGGATGAAGGAGAGATTCTGAACCTCGCCGTGAACCCGGAGTTCAGGCGCAAAGGTGTGGGTGCGGCTCTGGTTCAAGCGTTGCTTGAGGTCTTTGCAAAGGACCGTGTGGTTCAAGTATTTCTGGAAGTCAGGGAATCGAACACCGCCGCTATTGCTTTCTACCAGAGGGTGAACTTTCGGCTAACGGGGAAACGACCGGCGTATTACCAGAATCCTGTCGAAGCCGCGCTTGTTCTGGTGCGAGGGGAGGAGGTATCGGCCAGTATGGGGTGAGCAAGACGAAAGTACTCAGGCCAAATCCACAGCCCCTGTACTAAATTACCCTTGACGCCAAAAATCCCAGTGCTAGTCTGCGTTCATGTAGTATTCACAATCCAAGTCGTGAGGAGAAACGCATGGCAACAGCGCAGCGGAGCCCTCGGGACGTAATTTTCGAATCAGACGCCGAGTACCAGCGTCTGGCCGAAAAGCACCAGCAATACGAAGCAGAACTTCAGAAACTCTCACAGTCGCCCTACCTGAACTCGGAAGACCTCATCGAAGAAATCAGACTGAAAAAACTTAAGCTTCACGTAAAGGATGAAATGGAGCGCATTGCTGCGCACTTCCACAGTGCGCGCGCTAGACATACGCAGTAACCCGCCTTCAACGCCCTCCCGGCAGAGTGAAGTAGCGTAAAATGACGTAAAGTCCTCGCGCGGCGAGCGGCCGCGGCGGAGTCATTGGAACTATGGTCCGGGAAGGCTACTGGTTCGGTTTACCACCACTTTTGATCGGAGTTTTGCTTCCGGCATTTGGCCACGGATGGCTGGGCGCTGGGGGCGGCGGCCTGCTCGTGTTTCTTGGGCTGTTTATCTTCAGCTTCTTCCGCGATCCGGACCGCGCCATCCCGCAGGAACCCGGCCTGATCGTTGCTCCCGCGGATGGCCGCGTGGTCGTGGTCAAGGAAGAGAGTGACCAGGGCCGGCCCGGCAAGCGCATCAGCATTTTCCTGGCGATCTGGAACGTTCACGTCAACCGCGCTCCCGCCGCGGGAAAGATCACTCGCCTCGAGTACAAGCCGGGAAAATTCCTGGCGGCGTGGGACGAAAATGCGTCGCTGCAAAATGAGCAGAACATCTTCACGCAAGCCACGGAGCACGGCGAGATCGTCTATAAGCAGATTGCCGGCTGGGTAGCGCGCCGCGTGGTGTCCTGGAAGAAGGCGGGTGACGAAGTGGCCCGGGGTGAACGCATCGGCCTGGTGCGTTTCGGTTCCCGTATGGACATCTGGCTTCCCGGCGAAGCGGAAATTGCCGTAAAAGTGGGAGAGAATGTGAAGGGAGGATCGAGCGTGCTGGCGCGCATGCCGGAGACTTCCGGTGTCCGCATCACCGAGACTCTGAAGCGCCCCGCAGAGGCAGGACAGAAAATGCAGGACGACGGGCGCTCGTAGTACTCTGTGAGAGCGCAGAGGGAATCCTGATGGACGCCATCGAACAGCAGAACATTGCATTCCCCGGAGAAAAGCGGCGTTCGCGCCGCTTCCGCCGCGGAATCTTCCTGATACCCAGCTTATTCACGGTTGCAAACCTGTTGTGCGGATACTATGCCTCGATCGCCGCGCTGATTGGCCGCCCCGAAGACTTTGACCATGCGGCAAAAGCAATCGGCATCGCCATTCTGTTCGACTCCCTGGACGGGCGCATTGCGCGGCTGACTGGAACAAACACCGAATTCGGCGTGCAGTTCGACTCTCTGGCGGACGTCGTAAGCTTTGGCATCGCGCCGGCGATTCTTGCGTACGCGTGGGGATTTCGCAGCGGGTTCGCGTCCATTGAGGGGTACCACCAGCTCGGCGAATTTGCCTGGTTGTGCTGCTTGACGTTCTTGATCTGTTCAGCGTGGCGATTGGCGCGGTTTAACGTGAAAGGCATGGAGCCCGGCGGGAGCAAGAATTTTGTCGGCATGCCGACGCCGGCGGCCGCGGGTGTGGTAGCGGCCATTGTGCACGCGTGCCACTGGCTGGGACCGATCACGGAAAGGCAATGGTCGATCGCGTGGTTCGTGCTGCTGCCGGTTTTGGGCGGGCTGATGACCAGCACGATTCGGTATTACAGCTTCAAGGATATTCCGTGGACGCGACGCCAGCCCTCCATCACTATCATTCTGCTGTTCCTGCTGGTGGCCGTGATCTGGAGATACTCCGAATACGTGCTGGTGATCCTGGCGGGCACGTATGCCATCGTCGGAATCATTCTGCATGTCGTCCGCTATCTGCGGCACCGCATGGTCACCAGGACTGCCTGACCGATGTCTCTGGATCGCCGCTCACAGAAGATTGTCATTGCCGGTGCGTCTTCGCTACTTGGAAGCGAAGTGAAATCCTTGCTGGAAGAGAGCCGCTTCGCGGCTTGGGATCTGCGGCTGGTGGACGAAGAGGTGGTGGCGGGAACGCTTACGGAAGCAGGCGGCGAGGCGACGATCATCCAGGGAATGGATGAGGATACATTTCGCGGGGCGAGCTACGCGTTTCTGACGGGTTCTACCGCGTTCGGGAAGCAGTGTTCGGGCGCGGCGCGGGGGGCGGGCGCCAGAGTTATCGACTTTTCGCGCGCCAGCTTGGCTGATCCGGATGCGACACCGTGGTTCCCGCGCATTGAGGCGCTGAGCGGACGAACCGTGGCGAAGCATGCGAAGACATTTTCCGTTTGTTCCGCGGCGTCCACAGCCATCGCGATGCTGGCGTTTGCCTTGCAAGGCAAGGGATTGAAGAAACTGGTAGCGGTCGTATTTCAACCGGTGTCCGAAGCGGGCAGGGAAGGGATTGAGGAGCTGGAGACGCAGACTTCGCAACTGCTTTCCTTCCAGAATATCGGCACGCCCGTGTTTGGGACGCAGGCCGCGTTCAATCTGTTGCCGCGATATGGCGCGGAGAGCGGGCAGAATTTGCACGAGAGATTGTTACAGATTCGGGCAGAAGTAAGCGGAGCGGTCGGCAATCCCGAAGAAGATGCCAAGATCGCAGTGAATCTGGTGCACGCGCCGGTGTTCTATGGAATGACGTTCAGCGCGTACGCGGAGCTTGAGGAAAAGGCCGAAGCCGCGAGCGTGACCGAGGCGTGCAAACAAGCGGGATTTTCGCTGGTTCCTGCAACAGAGGCGGCGCCGAGCAACGTCAGCGTGGCATCGGAAACAAGCGTGTTCCTGCGCACGCCGGAGGCGGACTGCGCCGAGCGGGGAGGCTGGTGGTTTTGGGGAGCGGCGGACAATCTGCGTCTGCCCGCGTGGGCGGGGTGCAAACTCGCGGAGTGGCTGGAAGAATGAGGCGCGAGACCTTTTTGTATGCGGCGATGAGCGCTTTGCTTGCCTTGACGGCAGGATGCGGATACCACGTCGCGGGTCATGGTCCAGATGCCTTGCCGAAAACCATTCACGTAATTGCGGTTCCAGCGCTGGAGAACAAGACCAACACCTTCAAGATTGAACAAAGGCTGACGGCCGCGACGATCCACGAATTTCTGGCAAAGACGCGGTACAAAGTTGTATCGAACCCCGATGCAGGAGACGCGGTGCTGACCGGCAAAGTGCTCACGCTGGAAATTCTCCCCCTTCTGTTTCAAACTCCCACCGCGACCACGACTACGGAACAAGCGACCGCCATGATGGTGACCATGAAATGTGAAGTCACCCTGACGGAGCGGGATAGTGGGAAAGTCCTCTATCACACGGACAATTTCGTTTTTCGCAACGAGTATCAGTTGGCGACCGCGGGCCAGAATATTCAATCACCCAATGAGTCCAAGGGAAACGTGGAAGAGATTTTTCAGGAAAGCGACCCGGCGTTCGACCGGATGGCGCAGGACTTTGCCACGAAGCTGGTGGCGGCGGTGACGGAGAACTACTGATGGCGCGCGTAAGCGTCGAACAACTCAAAGAGCGCCTCGAAAAAGGCAAAGTCATCCCCGCCCTGTTGCTGCTGGGAGACGAGCCGTATCTGCGCGACGCCTGCCGGGCTTCGCTGATTGAGACATTTGTCCCCGAGGCAGCGCGGACCTGGGCGGTTTCACGCTTCTCGGCGGACCGGGGAGAGACGCAATCGGCGCTGGATCAGGCGCAGACGCTGCCGATGCTTTCCTCGCAGCAGGTAGTCTTTCTAGAAGAGGCGGAAGCCATCGAAAAGCTCGGCGAGAAGAACCGCGAGGAAGCGGTGGAGCGCATCGTAGCCTACCTTGAGGATCCCGCGCCGTTTACCGTGTTGGTGATCGAGGCGGAAAAGCTGGACATGCGCATGCAGTTGGGAAAGAAGCTGGCGGACCTGACGCTTGTCGTTGAGGTGGGGCTTGGCGAGAATGCCGATGATCGAATCATCGCCGCGGGGGTGCTGGCGAAGTCGTTTGCGAAGGATCTTGGTGTTACGTTCGAAAAGGGCGCCGCGGAGGAATTGGCGGAGGACGTGAACGGCGACCTGATGCGGCTGAAGACGGAAGTAGAGAAGTTGGCCGCGTTCGCGGGAGAGCGGAAAGCGATCCGGCGCGAGGACGTGGGCCTGCTGGTCATGTCCGAAAAGACCACGACGATCTGGGAAGTGGCGGAGTTGCTAGCGGCCCGTCAGCCGCGCAAGGCGCTGGAATTTATCGACAGGCTACTCCGCGAAGGCGAAGAGCCGATCATGATGGTCGGCGGCATGGCCTGGATGTACCGGAAGCTGGTGGAGGCCAGCGAAGTGCGCGGGGCAAACAATCCCTGGCAGGCCGCGAAGGCGTTAGCTATGCGGCCGGAGCAGGCGGAGCTGGCCATTCGTTGCGCGGAGAGGATTCCACGCGAACGGCTGCTGGATGGTTTGCAGGCCTTGCGGGAAGCGGACAGCCGGTTGAAGGGCGGGGTGAAAGACGTCCGGGCGATTATGGAATTTCTGGTGTGGCGCTTGAGCGGCGACCAGGCCGCCGCGGCGCGATAGCCTTCGGGTCAAAAAAAAGAGCGGGCAACGTGTTCCGCTGCCCGCCCAATTCCACTCTTTCGAAACTTACTTGGCTGCCTTGGCTTTGACGGCGTTGTACGCCAGCGCAAGCCGGGACTTGTAGCGATTCCCGGTGTTCTCGTGAAGAACGCCCTTGGCGATAGCCGCGTCAATCGCGGAAAGCGTGGGGTTCAGCAGATTTCCGGCGGCGGTGGCGTCGCCCGCTGTGATGGCGGTGCGCAGGCGCTTCATGGCGCTACGGACGCGTGTGCGGTTGGCGCGATTCACTTCGGCACGTTGACGAGATTGTGCCGCGCGCTTCAGAACCGACTTTTTCTTTTTCTTAACTTTGGTAGCCTGACCTTGGGCCATCTATCGCTCCTTATGCGTTTTTCTCAAACTATTAGTTTGAAGGGAGTGAGCACGCTTTGTCAAACGACGTAAAACCAGCGCCACGCGTGCCGATGGGCACCACTTTGCCGAGAACAACGCTCTCCACGGGCTCTATGGGGCCAACGGTGGCGGCTAACGTGCTGGACGCCAAGCGCGATCAGCTTTGCCTGCTCATCAATTCGCGGAATCCAATCATCACCGTCGAGACCAGCGAGGAACAGCGTTTCACCGCGTTGCTTGAGCGTGTTGCGGAGCGGCTCACCATTCCTTTGTATGCATGGAGCGTGACCACGGGGCTCGCCCGAGTGGGCGGCGCCGCGCTTTATAACTCCGAGCAGCCCGAACAGGCCCTGGCCAATATCGGAACGGTCCAGGGGGACGGCATTTTCCTGCTGAAGGATTTTGCGCGTTACTGCGACAACGACAAGATCAGCCGGAAATTGCGGGACCTCGCCGACGGCTTCCGCACGACGCGGCGCTCCATCGTGCTTTTGGCCGCGTCGCTTTCCCTGCCGCCGGAGCTCAGCGCGGATGCCGCGGAGTTTCAGATGGGCTTGCCATCCGCGGAAGAATTGCTTGGCGCGGTGCGAAGCACGCTTGCGGAATTAAGCGCCGCGCAAGGTGTTCCGAACGCTCTGGACGCTCTGGCTCTCGGCCAATTGGCGAAGAACCTCGTGGGGCTCTCCGAAGAAGAGGCTTTGCGCGTTCTACGCCAGTGCGCTTTGGGGCGAGGAAGGGCGGATGCGGGACTGCTGGACGACGTGGCCGAAGGCAAACGGCAGGCCCTGCACACGGAAGGATTGCTGGAGAACGTCAAGCGCGACGCTTCTTTCCGCGATGTGGCCGGGCTGCAACGATTGCGCGAGTGGGTCGCCAAGCGCAAGAGCGCGTGGACCCCGGACGGCCAGCGGTTCGGGTTGGTGCCGCCGAAGGGCATTCTGATTACAGGTGTGCAAGGCTGCTGCAAGAGCCTTGCGGCGCGCGCTGTGGCTGGTGAGTGGGGTTACGACCTGGTGCGGCTGGATGCAGGAGCGCTCTACGACAAGTTCGTGGGAGAAAGCGAAAAGCGTTTGCGAAGGGCACTGGAGCTGGCGCAGAAGCTCTCTCCCGTGGTGCTTTGGATCGATGAGATCGAGAAGGCGTTTGCCTCGGCGGGAAGCAGCGGGGACGCGGACGCGGGGCTGTCGCAAAGGTTGCTGGCCACACTCCTGACATGGATGCAGGACCGGGAGAGCGGAGTGTTCCTGGCGGCCACGTCGAACAACATTACCGTTCTTCCTCCGGAGATGCTGCGCAAGGGACGGTTTGATGAAATTTTCTTTGTGGACCTGCCGAACACGCAGGTCCGCGCCGCGCTGTTCGCGCTCCACCTGAAGAAACGAGGCCGGGAGCCTGAGACATTCGATACGGCAAAACTGGCACAGGCGAGCGAAGGCTTTTCCGGCGCAGAGATCGAACAGGCGATCGTCTCCGGTTTATATACCGCGTTCAATCAGAAGCAGCAGCTCTCCACGGAAATTCTGATGGGGGAGATTAAGTCTACCCAGCCGCTGAGTGTGACGCGCGCCGAGGAGGTCACGTCGATTCGAGAGTGGGCGAAGAACCGGGCGGTTCCGGCGGATTGAGTTCCAGAGAGAACCAGTCAACACCGGGGCTACCTTTCATCCTTGGATTGCAGGGAGGAAAACCACGTGAACGCAATGCCAGAGATGGTTACCCATCGTTATGATCCAGAGCAGGGCCCGTGCCTCAATCTATGCGTTCTCTCCGACCCAGACGCGGAGCGCCTGCTGGATCATTTGCGCAAGTCACGGCCGGCTCTCAGACCTGACTACCTGGCTCGGCGTCGAACTACGGAAGCGTGGTTGGCCAGGGAAGCTAGCGAAGCTTTGGGGCGAACCATAGAACAAGCGCCGGCCTACTTTTTTCTCGGCGATTTTTCACACGGCCCAGACTCGTCCAGGCCAGCCGCACTTGTGGTGCCGCTCGCGAATCTGCCGCCGCACGCCATCACATTCACATTAGGTGACAGCATGAAAGTTGTGGAAGAGTCCTCTGCGAGGGTCTACAACCTTCCGGAGATGGTTGCGCTCTTCGCCGAGGGCGCGGTAGCTGAGTTCGGCCTGTCGGACAGGCACGGCATCCAGACCCGCTTTATTGAAATGCAACTGTGGGAGCCATCCAGAGTATCGAGCCAACGAGTGAGCTGACAGGCTTGAAAAGCAAGACGGCCCGGCGTGGGGGTGCGCCGGGCCGCCTTGTTGGGGGAGTTGTTATTTTTTCTCTTGTAGGGAAAACGAATAGTCGAAGACCATGTTGCCGACCGGCACGCGCAGCGAAAGCTCATGCGCGCTGGGGTCGCGATCAAACCACATTACGCCGGCGGTGAGCTGTCCCGCGGGCAGGGAAGAGGCCTTCAACGCCACGGACTGGACGTCAATCGACTCTGAGCGTTCGAAAGCAACGTGGTGTTCCGAAGCAAGCGCCAGGTGCGGGTTCATGTAGTCCGGCGTCTGAGAGTCACGGCTCGCCTGAGCCTTTACCGAGGCGCTTGCCGGCGGGACGGCGTTGGCCAGCGTCCAGAACACTTGGTGCGTGGGCGAATGCGCCAGCTTTTGCGAATCGGTGGCCAGGAGCGCGCGGGCATTCGGCATCAGTTCGTCGAGGGTGATAATCCCCGGCATAATTTCCAGCTTTTCGCCGGATTGATTGGACACGGCGACGTTGACGCGGTACTTCCAGCCGGTGTCCTGCAGCGAGACCTGCACGGTGACCCCGTTGGCGGTGATGGATTCGACGTGACGGCCGTGGCTGAGGAATTCGTCGCAGCCCGCCGCGCCTGCGGACCAGCGAACGATCCCGTTCACTGGATTGGCGGAGACGAGTTGCGGCCTCGCTTTCGGCATCGCAGACGGCACAGGACGCTCGGTGCTCAGGTAAATCCGGGCGACGTAGCCTTCCTGGCCGTCGTTCGTGCGGATGTGCTCGGTGTAACCGCCGCCGTCCGAGAGGATGGCGACGGTATCGCCGCAGCTGAGCGAGCCGACGAGACGCAGCGGCAACGCCTGCTCTTCGTCAGCGGTGAAGGGAATAGACGTCACGCCATGGCATGCGACTGTGGCCGTGGGGCCCGACAGGGGCGCGACATTGGGGGTTTCTTCTGCAGCGAGCGCCGGTAAAGCGGCGAGCAGAAGAGCGGAACCCACGATGAGATGCTTGGAAGACGCGCACATAAATCTCTCCTCCCTCAGGTGTTTCTAATTCTGAAAAGTGCAGCGCGCTATGTTTGTGATTTTTGCGAATTCGAGTTCCAGCGTCTATAGTTCTCGGGTACCAGAGGACAGTAATTTTCGAGATAACTGGCCTTAGCGGGAAATTCGGCGGAATTGGTACAGGTCAAAAAACGCCGCGTGCCGGAGTTGTGTAGCTGCCGCGTGTGTCTTTTGTGAGCAAGGATTGGACGGACTTAGGCTTTACGGGCAGGAGTGTATTTCACGGTAGTGTAACTTGACCCCCGCGGGGCTGTGCGCTAGGTTGAAGGAAGATTCTCCGTACTGAGGCTGCGCTGCAGCCAGAAAGCATCGGGAGGAGACCCATCGGCCAACCATTGCGGGAAGTATCGCAATCTTCCAATTGGATGAAGAGAACCATTCACATCTCCGGGCAATTGGAACCGTTCTTCGGAACCCTCGACGAAAATATACGAATGCTGGAAGACGTCCTGCAGGTGCGAACGCACCTGAACGACACGCGTCTGACCATTGAGGGCGCGCAGGACTCCGTCGACCAGGCCGTGCGCATTGTCGAGGAGTACAACCACCTGACGCGGCATGGGCGCGTGCTCTCCAGCGCGGAAATCAAGGCGCTGATGCGCGTGGCCACGGAAGAGCCGCACACGTCGCCACGAGGGATGTTCGAACACGGGCGGACGCGTTCCTTCGGCAAGAAGACCGTCACACCGAAGAACGCCAGCCAGCGGCGGTACATGGAAGAGATCGAAAGCCACGACATGACCTTCGGCATTGGGCCTGGCGGCACGGGAAAGACGTATCTGGCCGTCGCCATGGCCGTGAGTGCGCTGCTGACCAAACAGATGAACCGCATTATCCTGGCGCGGCCCGCGGTGGAAGCTGGCGAGCGCCTGGGATTTCTGCCCGGCACGTTGCAGCAGAAGATTGATCCGTACATGCGGCCGCTCTACGACGCGCTGTACGACATGCTGGACGCGGACAAGTTGGAGCGCTTTCTGGAGAAGGGCATCATCGAAGTCGCGCCGCTGGCGTTTATGCGTGGGCGCACGCTGAACGACTCCTTTGTGATTCTGGACGAAGCGCAAAACACGACCAGCGAACAGATGAAGATGTTCCTGACGCGCCTGGGATTCAATTCGAAAGCGGTCATCACGGGAGACGTGACGCAGATCGACCTGCCGGCTGGAAAGAAGTCCGGGTTGGTGGAAGCCATGGAAATCTGCGGGCGCATCCCCGGCATCAGCGTAATTCAATTCGGCGAAAAAGATGTGGTGCGGCACAACCTGGTGCAGCAAATCATCCGTGCGTATGAAGAGCACGACGCCACGAACCCGCAAAGAAGCGGCAACGGCCATAGCCAGCCGAAGGAGTTGCCGCCCCCGGAGAAGCCGGTATCGTAGTTCGTCGTTCGCCATAACGATAATGACCAGCAAGCGACGCCAGCTTGGGGCCCCCCGCGTGCGACGTCACTCTTCCTCTCTGGAAAACCGCCAGAAGCGGGTTCGCTTGCCGCTGCAAGAACTAGAGCGCTTCCTGGCGCGCATTGGAAGGGAACTGAAGCTTGGCCACGACGCTATGTTCGTGCGCTTTATCACCGACGCGGAGATGCTGCGGCTCAATCACAGGTTCCGGAACAAGCCAAAGACCACGGACGTGCTTTCCTTCCCCTCGGAAACTCGCACCCGCCCGAAGGCCCTCCGCCGTCGTACAATGGAGCTACAGGGTTCCTTCCTGGGGGACATCGCGATTTCACCGGTTGTGGCCGGGCGCAATGCCAAAGCGTTTGGCCGAAGCATGTCAGAAGAAATTTGCATCCTGATGCTCCATGGGGTTTTGCACCTTCTGGGATATGATCACGAGACCGATCGCGGCGAAATGGAACGAGTGGAAGCCAGGCTGCGGCGTCGGTTGGGGCTGAGCTGATGTTGCTTTGGGCCTACATCGGCAGCGTGATTGTTCTGGCGCTCGGCTTGCCGATTTTTTCCTACGTTACGCTGATCTACCGCGAACTGGGGCGCATGACGACGGGGCGCGTCCACGAGCATCTGGATATCTTCGAAGCGGAGATCGAGCCGAAGCTGAACATTAACCGCAGGAGCGGCGGGCGCACGTTCCGCATCCTGGGCCATTTCTGGCTGGCGTTTGTGGTTCTGGAAACCACTCGCGGCGTGGTCTACCTGGTTCCCAATCGATGGGAAGCGGGTTTGCAGTTCTTGGTCTTTCTCTCGCTGGAAGTCGTCCTTTTGATGCACTTCGTTCCAGACATGCTGCTGTACCGCACCACGGGCCGGTGGCTCTTGCCCCTGCTGCCGCTGGTTCGAGCAGG
>Ga0187779_10000133_pt1 | contig 57244 bp, 56 predicted proteins | sample 1015_Q2_SP10_10__FD_132435 | JGI IMG/M metagenome (GOLD analysis project Ga0187779, IMG submission 132435) | Tropical peat soil microbial communities from peatlands in Department of Meta, Colombia - 1015_Q2_SP10_10_MG | ecosystem: Environmental > Terrestrial > Soil > Wetlands > Peat | place...
AAGCTGTCGTTGCTCGCCGAAGTGCTCAGGAGCGAGCCAATCGACCGCGTGCTGGTATTCACCCGCACCAAGCATGGTGCCGACAAAGTGGTGCGCGGGCTGAACAAGGTGGGCCTTGCCGCCGAGGCGATCCACGGCAACAAGTCGCAGAACCAGCGCGAGCGCGTGCTCGCGGCCTTCCGCGACGGCTCGCTGCGCACTTTGATTGCGACCGATATCGCCGCCCGCGGCATCGACGTCGACGGCGTCAGCCACGTCGTCAACTTCGACCTGCCGAACATCCCGGAGTCCTACGTCCATCGCATCGGCCGCACCGCGCGCGCCGGCGCAGAAGGCGTGGCGATCTCGTTCTGCGACCACGAGGAGCGCGCTTACCTGCGCGATATCGAGCGCCTGATCCGCATGCAGATCCCCACGACCGACCGGCGTATCAGCCACCGACCGGCTGCGGCCGTCCCGCATGAGGCGGAGGCCCGTCATAGCGATCGCCCGCACAAGCGCGGCAATCATCATCAGCGTGGCCACGGCGGCGGACATAGACATAATGGCGGCCACGGCCGTCACGGCAACAAGGGCCGCCGCACAAACGGCCATCAGGCCCATCCCGACCGGAACGGCCAACAGCATGCGGCTCCCCGGCAGGACACCACGGCGGGCGAGCCAAACGGCCTTGGAAATGTTACATTCCTTCAGCGTCCGGGCGCTCCGCGCTCCAACGCACAGCGTTGATCAACTGGAGACCACTGGATGGCGAAAGAAGAACTGCTGGAGTTCGACGGTACCGTGACCGAGGTCCTTCCCGACGGCAATTTCCGTGTGAAGCTCGACAACGATCACGAAGTGCTCGCCTACACCGCCGGCAAGATGCGCAAATTCCGCATCCGCACCGGTGTCGGCGACCGCGTCATCGTCGAAATGTCGCCCTACGACTTGCAGCGCGGACGCATCAGCTTCCGCCACAAGGGCGACGCACCGGCACCGGCGGCGCAACAGCGCCGGCCGAACTTCCGCGGACGCCGTTAGTTAGAACGGGGCGGCACCGGGGGCACGCGACTTGAACCGGAGCGGGCCTTGCATATGACGATACCGAAGCTTCTGGCCTTCATTCTCGCGCTGGCGATCACCGTCGCCGGCGCATTCGCTTCTTTCGCCGAAGACAAACCGGCGGCTCACGCCGAGGACAAGCCGGCGCAGAATCAGCCGGCCAAGGGCATCCTGCGGCTGCTGCCGGGTGATTCCGTCACCGAGCATGCGATCGACACGTCGCAGGGCCGGCTCGGCTACACCGCGACCGCCGGCACCCTCGCCTTTTACGACCAGTCCGGCGAGCAGAGCGCCTCGGTATTCTACACCGCCTATGTGCTCAAGAACGGCGACAAGGATCGGCCGCTGACCTTCGTGTTCAACGGCGGACCGGGCGCCGCCGCCGCCTTCCTCCATCTCGGCCTTGTCGGGCCACGCATTCTCGATCTCGGGCCGGAGGCGCGCGATTTCGCCCATGCGCAGCTGCGCGACAACCCAGACACCTGGCTGCGTTTCACCGACCTGGTGATGATCGATCCGATCGGCACCGGCTGGAGCCGCGCGGCCAAGCAGGACGATGCCAAGCATTTCTGGAACGCCGACAGCGACGCAAGTTCTATGGCAAAGGCGATCGCGCTCTATGTCGCGCACAATAACCGGGCGTCGTCGCCGAAATATCTGTTCGGCGAGAGCTATGGCGGCTTCCGGGCCGCCAGAACCGCGCGCGCGATGCAGCGCGAGCAAGGCATGTCGGCCTCCGGCATCGTTATGCTGTCGCCGCTGATCGAAGGCTGGCTGACCTTCGGCGACGACGAATCGGCACTGCGCGCGGCGCTCGAGTTGCCATCGCTTGCCGCCGCCGAGCTCGAGCGCAAGCACGCTTTCAGTCGCGAGGCGTTGGCGGGTGCCGAAAAGTTCGCGATGACCGATTACCTCACGACGCTTGCCGCCGCGCCGCCGCAGGGCGAGGCCGCGCGCGCCTTCTATCAACGCGTTGCGAAAGTCACAGGACTGCCGCTCGACCAGGTGACGCAGCAGCGCGGCTTCGTCACCGACGCATTCATCAAGAGCCTGCAGGCGAACAAGATCGTCAGCCGCTATGACGCGGCCTTCGCGGTCGACGATCCGTTTCCCGAGCGGCGCGAGGGCCGTGCGCCCGATCCGATCCTCGATGGCGTCTCGCGCGCCTATGGCGGCGCGTTTGCCGTCTACGCACGCAACGAACTCGGCTTCAAGACCGAGATGACCTACGACCTGCTCGCCAAGATAGACTGGGACTGGCACGGCGGGCGGCAGAACGCAGGCGTTGAGAGTGACCTGCGCGTGCTGCTGAGCTTCGATCCGTCGTTCCGCGTGCTGATCGCGCACGGCTATTCGGATCTGGTGACGCCCTACGCGATGACGCGCTATTTGCTCGACCACATGCCGGACTTCACGCCGCCGGGGCGCGCGCAGCTCAAGCTCTATCGCGGCGGGCACATGATCTACCTCGATCCGGCTTCGCGCAAAGCCTTCAGCACGGACGCGGCGGCGTTCTATCGGGGCGAGAAGAGCTAGCCCATCGCTGCCACCACCGCGCAGGTGGTGACGATGTCGTCAACCGATGCGCCGCGCGACAGATCGCTGATCGGCTTGGCGAAGCCCTGCAGAAACGGACCGATCGCCTGCGCGCCGCCGAGCCACTGCGTCAGCTTGTAGGCGATATTGCCGGAATCAAGGTCCGGGAAGACCATCACGTTGGCGGCGCCCGCCACATCGCTCTTTTCTTTCAGTTTCTTGGCCGCGACTTCCGGCACCAGCGCCGCATCGACTTGCAATTCGCCGTCGACCGCAAGATTGGGGGCGCGCCGGCGCACGAGCGCAACCGCCTCACGCACCTTGTCGACGCGGGCGTGCTGCGCGCTCCCTTTAGTCGAAAACGATAACATAGCGACCCGCGGCATCTCGCCGAGTATACTTTGCGCGCTGCGCGCCGACGTGACGGCAATATCAGCCAACTCCGCAGCGCTGGGATCGGCGTTGACGGCACAGTCGGCGAAGACAAAGGCGCGCGAGCCTCGCTTCAGAAAATCCGGCACGACGATGAGGAAGTAGCTCGACGGCAACGCGATGCCGTCAGCGAGACCGACCGTCATCAGTCCTGCCTCGATGACGCGGCGCGTCGGATTGGCGCAGCCGGCGACCATCGCATCGGCATCGCCCTGCCGCACCATCATGCCGCCGAAGTAAAGCGGCTTCGACACGAGACGTTGCGCCATCGCCGGCGTCATCGATGTCCGCATTGCCGCGCATGCTTCACCATACGATTTCAGCCGCACATCATTGCCCGCATCGACGACGTCGATGCCGGCGGGAACTTCCTTGGCGCCGAGTAAGATCGGCCGTGCAATTTTCTCACTTTTGAGACGCAGCGCCGCCTCAACGATGCGCGCATCGTCGCCCTCCGGCAAAACGATCTTGCGTTGGCGCTGGCGTGCGATATCAAAAAGCTTGCTAAGTAAGTCCATGCTTCTCACCGCGTGAGAAAACGCAAGAGCCGCGGAGCGCATCAATGACCGAAACAGCCGAAGCGATCAAGATTCACCGCGGCCTCAAAGGCGTCTATTTCGATCGCTCGCCCTGCACCTTCATCGACGGCAAGGCCGGCGACCTGCGCTATCGCGGCTATTCGATCCATGATCTCGCCGAGAACTCGACGTTCGAGGAGACGGCGTGGCTCCTGCTCTACGGCGACCTGCCGACAGCGCAGGAACTGGCGAGTTTTGATGCGCAACTGAAAGCGGCGCGCGTTTTGCCGAAGCCGGTGCTCGATATCGTGCTTTCGATCAAGGACGCGCATCCGATGGATGTGCTGCGCACCGGCGTATCGGCGCTCGCAGCCTTCGATCCGGAAACCGCCGACAATTCGCGCGATGCGACGCTGCGCAAGGCGGTCCGGCTGACGTCGCAGGTGCCGATGGTCGTCGCAGCGCATTCGCGCATCCGCGCCGGCCAGGAACCGGTCGCTGCGGATCAGACGCTGACGCATGCCGGCAACCTGCTTTGGATGCTGACAGCCAAGAAGCCGCCAGCTGACGCGGCCTCGCTGATCGACCGTGACCTCATCCTGCATGCCGAACACGGCTCCAACGCCTCGTCCTTCGCCGCGCGCGTCGTCATCGGCACCGAGGCGAACCTGCACGCCGCGATCACGGCGGCGATTGCCGCTCTGTCCGGCCCAGCGCACGGCGGCGCCGCCGAAGACGTCATGAAGATGGCCGAGGAAATCGGCGATCCCTCGCACGCTCCCGCTTACGTCAAGGAGAAGCGCGAGGCCGGCACGCCGATCACCGGGTTCGGCCATCGCGTCTATCGCGCCGAAGATCCGCGTGCGCGCCATATGCGCGCCGGCGTCGAGCGGCTGTCGAAGGAGATGGGCCAGCCGAAATGGTTCGAGATTCTCCAGGCGGTCGTGAAAGCGATGGCGCCTTACGCGCGCCACGGCGTCAACGTGAACGTCGATTTCTATTCGGGCGTCGTCTATCACCTGCTCGGCATCAAGCGCGATCTGTTCGTGCCGATCTTCGCCATCGGCCGCGTCCCAGGTTGGGTCGTACAAATAATGGAGCAGCAGGAGAACAACATCCTGATCCGGCCGCTGACGCTCTACAGCGGGCCGGAGGCGCGCTCCTACAAGCCGCTCGCCGAGCGCGGCCGCTGACGGTTCCCCTGTCCCAGTAAGTGAGATTGCGTGTCTCAATCGCCGTTGCGGCGACCGCGGCCTTCCGCCTATCATTCAAAAACAAGAAAAAAAGTCTCATTTAATGAGACTATACGGATGGGTCGAAAATCCGACCCCTTGGGGAGGATGTCATGCAATTTGCGCGAAAACTCGCCGTATTGGGCGCCATTCTCGCAGTCGCCGCCGCGTTCGGCGGCACCGCGGCCCGCGCCGAATATCCGGATCATCCGATCAACTTCATCGTGCCGTGGGGCCCGGGCGGCGGCGCCGACATTCTGGCGCGCACCGCCGGCAAGATCATGTCGGAAGACTTCAAGGTCTCGGTTCCGGTCATCAACGTCCCCGGCGCCACCGGCGCGACCGGCATGACCAAGCTGCTGACGTCACCGGCCGACGGCTATTCGCTGGCGGTGTTGATCGGCGACACGTACGCACTGCTCGCCGGCGCCAAGCCCGCGTTCGAAGCCGACCAGGTGATCCCGCTAGCGATCATGATCCAGCAGCCGTCCGGCCTGTGGGTCAACTCGAACAGCCCGTGGAAGACGTGGAAGGATCTCGTCGCTGCAGCGAAAGAGAAGTCGCTCAAGGTCGCGGTGCTCGGCTTCGGCAGCGCCGACGACATCACGATCAACTACCTCAAGACCAAAGGTCTCAAGCTCGAGTCGATCCCCTACGCCGAACCGGGCATGCGCTACACCTCGATCCTCGGTTCGAACGCCGACGTGCTCTACGAGCAGACCGGCGACGTGCGCAGCTACTTCGACGGCGGCAAGATCCGACCGCTGATCTTCTTCTACGCGCACCGGCTCAGCACCCCGCAGTTCAAGGACGTGCCAGCGGGCGGCGAGTTCGGGTACGACGTCACGCTGCCGCAGTTCCGCGCCATCGTGGTCAAGGCCGGCACCGATCCGAAGATCGTGAAGAAGCTCGCGGACGAGCTCGCGGTCGTGGCGCAGAAGCCGGAGTTCAAGGCCTACCTCGATCAGCAATACGCCGATCCGAACAGCTATGTCTCCATGGAGAACTCTCGCAAGTTCATGGATGACTGGCTCGTGCAGGCCAAGAAATTCCGCGCCGAAACGCAAATGGGATCGAAGTGACGCCATCCGCTTCGATACCGCCGCTTCGCCGGCTGCAGGCGGCGCTGCCCTATGTGGTGGTGCTTGCAACCGGCCTGTTCCTCTATGTCGAAGCGGATCGTTTCGAGTTCGAACACGTGTCGGGGCGTATCGGCCCCGACGCGTGGCCGAAGCTCATTCTTGGACTGATGCTGGCCAGCGCGCTGTGGGGGCTGGCGTCCAATTTCCTCTCCGCGGGTAAGGCCGCACCGCAGGAGCACGATGAACACGAAGAAGACGAGGCGCTGGTCCGCCCGCCGGAAATCTATCCCTTCCGAGTATGGCTCGCGGTCGCCGCTACCCTCGCCTATCTCGCAATTCTGCCGATCATCGGCTTCTTTCTTGCCACCTGCACCTTTAGCTTCGTCCTGATGTATCTCGGCCAGTTCCGCCGGCCGCTGCCGGTGACGCTGCTGAGCGTCGCAATTGCGTTCAGCTTCCTGTTTCTGTTCATGCGCGTCGTCTACGTGGCGCTACCGCTCGGCATCGCACCGTTCGATTCCGTGTCGTATACGCTGATGGCCGCCATGGGCGTGCATTGAGGTCAGGCACCCGATGATTCTTGCCAACCTCGCTAACGGCTTCCTACAGATCTTCCAGCCGTTCGATTTACTGATGCTGTTCATCGGCCTCTTGGTCGGCATGGCGGTGTCGATCATGCCGGGCCTAGGCCTCGTCATGGGCGTGGTGCTTGCGCTTCCCTTCACCTACCAGATGCCGATAGAGCCATCGGTCATCCTGCTGACCGCGATCTATTTCGCCGGCACCTATGCGGGCTGCTTCACCGCCATCCTCTACCGCATCCCCGGCGAGCCGATGGACGTGCCGATGCTGTGGGACGGCTACACCATGGCGGCGCGCGGCCAACCCGCCAAGGCGCTCGGCTGGGCGCTCGTCGCGGCCCTGATCGGCGGCCTCATCTCGTCCGCGGTGATGGTCCTGCTGGCCGGCCCGATGGGCGAACTCGCGCTGAAATTCGACTCGCCTGATTACTTCGCCGCCGTGTTCTTCGGCCTGACCACCGTGGTGGCGCTGGCCGGCAAGTCGATGGTCAATTCGCTGATTAGCCTGTGCGTCGGCTTGTTAGTCGCGACCATCGGCATCGACAGCATGTATGGCACCGAGCGCTATGCCTTCGGCGTCCCGATCCTACGCGACGGCGTGCAGCTCGTCGAAGTGCTGGTCGGCATGTACGGCCTCGGCGAAGTGCTGGCGCGCATCGGCCAGGGGCTGAGCATCAAGAAGCTCGATGGCGCGGCGAAAAACGTCTCAACGCAATTTCCGACGTGGCGCGAGCTGTTCGACATCAAGACCACGCTGGCGCGCAGCACGATCCTTGGCACTTTGCTCGGCATCGTGCCGGGAGCCGGGGCGACCATCACGGCCTTCATCTCCTATGGCATCGAAAAGCAATACGGAAAGCGCCGCAAACTGCTTGGCACTGGCCTGCCGGAAGGCATCGTGGCGCCGCAGATCGGCGCCACCGCATCGGTCGCCGGCCACATGGTACCTTTGCTGACACTTGGCCTGCCGGGCAGCGGCGCGACCGCCGTCATCCTTGCCGCCTTCCTGCTGCACGGCGTACAGCCGGGCCCGATGCTGCTGGAAAATCCGGCGTCGTCGCTGCTCGTCTACACGATCCTGGCTTCGATGTTCGCCAGCGTCATCGGCATGTGCCTTCTCGGCTTCTTCTGGATTCGCGTCGTCATCAAGGTGCTGACCGTGCCGCAGGGCGTGCTGTCGGCGATCGTCGTCATGTTCTGCCTGGTCGGGGCCTATGCCGAACGAAACAACATGTCGGACGTCTGGATGATCGTGATCTTCGGCGTGCTCGGCTACCTGTTCGAGAAATTCAAGTTTCCGATTTCGCCGATGGTCCTCGGCGCGATCCTCGGACCGATCGGCGAGTCGTCGTTCATGCGCAGCATGATCGCCGGCGACAACGACTGGACCGCGTTTTTCAAGGGCCCGATCAGCGGGCCGCTGATGTTCGCCTCGCTTTTGGCGCTCAGCTATCCGCTGCTGCGGGAATTCATGGCGGCGCGGCGGCGCGGACAAGCCGTCGCGCGAATTGGCTAAGCATTCAGGTGAACCATGGGTAGCAATGTCATCCTCGATACGCGTCCGACGGACACAGTCACAGCCCGGCGGCCGACCAAGCCGGCTGCGAAGGCCAGAAGCCCGCGCGAGCACAAGCTCGGCGCCACAGCGCGCTCCTTCGCCATCCTCGATCATGTCGCGGCATCGCACGATCCTGTCGACGTGCACGACATCATCGGCTCGCTCAAGCTGCCGAAGGCGACCGCCTACCGCCTCGTCGACTGGTTTGTCGGCCACGGCTACCTGGCGCGGGAGCCCGGCCGCAAGCGCCTGGTCGTCGGGCCGCGGCTCATCAACCTCGCCTTCGGCGTGCTGTCGGCGTCGATGCGCAACGACGCCCCACACCTCGTGCTGCAACGGCTGGTGCGCTCGCTCAACGAGACCTGCAATATCGGCACGCTACTCAACGGCGAAGTTATCTATCTCGACCGCGTCGAGGCCGAGCACTGGCCGCTGCGGCTGCACTACAAATCAGGATCGCGCGTGCCGCTGCATTGCAGCGCCATCGGCAAGCTGTTTCTGGCGCTTGCGCCCTCGCCGCGCCGTCAGCGCCTGCTGCAAAGCCTCGAGCTACGCCGCTTCACCGATCACACCATCACCGACAAGAGCAAACTCGAAGCGGAGCTGCGTCAAATCCGAAAGGAACAGGTGTCGTTCGACCGCGAGGAATATCTGGTCGGCGTCGTCTGCGTCGCGGTGCCGATCATCGGCAAGAATGAAGAGACACTCGCCGCGCTCGCCATCCAGGCGCCGGAAGCACGCATGAACCTGCAAACCGCCCGCGGCCATTTGCCGGCTTTGCGCCGCGCGGCGGCCGAACTCGCTGAGATTTTCCAGGACAAGTAGATCAAGAGTAGGTCACAGCCATGAAGATGACGACGGAAGAAGCATTCGTAAAAGTCTTGCAGATGCACGGCATCGAGCACGCCTTCGGCATCATCGGATCGGCGTTCATGCCGATCTCGGATCTGTTTCCCAAGGCCGGCATCACGTTCTGGGACGTCGCGCACGAGTGCAACGGCGGCTACATCTGCGACGGCTATACGCGCTCGACCGGTAAGATCGCGATGTGCATCGCGCAGAACGGGCCGGGCATCACCAATTTCGTCACCGCCATCAAGACCGCGTACTGGAACCACACGCCGATGCTACTGATCACGCCGCAAGCGGCGAACCGCACCATCGGTCAGGGCGGCTTCCAGGAAGTCGAGCAGATGGCGCTGTTCCGCGACATGGTCTGCTACCAGGAAGAGGTGCGCGATCCTTCGCGCATCGCCGAGGTGCTCAACCGCGTCATCATCAAAGCGAAGCGCCTGTCGGCGCCGGCGCAGATCAACGTGCCGCGCGATTACTGGACGCAGGTGATCGACATCAGCCTGCCGGCGATCGTCGACTTCGAACGGCCCGCCGGCGGCGCCCAGGCGATCGCGGACGCGGCGAAGCTGCTGTCGGACGCGAAATTCCCGGTCATTTTGTCGGGCGCCGGCGTCGTGCTCGCCAATGCGATACCAGAATGCGCCGCGCTCGCCGAAAAGCTCAGCGCGCCAGTGTGCAACAACTACCAGCACAACGACAGCTTCCCCGGCAGCCATCCGCTCGCCGTCGGCCCGCTCGGCTACAACGGCTCGAAGGCGGCTATGGAGCTCGTCTCCAAGGCCGACGCCGTGCTTTGCCTCGGCACGCGGCTTAATCCGTTCTCGACGCTGCCCGGTTACGGTATCGACTACTGGCCAAAGACCGCGAAGATCATCCAGGTCGACATCAATCCGGACCGCATCGGCCTGACCAAGCCGGTCGCCGTCGGTATTTGCGGCGACGCCAAACTCGTCGCGCAGGCGCTGCTCAAGCAGCTGTCGCCATCGGCAGGAAACGCCGGCCGCGAGGAACGCAAGGCGCTGGTGCACCAGACCAAGTCGCGCTGGCTGCAAACCCTCTCGAGCATGGATCACGAGGACGACGATCCGGGCACGACCTGGAACGCGGATGCGCGCAAGCGCGACGCCGACCGCATGTCGCCGCGCCAGGCCTGGCGCGCGATTCAGGCCGGGCTGCCGAAGGACGCCATCATCTCGAGCGACATCGGCAACAATTGCGCCATCGGTAACGCCTACCCGACCTTCGAGAAGGGCCGGAAGTACCTCGCACCCGGCCTGTTCGGGCCGTGCGGCTACGGCTTCCCTGCGATCATCGGCGCAAAGATCGGCAATCCGGACACGCCCGTTATCGGGTTCGCCGGCGATGGCGCCTTCGGCATCTCGATGAGCGAGATGAGCTCGGTCGGCCGCGAGGAATGGCCAGGCATCACCATGGTGATCTTCCGCAATTACCAATGGGGCGCGGAGAAGCGCAACTCGATCCTGTGGTTCGACGACAACTTCGTCGGTACGGAGCTCGATCCGCATCTCAGCTATGCAAAGGTGGCCGAGGGCTGCGGACTCAAAGGTGTTACGGTCAAAATGCAGACCGAATTGACCGAGGCGCTGCGCAAATCCTGCGAGGACCAGAAGAAGCGCATCACCACCTTCATCGAGGTCGTCCTCAACCAGGAGCTCGGCGAGCCATTCCGCCGCGACGCGATGAAGAAGCCGACGGTGATCGCCGGCATCAAGCGCGAAGACATGCGCCCGCAACAAGTGGCGTAACTGGAGCTGTTCGATGACTGTCGCCGTCAAATCGCCGGAGAGCGCCAACGCTGTCGTTGACGAGCTGGTGCGGCGTGCGCGCAAGGCGATCGCCGACTTTGCCGATGCCGATCAGGCGCGCACCGACGAAGCCGTCACCGCGCTCGCCTGGTCGCTGTACAATCCGGTGCACGCCAAGGAGCTTGCCGAACTCGCTGTAGCCGACACTAAGCTCGGCAACGTGCCGGACAAGATCATCAAGAAGCAGCGCAAGACCTTCGGCACCTTGCGCGACCTAATGCGCGTGAAGTCGGTCGGCATCATCGAGGAGGATAACGCGCGCGGCATCACCAAATGGGCCAAGCCCGTGGGCGTCGTCTGCGCCATCACGCCGTCGACCAATCCGGGCGCAACGCCGGTCAACAAGGCGATGATGGCGATCAAGGGCAAGAATGCCATCATCATCGCCGCGTCTCCGGCTGGGCTGAAAACAACAATAAAAACAGTCGATTACATGCGGGCCGAGCTGAAGAAGATTGGCGCGCCGGAGGACCTCGTGCAGATCCTGCCGCCGCCCGCCTCAAAGGATATGACGCAGGCGCTAATGCAGGCGGCCGATCTCGTGGTTGCGACCGGCTCGCAGGACAATGTGCGCCGCGCCTATTCGAGCGGCACGCCGGCGATCGGCGTCGGCACCGGCAATGTGCCGGTGATCATTGACGAGACCGCCGACCTCGACGACGCGGCGCAGAAGATCTGCGCGTCGAAGATTTTCGACAATGCGACGTCGTGTTCGTCGGAGAATGCCGTCGTCATCGTCGACGCGGTCTACGACAAGGCGATCGCCGCGCTCGAGCGCGCCGGCGGCTACATGGCCTCAGGCGCGGAGAAGGAAAGGATCCAGGCGGCGCTGTGGCCGGACGGCAAATTGAGCCGCACCTTGATCGCGCGCGATGCCGACGTTTTGGCGCGCGGCTGCGGCTTGCCAGCCAAGACCGCGGGCAAGAAATTCTTCATGGTCGAGGAGACCGGCGTCGGCAAAGGCTTCCCATTCTCCGGCGAGAAGCTATCGCTGGTGCTCACCGTCTACCGCGCCAAGGATTTCGACGCCGCAGCCGACAAGGCCCGCGCGATTCTCGAGCATCAGGGCAAGGGCCACTCGCTCGGCCTGCACACCAAGGACATGGCGCGTGGGCGCAAGCTCGCCGCCGAGACCGACGTCGTGCGCGTGCTGATCAACCAGGCGCACACCTTCGCCAATGGCGGCGGCTTCGATAGCGGGCTCAACTTCACGCTCAGCATGGGCTGCGGCACCTGGGGCGGCAACTCGATCACCGACAATCTCAACTACAAGAACTTCCTCAACATCACCCACCTCGTCACCACCATTCCCGAGGACAGACCGAGCGAAGAGCAGTTGTTCGGCGGCCACTGGAAGAAATACGGCGAGTAATGAACTTCGAGGAACACGCGGCGAAAGCGCTAGTGCTCGCGCCCGCGGGCATTGCGGTGCCGCGCGGCATGCTGGCCAAGAGCGCGCAGGAGGCGGCCAAGGCCGCTGCCGACATCGGCCCGTGCGTGGTCAAGGCGCAGGTGCCGACGGGAAAACGCGGCAAGGCCGGCGGCATCAAGCTCGCCAGCACGCCGAAGGAGGCCGAAGCGGTCGCCGGCCAGATCCTCGGCATGACCATCGGCGACTATAAGGTCGAGCGGCTGCTGATCGAGGAGCAGGCCAAGATCGCGCGTGAGTTCTACGCCGCGGTGCTGCACGACACGCAGGCGCGCAAGCCGCTGATCCTGTTCTCGACCGAAGGCGGCATGGACATCGAGGAGGTCGCAGCGGCAAAGCCCGACGCGATCCGCCAACTGGTCGTCGACATCGACAACGTACCCTGCGCGCGTAACATCGCCGCGATGCTCAAGGGCCTCGATCTCGGCGCCGCCGAACAGCAGATCGCCGAGATCATCGACAGGCTCTACCAGGCCTACCGCGCGCGCGACGCCGAGCTCCTCGAGATCAATCCGCTGGCGCTGCTCGCCGACGGTGGGGTCGTCGCGGTCGACTGCAAGTTCGTTCTCGATGACGCAGCGACCTATCGCCAGCCGGAGCTCGCCGGCCACGGCTCGCCCGGCGTCATGACGGCGCTTGAAAAGCGCGGCGCCGAGGCCGGCCTCAAGCTCATCCAGCTCGATGGCAATGTCGGCGTGCTGGCGAATGGCGCCGGCCTCACCATGACGACGATGGACGTCATCCGCCACTATGGTGGCAAGCCCGCCAACTTCCTCGAGATCGGCGGCGAGGCCTACACCAAGTCCGAGATCGCGCTCGACCTCGTCCTCTCTAACCCCGGCGTCAAAAGCCTGGTCATCAATTTCTGCGGCGCCTTCGCCCGCACCGACGTGATGGCCGATGGCGTGGTCAAAGCCTGGCACAAGCTCAAGCCGAAAGTGCCGGTGTTCTTTTCGATCCACGGCACCGGCGAAGTCGAGGCCGTCAAGCTCGTGCGCGACCAGCTCGGCATCGAGCCGTACGACTTCATGGAAGACGCGATCCAGCTGGCGGTAAAGGCGGTGTCATGATCGTGCGCAAGAAAGATCGCGTCGTCGTGCTCGGCATCACCGGCAAGCAGGGCACGTTCTGGACCGAGAAGATGGTCGCCTACGGCACCAACGTCGTCGGCGGCGTCAATCCCAAGCGCGCAGGGGAAATCCATGTCGGCGTGCCGATTTTCGCATCGACCGCCGAGGCTGCGCAGAAAGTCGGTGCCGACGTGGCGGTCGGCTTCATTCCGCCGCCGATGGCCAAGGACGCCGCGGTGTCGGCGGCGGAGGCGGGCGTCAAATTGCTCGTTGTGCTGACCGAGCACATCCCGGCGCAGGACGTGATGGCAATGCATGCGGCGGCCGCCAAGCACGGCACCCGCATCGTCGGGCCGAACACCGCGGGCCTGGTGACGCCTGGCGAATGCTTCGTCGGCATCATGCCGGCCTTCGTTCCGAGCGTATTCAAGCCCGGCCGCGTCGGCGTTATCTCGCGCAGCGGCAGCCTCGGCACCCTCGTCTGTCTCAACCTGACCCGCGCCGACCTCGGCCAATCGGCCTTCATCGGCATCGGCGGTGATCCGATGCTCGGCACCACGACGCGTGACGCGCTCGAAGCGCTCGACAGGGATGCCGGCACCGATGCCATTGTCATCGTCGGCGAGATTGGCGGCGGCATGGAGGAAGCTGCCGCCGAATACGCCCGCAAGGTGCGCAAGCCGATGGTCGCCTTCATCGCCGGCGCCGCGGCGCCCGCGGGCAAGAAGATGGGCCATGCCGGCGCCATCGTCACCGGCAACGCTGGCAGCTACGCCGGCAAGCGCAAGGCGCTGGAAGCCGCCGGCGTCGTCGTCGTCGACACCCCCGCCCAGATTGCGCCGGCCGTCGCCGCCGGCCTCATCAAGAACAACAAGGACGTCGCGTGACCGCACAAAATTCAGCCGCAAGTCTCCCGACAACGGCCGCCACTCTCCTGCCCGGCATTGCGGTGTCCGCGTTGGTGGCGATCATCGGCTACGTTGCTGCGCCATACGTCGCGCGCGTCGTGCCGATCCCGAACATGGTGATCGCTTTGCTCGTCGGCATCGCGCTCAACCCGGTCGCGGCAAAGTCTTTGACGCAGCCCGGCATGCAGTTCTGCGTCAAGACAATCCTGCGCTGGGCGGTGGCACTACTCGGCCTGCGCGTCGGCTTGGCCGACATCGCGGCCCTGGGCGGAACGACCGCCGCGCTGATCGTGCTGTCCATGATCGCGACGACGGTGTCCGGCTTTGTGTTCGCGAGCTGGGGCAGGCGCACCCCCGGCTTCGGCGCGCTGGTCGGCGTCGGTACGGCCGTGTGCGGCGCTTCCGCGACGCTCGCCTGTTCGACTGTGGTGCCGGACTATCGCGGCAAGGAGACCGACATCGCGTTCGTTGTCGTCGCCGTCAATGCGCTCGCCACACTGGCGATGCTCGCCTATCCGCCGGTCTGCATCCTGCTACATTTCAATCAGCAGACGACGGGCGTAATGCTCGGCGGCACCATCCACGACGTCGCGCAGGTGGTGGGCGCGGGCTACGCGGTCTCGACCGCCGTCGGCAACACCGCCGTCATCGTCAAGCTGTTCCGGGTCTTTTTGTTGCTGCCAGTGGTGCTCGGCGTCGGCTGGTACTTCACCCGCAAGGGCATGAAGCACGGCGAGGCGCGCGTGCCGGTGCCGGTGTTCGGCATTGTCTTCCTCATCCTGTGCGTAGTGAACAGCGTGGTTCCGCTGATGCCGCCGCTGGTGCCGATCTATGCGCCGACCAAGGCCGCGCTGGTCGAGATCTCGACCTGGGGACTGCTGCTGGCGATCGGCGCGCTCGGCCTTGGCACGTCCGTCACGTCGATCATCGCGCTCGGCTGGCGCCACATCGCCACCGTGCTCGGCACCACCGCCGTCATCCTGGTCGTCGTGACCGCCGGGCTCGTGCTGATCGGCTAGAAGCCGAACTCCGCATTGTCGGCGCCGAGCGCGGGCGAGGATGCGTCGCTCATGGCACCGGGGCGCAATGGCGGCGTCAGCGGAAGCGGCAAGGCCGGGATCGCCGCACCATTCGCACGTACCAGCCGCGCCGCGAAGAGGCCGCGCGCCTTGAAATGCGGGTCGTCAAGTGCGGCACGCAGGTCCTGCACGATCGAGCAGCAGCAATTGGCCTTGTCGAAGATCGGCAGCCATTCGGCGGCGGTCTTTGACGCGATGATCTCGGTGACGCGCCTGATGGTCGCGGACTTGTCGCGCTCGTCGTCGATCAGATTTTTGTCGAGCCCGATGGCGGCGCAGAACGAAATCCAGAAGCGCTGCTCGATGGCCGCGACCGCGGCGACCTTGCCGTCGCGCGTCTCATAAAGCCGGTAGCGCGGCGTGCCGCCGGTGAGCAGGTCCGTGCCGTTGCCGGGCCAGCGGCCCGTGGCAAAGCCCGAACCGAGCGCCCAGAACATGAAGGGGAAAACGCAGTCCGCCATGCTGACGTCGATGAAGGTGCCTTCGCCGGTCGCCTCGCGCTGGCGCAACGCGAGGAGGATGTTCATCACCGCCGGATAGGAGGCGCCGGCGATGTCGGCGACCAAGGCCGGCGGCACGACATGCGCGCTTTGGAACCCGCATGACAGCGCCAGGAGCCCCGCGTCGCCGATGTAGTTGAGATCGTGGCCGGCGCGGTCCGAGCGCGGACCGGACTGGCCGTAGCCGGTGATGGCGCAATAGACGATGCGCGGATTGGCGGCGCGGAAAGCCGCAAAGCCCAAGCCCAGCCTGTCCATGACGCCGGGGCGGAACTGCTCGACGACGACGTCCGCCGACCTGGCGAGGGCGAGGATACGGTCGCGCACCGTCGGATCTTTGAGATCGGCCGCAATGCTCTTCTTGCCGCGGTTGAGCATGGCGAAGGCAACGCTTTCCTCGCCCCACTTGGGCTCGAAGCGCCGCATGTCCTCGCCGTCGGCGCGCTCGAACTTGATGACCTCGGCGCCGGCCTCCGCCAGCATCAGGGTCGCCAGCGGCCCCGGTAGCAACGTCGAGAAGTCCAGCACGCGGATACCGGCGAGCGGACCCTGTCCTTTGTCGCGCATGTGCGCCTCCCCGCGCGGCCAAGCCTGCATTTTCTGGTCATTTATAGCCGATATTGAAATTCGGCCTTCGGAACATCACATGAACGATCCGAGAGGCAATCGTATGAGTGATTTCCCCCACAATTGGATGTGGTCGGAGGCGTGCGACATGCTCGCGCGCGCCGAGCGCATGCACCGTGAGCTATTCCGGCCGGTCGGAGCCAACCGCCTGCCCGCCTGGGAGCCGCCAGCCGATGTGCTGGAGACCGAGCGCGAGGTGCTGGTCTTCATGGCGTTGCCCGGCGTCGAGCCGGACCGGGTCGAGGCCGTCATCGACGGCGCCGACCTGGTCGTCGCCGGCAGCCGCGTCCTGCCCGCCGCCCTGCGTACCGCCGTGATCCATCGGCTGGAATTGCCGCAGGGCCGCTTCGAGCGGCGCGTACGCCTGCCGGCAGGCCGTTACTCGGCGGTCCATCGGACCGTCTCGAATGGATGTCTTCTGATTACCCTGGAGAAAGCGGGGTCGTACCGTGGTTGAAGTTGAAAACGAAGTGATGCGTTCGTTGGAGCAAAGCGCAGAACCCGCCGGCAGCGAGCCCGAGAAAGCGCGCGACCAACAGACGCTGCCGCCCATTCCGCCCGACGCGATGATCATCGTGCCGGTGCGCAATTTCGTGCTGTTTCCCGGCATGGTGATGCCCGTCACCATAGGCCGGCCGCGTTCGGTCGCAGCCGCGCAACAGGCCGTGCGCGATCAGCGCCAGGTCGGCATCCTCAAGCAGCGTGATCCGGAGGTCGCGGAACCGACCGGCATCGACATGCACCGCATGGGCGCGGTGGCGAACGTCGTGCGTTTCATCACCGACGCCGGCGGCGCGCATCACCTGGTGTGCCAGGGCGACCAGCGCTTCCAGATCATCGAATTCCTGAGCGGCTGGCCGTTCTTGGTCGCGCGCGTGCTGCGTATTCCGGAGCCGTCGAGCAAGACGCCGGACATCGAAGCCCGCATGCTGCATCTGCGCGGCCAGGCGCTGGAGGCGCTCGAGCTGTTGCCGCAGGCGCCGCGCGAGCTCGTCTCCGCGGTGCAGGGCATCGAACAGCCTGGCGCGCTCGCCGACCTCACCATGGCCTACATGGACGTGAAGCCGGACGAGAAGCAGGAAGTGCTGGAAACCATCGACGTTGCGGCGCGCATGGACAAGGTGTCCAAGCTGCTGTCGCACCGCATCGAGGTGTTGCGCCTGTCGGCCGAGATCGGCCAGCAGACCAAGGCTGCGCTCGACGAGCGTCAGCGTGAAGTGCTGCTGCGCGAGCAGATGGCGGCGATCCAGAAGCAGTTGGGTGAAGGCGAGGAAGGCAAGGCCGCGGAAATGGCCGAGCTCGACAAGGCCGTTACCGACGCCGGCATGCCGAAGGACGTCGAGGACGCGGCCCGCAAGGAGCTGCGCCGGCTGCAACGCATGCCCGACGCTGCGGCCGAGTACGGCATGGTCCGCACCTACCTCGACTGGTTGATCGAATTGCCGTGGAAGCTGCCCGAGGAGCAGCCGATCGACATCGAGGAGGCGCGTCGCATCCTCGACGCCGATCACTACGGCCTGCCCAAGATCAAGCGGCGGATCATCGAGTATCTCGCCGTGCGCAAGCTCGCGCCGCAAGGCAAGGCACCGATCCTGTGCTTCGTCGGTCCGCCCGGCGTCGGCAAGACGTCGCTCGGCCAGTCGATCGCGCGCGCCATGGGCCGCAAGTTCGTCCGTGTCTCGCTCGGTGGCGTCCACGACGAGGCCGAGATCCGCGGCCACAGGCGGACCTATATCGGCGCGCTGCCCGGCAACATCATCCAGGGCATCCGCAAGGCCGGATCGCGCAACTGTGTGATGATGCTGGACGAGATCGACAAGCTCGGCGCCGGCATCCACGGCGATCCATCGGCGGCGTTGCTCGAGGTGCTCGATCCGGAGCAGAACAACACGTTCCGAGACAATTATCTCGGCGTGCCTTACGACCTGTCACGCGTGGTTTTCATCACCACGGCGAACATGCTCGACACCATCCCGGGGCCGCTGCGCGACCGCATGGAGATCATCAGCCTCGCCGGCTACACCGACGTCGAGAAGCTGCAGATCGCCACGCGCTATCTGGTCAAGCGCCAGATGGATGCAAACGGCATCAAGGATGGCCAGGTCGAGATCACCGAGCCGGCGCTGTCCGAGATCATCGCGCACTACACGCGGGAATCTGGCGTGCGCAATCTCGAGCGTGAGATCGGCAAGGCGCTGCGCCATGCCGCTGTCCGCATCGCGGAAGGAAAATCGGACACGATTAAGATCGATCGCGACGACGTTCCGGGCATTCTCGGCGCACCGCAGTTCGAGAGCGAGGTCGCCATGCGCGTGAGCGTGCCGGGCGTCGCGACCGGGCTTGCCTGGACGCCGGTCGGCGGCGACATCCTCTTCATCGAGGCGACGCGGGTGCCGGGCAGCGGTCGGCTGATCCTCACCGGCCAGCTCGGCGACGTCATGAAGGAGAGTGTGCAGGCGGCGCTCAGCATCGTCAAGAACAGGGCCTCCCTGTTCGGCATCGATCCGGAGCGTTTCGAGAAGTCGGACATCCACGTCCACGTTCCTGCGGGCGCGATCCCGAAGGACGGGCCGAGCGCGGGCGTCGCCATGTTCATGGCACTGACCTCGCTCATGACGGAGCGTCAGGTTCGCAGCGACACCGCCATGACCGGCGAAATCTCGCTGCGGGGTTTGGTGTTGCCGGTCGGCGGCATCAAGGAGAAGGTCGTGGCGGCGGCGCGCGCCGGCTTGAAGCGCGTGATGCTGCCGGCGAGGAACCGCAAGGACTTCGACGACATCCCCGAGGATGCGCGCAAACAGCTCGAGTTCGTCTGGCTCGAGCGTGTCGACGACGCGGTGGCGGCGGCGCTTGAGCCCGCCGCCAAGGCGGCGGCCCGCGCCAGCGCCGAGGCCGCAGCTTAAGCCTTCCGTGCAGCGATGACCTGCTTGGCGGCGGCGATGCCGGTGCGGTAGGCGCCGTGCGCGGTCGAGTAGTCGCGCGTCGAGCAGGCCTCGCCGGCGAAAAATAGCCGGTCATCGACGGGCGCCGCGAGCACGGCGCGGCTCCCCGCCTTGCCGGGCTTGGCATATGAATAGGCGCCGCGCGCGAACGGATCGGCGGCCCAGCGGTGGATGGTGATCGGCTTCAGGCGCTTGGCAAAATCGTTGCCGAGGATCGCGGTCAGTTCCGACACCGCAAAGTCGAAGAAGGCGTCTTTGCCCGCGGCTTCAAGCTCGCGGGCGTTGGCGCCGCCGAAGAAGCCTTCGATCATCGCGCGGCCGAACGGCCGGATGTGATAGGCCGCCGTCTTGCTGTCGTCCTTGGCGCCGAACAGCCGGCTGTCCTTCTCGAACTGTTCCGGTCTGTCGAGCGCGATGAACATCTTGTCGTCGAGGCCGAGCGGCAGGTTGCACGCGGCGTCGACTTTATCGGGCAGCGCCGGCGTAAACAGGTCTTCCATCTCCGCAAGGACGGTCGTCGGCAGCGTGACGATGGCGCGGCCGGCGGTGATCGTGCCCTTCGCCGTCTCAATCGCAAGCCGCTTGCCGCTGTGGTCGATGCGGCGCACCGGGCTATCGAAGGCGACTGGCACGCCTTCCCCGTGCCGCGCGATGGTCGCGCCATAGCCTTCGACCACGCGCCAGTTCACGTCCGTGTGCGCGTAGTTCTCGTAGTCGAGCGCGGAGACCTGCCTCGCCTCGCCGCCGCTGATAAAGGTGACGACGGCGCCGATCAGGCCGTTCCAGCGGCCATTCGGCTCCAGCGCATCGGCAACGGCTGCGTCCTTGCCGCTGTGCGCGATCTTGCCGACGCGCTCTTCGAATTCGTTGAAGGCGTGGCGGTAGTCGGCCTGCTCGTTGACGCGGAAGCCGAGTGACGACCGCGCCCAGGGCGGCGGCGTCTCGTCGATCTTGCGGCCCTGCGCTTTCGCGACCTCGGTCCATTCGTTCTTGTCGGCGGAATGCAGCCAGCCGCAGCCGAGATCGATCGGGCAGCCGGCGCGCGTCTCGGTGAAGGCGCGGCCACCGAGGCGGTTGCGCGCCTCGACGATCAGGCAGTCGATGCCCGCATCGTGCAGATGGCGTCCGGCGGCGACGCCCGCCGCGCCGCCGCCGATGATGACAACCTCTGCGTCACTTTTCATGGAGGCAGGTTCTGCGCTGGCAATGACGCTATTGCAACAACGCAAAATGCATGGCGTTCAGCCGATTTTTTTCAGAAATCGAGCTTGTCCTGCACCGACTCGAGGCCGGCTTTGGCGCAGGCCTCATCCTTGTCGCCGCCGGGCGCGCCGGCGACGCCGACGCCGCCGATGATGGAGCCGCCGGCCTGGATAATGATGCCGCCGACCAGCGGCGTCACCTTCGGCAGCGAGGCAAGGCCGGGGCTGAGCGTGCCGTCCTTGATGCGTTTGACGAACTCGCCCGAGTCGATCGAGAAATTCACCGCGGTCCAGGCTTTGCCGCGCGCGATATCCATGGCGCCGATGCCGGCGAAACGATCGCGCATTTCAACCAACGGCGCGCCGAAGCGGTCGAGCACGACGACGGCGACCTGGTAACCGTCCTTGCGGCACCTGTTGAGCGCGGCGCGCGCAAGATCGATGGCGATGTCCGGCGCGATCGACTTGTAGGTGACGATCGCCTCTTCGGCGCGGGCCGGCAGCACCGCCGCGAGCGCCAGCACCGCCGCCAGGATCATGCGTTTCATCGGGCTCTCCATCACGGGCGGATGTAGGTCCAGCCCTGCTCCTGCAATTCGGTCAGGCGCACCACGCCGGCCGGCACGATGGTCGCTTCCGGAATGATCGTCACCTCGTGCCCTTCGGCCTTCTCCATGCCCTTCTTGGTATTGCCGCAGGCCGAGAAGGCGACGCTCGAGGGGAAGGCGCCGGACTTGATGCTCTTGATGCGATCCTTCACCGGCGACTTGTCCTCGCGGAACATGGTGAGGCCCGGCCCGTAGGCGACGACCTCGATCTGGGCCTGCTCGCCTTTACTGTGGTAGTACTCTATCAAGTTGGAGACGTTGTTGAGGACGAGGTTCATCAGCGCCGGATCGTTCTGATCGACCTGGATGGCGATGCGGTGCGTCTTGACGTCGTCGGCACCGAGCGCGGGAAGCGCAAAGCCCAGCGCGGCGACGACGGTGAGCAAACGTGCAAACGTCTTCATCTCGTTCCTCCGTTACGGCCGCACCAGCGTGTAGCCCTTTTCGGTCAGTTGCAGGATGCGCTCGACGCCGACCTGCACCTTGACCGCCTTCGGATTGATGTCGACATGCTTGCCGTCGCGCTGGACGGTGTCGACCGTGTTCATGCAGATGTCGAACTGCACGCCCTGCGCAATCAGGCTGTCGACACGGGCGCGGTTCGGGCTCTTGGCACGCAGCAGGTCAATGCCGGGACCGAAAGCAATCACCTCGATGATGATCTTGTCGGGGTCGTAGGCTTTCAGCAGATTGTTGGCGACGCTGAGCACGAGCGCCTGCTTCTCCAGCTCACGGTCGGAAAGCTGCAGCACGAGCTTGTGCTCGGCGAACGGCTTGTCCTGCAGCGGCGGATTTTGCGCGGCGGCGGCGCCGGCGAGCGCGAAGGCCAGAAGGGCGACGGCGATACGCATGACCTATTCTAGCCGGACATGCCGGGATTGTTGACCACGCCTTTGAGCGCGACACGGTTGAGTTTCTTCGGTTTGGCGGTCTTTTCGCGGCGTAGATGGCCGGCGAAGACATCCCACACCGGCTTGCCGGCCTGCGGATTGACCGAAGCCCAGCCCGCGACCTTGTAGGTCTTGCCGGCTTCGACCGTCTTGCCGCCGTCGAGCGTCATGTCGGAGATACGCTTGCCGACCGGCTCGGCCGGCGCGCAGGCATAGTCCATGCCGCCGACACGCACCATGTCGCCGCCCTGCTGATAATACGGGTCGGTATTGAAGAGGTTGTCGCAGATGTCTTCCATGATTTCCTTGATCTGCGCGCCGGTCATCTCCTGCACATAGACTTCGGGATACGTGATGGCCGTCTCCGACAGCACGTCCTCCATGGTGATCGGCTCACCGGGCAGCTTGGTGTTGCCCCAGCGGAAGCCGGGCGACAGCGCGATTTCGGCATTAAGCTCCTGGCGCAGCGCGTCGCAGATAAGCTGATCCATGGTGCCGTTGAAATTGCCGCGGCGGTAAAGCAGATCGTCCGCCGTCGCGAGCATTTCTCCGAACGCGGCGGCATGAGGCTGATGCGCCTTGTCAATGAAGGCCTGCATTTCAGGATCGGCCTTGAGCAATTCGGAATAGACCGGCAGCAGATGATAGCGCACGTCCTTGACCGAGCCCTTGGCAAGCTCGAGGTCGAGCACGCCGACGAATTTTCCGGCTGACCCGGCGTTGGTCACCAGCGTTTTGCCACTCGCATTCACTACCGCGACCGGCTCCGGCACCGCGTCATGCGTGTGGCCCCCGAGCACGACATCGATGCCGGTGACACGGCTGGCGAGCTTGAGGTCGAGATCCATGCCGTTGTGCGACAGCAGGATCACCGCATCGACCTTATCGGTCTGGCGCAGACCGTCGACGAGCTTCTGCAATTCCGGCTCGCGGATGCCGAAGGTCCAATCCGGCGTGAAGCGCTTCGGGTGCGCGATGGGGACGTAAGGCAGCGCTTGGCCGATGACGCCGATACGGAAGCCGCCGACCTCCTCGACGATCGCCGGCTTGAAGGCGCGGCCGCTCGCGCTGTCGAACGCGGGCTTATTGTCGAAAGCGGCTTCCTCGGTGAGGAACACGTTCTGCGCCAGGAATTCGCCCCTGAAGCGCTTGATGTTGGCCCAAACGCGCTCCTCGCCGTAAGTGAATTCCCAGTGCGCGGTCATCGCCTCGATGCCGAGGAGGTTTGCGGCGTCGACCATGTTCTCGCCCTGCATGATGTTGGCAAGCCCGCTGCCCTGCCACAGGTCGCCACCGTCGAGCAGCAGCGAACGCCCTATGCCTGCGTCGGCGCGCAGCCGGTCAATCAAAGTCTTGAGATGCGCAAAGCCGCCGAGCCGGCCGTATCTGTGCGCGGCCTCGGCAAAGTCGAGGAATGTGAAGGCGTGCGACAGCCGCGAATTCAGCGCGATGCCGAAACGCTTGAGAAAGGCCTCGCCGACCAGATGCGGCGGCTTGCCGGCCATGGTGCCGACGCCGAGATTGACGCTCGGCTCGCGGAAATGAACGGGCTTCAATTGCGCGTGCGTGTCGGTGATGTGCAGGACGCGCGCATTGCCGAGTTTGCCGATGTCGTAGAGCTCGTCGCCCTCGGCTGCGTGGCCGACACGGGGGACGACGCCTGCAATCGCCGCGGCGGTCAACGCCTGCAACAGCTCGCGGCGACGCATCATCACAGGCTCACGCTCAGCGGATAACGGCTTTGGTCCAGGCGGTTTCCTGTTCCTTCGCCTGCGCGATCGAGGCCTGCGCCAGCTCTTCGGCGTGCTGCGCGAACTTGACCGCGTCGTCGAACTTGCCGGCCTCGGCGGCTTTCTTCGCCGCAGCGATCGCCTGCCCCGTGGTGGTCCACTGGTTCTTGAGCGCGCCGGCCTGCTTGTTGGCGGCTTCCGCCTTGGCGAGTACGGCGTTGAAGTCCTCGGCCGATGCCGCAAGCGCGACCGCGGGCGCTATAAGCGCGAGGACGAGCACTGCGTGGATCAGTTTGCGCATGATCTGTCCTCCGTTCAGGGCCGTGCGCCGGGGCCGGAGATCGGCAGCCCGTTCGCCATATAGGAAAGGTAGTACTCGACGTCGCGGTAATTCTCGTCCTCAGGTTTGAGCGGCACGCCGCGTACCTGGGTATTGCAGGTGGTGAAGCGGCGGCTGGTCGTGCCCATGCCGCCCCACTCCGAGCGGTAGATCGGCAGCGCCGCGGTGATGCCGAACGCCGGCGCCAGTACTTCGGTACGGATACGCTCGCCGGGGCTCTGCACATGGCAGCTCGCGCAGGAGAAGTTGAGCTGGCCGCGGCGGGTGTAGAAATACTCCTCGCCTTTCTTGTAGGCGGCGAGCGCGCGCAGATCGTCCGGGATCTTGATGTCGAACGGCTTGCCGCGCGAGGTGAAGGCCATATAGGCGGTCAGCGACGCCATGTCGTCCTTGAGCGGATCGAGCGGCGCTTCGCCGTTGTCGGCGCGACATTTATTGATCGCCGTCTCAAGCGTCACCACCTCGCCGGAGCTGGTGTCGAACATCGGATAGTTTTGGCGGATGCCGATGCCCTTGTTCGGGAAGCAGTCGGCGTAGGTCTTGCCGGTCTTGAACGGCGCTCCGAACATCTGCTTGCCCTGCTCTACGGCGAATTCGTAGGGCGGGAATTCCTCTTTTGCCTGCCATTGCTTGCGCAGGCCTTCGTCCATCGAATAGGGACCATTGACGAAGTCGTCGAGCTTCACCTTCGGGAAGCGCTCGGTGAAATATTTGCGGAACGCCTTGAAATCCGCCTGCGGGTCGGCGTCAGCCGCGAGCACCGCCGGCGCCGTGACGGCGATCAGCGCTGCCGCGATGCAAAGTCTGCGCAACATTCAATCCTCCCTGTCGTGCGGCTGGGCTATTGAATTTTGGCCACGAGTGAATCCGATGCGCCTTTGTTATCGACCCAGCTCACCTTGATGTCGTCGCCTGCCTTGCCGCCCTTGAAGCTGAATTTGAGATAAGGGTCCTTCGACACGGCCGGCCCCCACAACGCGGTGAAGACCGTCTTGCCGCCGTGCTCGAATTGCACGACCTCGATGTGGTGCGCGGGGATGAGCTCGCCTTTCGCGTCCTTGACGAACCCGGAATCCATCGGATGCCGGATCAGCGACTGAACCTCGGTGGTGTCGCCGCTCGCGGTGGCGCGTACGCGGATCGTTCCTGCCATGATCGTCTCCTTAACCGCCGCAGCCGCCGACGGTGACTTTGACTTCCTTGCTCGCGCTGTAGAGCTTGCCGCCGGACTCGACGATGGCGAGCACCTTCGACGTCTTCGCCATCTTCAGGCGGTTCGCGACGGCGGCCTGCGTGCCCGCCGGAATCTTGTAGGCGCCGGCGAGCATGTTCGGGTTCTCCAGCACCAGGATGGCGATGCCGGTGACATTCGGCAGCGTGCTCGACACCGCGATCGGCACCACCGCGCCGTTCTCGGCGATCTCCGGCGCGTCGAGGCTGACCTTGTCGGAGGCTTCCGCGCTCTTGCCGTAGAGGGCCTTCAGCGTCTCCGCCTCGCTCTTCGCCTTGAAGGCGTCGGCCGGCCATTCTTTCGCGTCGGCATCGGCGAAAGCCGGGAACGGAAACGCGCCGAACCCGAAGCCGGCGAGGCTGCCAACGACGGCGCCTTTCAAGACGGTGCGCCGCGCGACAGACGCATCGGAAAACTCGGTCATCACATTTGCTCCTTGTGGGCGCTCAGCGCGTGTAGAGGAAATCGACGATCGCCTCGATTTCGTGATCGGTGAGAATGAGATTGCGCTTGAACGGCGGCATCACCGTCTGCGGATTGCGCTTGGTCTCGTCGGAGATGATGGCGATGAGCTCCTTGCGGTCCGGAAAGCGCGTCTTCATGTCAGCGAGCGGCGGCGCGATGTTGCCGGCGTTGTCGCCGCCCTTGATGTCATGGCAGGTCAGGCAATTGCCTTTGCTGCGGTCGAAGGCGAGCGTCTCGCCCTCCGACGGCGCGGCTGACGCACGCAAAGCAGGCAGCGCGGCAACAGCCGCGGCCAAAGCCAGCGCGATGTTAGATGTCAGAAGTCGCATCCAGTGTCCTCCCTCGTGCACGGGCCGTTCAACCGGCCACTATTTCGGCTCCATGTCGTCGAGCGGTCCCGTGGTGCGCGGGGTCAGCCCCTTTCCTTCCGCGGTCGACTCGATCTTGATCGACTTTAGGTTCGCGCAATCCTTCATGCATTCTTTTGCCGACGTATCTGGCCGCGGATCCTGCCAGATGAAGCTGTCGTGGTTTGGCATCTTCACTTTAGGCAAGCTGTTGCGATCCGCAACGAAATTATTTGCCACGACATTGTTGATATTCAGCACGTATGCGGTGAGCGCGTAGACGTCGTCGGTCGGTAATGAATGCGGCGCCTGAAACGGCATCGCGCGGTTGATGTAGTCGAACAAGGTCACCGCGAATGGCCAGTAGCTGCCGACGCTCGGCTCCGGGCGCTCTTTGGTGAGCGTACCTTCGCCGCCGGCAAGCTTCGGATAGCGGCCCTCACCTTCGCCGAACGTGCCGTGACACGGCGTGCACTGCTCGGCATAGACGTTTGCGCCTTTTTCAACCGAGCCGCTGCCCGGCGGCAGGCCGACGCCGTCGGGACGCGCATCGATGTCCCATCCGGCGATCTCTTCCGGCGTCGGCGGCGTGCCGTAACCGTAATGGCCGGGCGGCTCTGCGACAGCCGGCGCGACGAGCGCGGCGATCACCAGCGCGAACAGCGTGGGCCTAGCCGAGCTGGACATCGTAGATGCTCCCGTCCGGCTTGACCTGCCAGGTCTGGATCGAATTGTTGTGGTAGATCGAGTTGGAGCCGCGCTCCTTGCGCAGCGCCGTGATCGTCGGCTGCACGTAGCCGGTCTCGTCGATCGCGCGCGACTCCAGCAGCGCGGGCTTGCCGTCCCAGCGCCACGGCAGCGTGAAGCGCGTCAGCGCTTTCGTCAGCACCGGCTCGGCCAGCTGCGCGCGCTGCCAGTTGACGCCACCGTCGAATGACACATCGACCGCCTTGATCTTGCCGTGGCCGGTCCAGGCGAGACCGCGGATTTCGTAGAGGCCGGGGCCTGAGAGCGGCTTCTCTGGACATGGAAAGGTGATGACGGATTTGGCGTCGTTGACCCAGGTGAAGCCGCGCGAGGTCCCGTCCGGCATCAGGTCCGTGTACTTCGATGTCTCCTCGCGCGTGTACCAGGGCCGGTCGCCGACCTTGATGCGGCGCAGCCACTTCACCGAGACATTGCCCTCCCAGCCCGGCACGAAGAGCCGCAACGGGAAGCCCTGCTCCGGTCGCAGCGCTTCGCCGTTCTGCGCGTAGACGACGAGCACATCGTCGAGACATTTCTCGAGCGGCAGGCTGCGCGTCATGTGCGAGCCGTCGGCGCCTTCGACCAGCACCCATTTCGCCTCTTTCTTGAGGCCAACCTCTTCGAGCAGCGTCGAGAGCTTGACGCCGGTCCACTCCGCGCAGCTCACCATGCCGTGCGTGAACTGCAGCGAGTTGAGTTGCGCAGCGCGCCACTCCATGCCGCCGTTGGCCGGACACTCGAGGAAATGAATGTGCGACACCGACGGGAAGCGTTCGATGTCCTTCATGCTGAGCACGAGCGGGCGCTCGACGAGCCCGTGGATCATCAGGCGATGCTTCGCAGGGTCCACTTCGGCGCGGCCGGCGTGATAGCGCTCGAAGAACAATCCGTTCGGCGTGATGATGCCGTTGAGCTCCTGGATTGGCGAGAAGCTCACCGAGGACTCTTTGCTCGCCGTCAGCCAGGGCACGTTGCGTCGGATCACGTCTTTGACGAAAGACGACGGCTGCCCGTAGGGCTTGTCAACGATGCCCGGGCCGAGCGACTGCGACCACGGTGCGTCCTTGGGTGGAGACGCGTCCTCGGCCTTCGCGTCGCGGCCGAGCAGCGCGCCGCCGACAGCGGCCGCGCTCAGCTTGATGAACGTCCGGCGACCAGCCGGCTGCTGGCTGTCACCTCCGCGGACGGGCGTCCAGCGGCGGGGGTCCGGCACCCACATTGTGCTGTTCGAGCTCCCTCGATCATATTCAAATAATACTAACTGTCTGGCGCTGTCCAGCCGCGTATCTCATGCCGCGAGACGTGACGAAGGCAATGCGCCAGACGCGGAAAAGCCAGTTCGAGCGACCGCTTAGCGGCCAGCCCGGGCACGCCGCGGCAATTTTCGCTTTGCCTCAAAGTTGTCAATTCGAGCGGCGATCTTTAGGGAACTGACCGAGGCAGAGCTGTGGACCTCTCGGGCGAAAACATCGTCATCATTCTGCTGGCCGGCATCGCCGCTGGCTTGCTGCCGAGCACGGTTTTTTGGCGAAGCGGTCTTCGCCTCGCCGGCGACCTCGCGATCGGCGTTGCCATCGCCTTCCTCGGAAATTTTCTGATCCTCATCTGGCGCGATGTCATCCCCTCCGAAATCGTACCGCAGCCGAACAAGTCGGCGGAGATCAACTATGAGCCCGTCATCCTGCCGCTGCCGCCGCTTCGCACCTTGCTCAAGCCAATCGTTCCGCGCTCGCGCGAGGAAATCTGCAAGGCGATCGCCGAGGTGACGCGCCGCAACGATCTGCCGGCGCCCTACTTCATTCGCTTGCTGTACCAGGAAAGCGGCTTCAGGCCGGAAGCGATCAGTATGTCGGGCGCGATGGGGATCGCGCAGTTCATGCCGGAGACTGCAACCGACAGGAACCTCGATAACCCGTTCGATCCGCTGCAGGCGATTCCGGCCTCCGCGCGGTTGCTGCGCGACCTGCACAAGAAGTTCGGCAATCTCGGGCGTGCGGCGGCCGCGTACAATGCCGGCCCGAAACGCGTTCAGGATTGGATCGCCAATAAAGGGGCGCTGCCGCAGGAGACGCAAGATTACGTGAAAACCATTACCGGCTGGGGCGTCGAGACATGGACGGCACCGCAGGCCGGCAGCCCGGCGCTGAAGCTGCCGCAGGACGCGCCATGCCAGGAGTTGGCCGGTCTGCTGGCCTGGGACGGGCCTGACCAGATCCCGCTGCCGCCGCTGAAGCCGCTGACGGCGAACGTGTCGGCCGCGGCCGTGCAGCAGTCTGCCGAGCACAAGAAATTCGGCGATCCTCAGAAAAAGGAAGCGAGCACCGAAGCCGGTGTAAAACGCTGAGCCCGCGCCACGAGGATGGCGGTCCCGAGAGGAGTCGAACCTCCGACCTTCGGTTTAGGAAACCGCTGCTCTATCCAGCTGAGCTACGGGACCGCATAGGCGCGGATTTATCATACGAAAACGTCCCGCGCACCGGCTGTTGACGGCGGTGGGCCGAGGTTCCGACAATCGCCCCATAAGGGGGCTTTCGATCATCATCGCGGTCGTCATGGCGTATCCTGCGCTGGCGCAGGAGGCCTGTCATTTCGCGCCGATGGGGACGGTCACGGCCACCGCGGTGCGCGACAGTCGCACGCTCTTGCTCTCCGACGGTCGCGAGTTGCGCCTTGCAGCCGTCGAACTGTCCGACGACAGCCGCGCGCCGCTGGAGCGGCTGCTTCTCGGTCGTCCGCTCAAACTTGAAGGCGCGAGCGCGGAGCCCGACCACTACGGTCGACTGGTCGCCTTCGCATGCGCCGGCGACGGGCGGCCGTCAGCCCAGCAGGTCCTGGTTTCGGAGGGTATGGCCCGCGTCGCGGCGCGGGTCGGAAACAAGGCCTGCGCCGATGCCCTCCTCGCGGCGGAACGAGCGGCGCGCGCGTCAAATAAGGGCCTTTGGAGCAATCCCAATTTCGCCCTTTTGCCGCCGGAAAATCTCACTCGTCTCAGGGCGGAACGGGGTCACTTCGCCATCATCGAAGGCAAGGTCTTGTCGGTGCGCGTCAGCGGCAGCACTACATATGTGAATTTTGGACGGCGGTGGACGCGAGACTTGAGTGTCATCATCGCGCGCCGAAATCAGCGCATCTTTAACACTGCCGGCCTAGAACCGAGCAAGCTCGAGGGCCGCAGTATCAGGGTAAGGGGATGGCTCGAGCAGCGCCGCGGTCCGATCATCGAGGTCGACGCGCCCGAGCAGATTGAAATCGCCGACCAGACAATGAGTGACGCGCGGGAGACGCGACAATGAGCTCGAACCGGCGCGCATCGCTTTGCGCGACGGGCGCGAGCTTTGCGCTCGCGGTCCTGCTCGCGGCGTGCAGCGGTATCTCGGACAACAAGCAGGTGTCACTGCAGCTGCCGGAGTTCACGCTGCCCAATCCGGCCGCGCAGGCCGAAAAGCCGACGGCCGAGCAGCGCGAGAACGCGCGCATCCTCGCCTCGTATGGCGGCATCTATGACGATGCCAAGCTGCACGCGATGGTGTCGCAGCTCGTCGATCGCCTGGTCGCCGCGTCGGAAAGGCCCGAGCAGAAATACGAGGTGACGATCCTCAACTCGCCGGCGGTCAACGCCTTCGCGCTGCCGAACGGCCAGCTCTATGTCACGCGCGGGCTGCTTGTGCTCGCGAACGACAAGGCCGAGCTCGCTTCTGTGCTGGCGCATGAGATGGGCCACGTCATTGCGCGCCATGCTGAGATCCGCGAGGACCAGGCGCGGCAGGCCGCCCTCGTCAGCCACGTCGTCAGCGATGTGCTGAGCGATCCGCAAGTCGGCGCTCTGGCGCTCGCCAAGTCAAAGCTCGCGCTGGCGAGCTTCTCGCGCGCGCAGGAATTCGAAGCCGACGGCATCGGCGTCGGCATCTCGGCGCGTGCCGGCTTCGATCCCTACGGCGCGTCGCGCTTCCTGACCGACATGCAGCGCAACGCCGAGCTGAAGTCGCCGAGCAACGACCTCCACAATTCGGCGGACTTCCTCTCCAACCATCCTTCGACGCCGGACCGCGTGCGCAACGCGCTCGCCAATGCGCGTCAGTTCAGCAGCCCCGGTCCCGGCGAGCGCGACCGCAACGACTACCTGCGCGACTTGAACGGCCTCGTCTACGGCGAGGATCCGAGCGAAGGCTTCGTCCGCGGCCGGCGCTTCGTGCATCCGAAGCTCGGTTTTACCTTCACCGCGCCGCTGGGCTTCGTGCTCGACAACACGGCGCAAGCCGTGCTCGGCCTCAAGGACGGCGGCGGCGAAGCCATGCGCCTCGACGTCGTCAGCGTGCCGGCGCAGCAGTCGCTGCCCGACTATCTGAAATCCGGCTGGATGGACAATGTCGAGCCGCAGAGCGTCGAGGAGTTCACCATCAACGGCTTCCCGGCGGCGACGACGACCGCCAAGGGCGAACAATGGACCTTCCGGCTGTTCGCGGTGCGCTTCGGCAGCGACGTCTACCGCTTCATCTTCGCCACGAAAATAATGACGCCGCAGACCGACGCCTCGTTCCGCGAAGCCGTCATGAGCTTCCGCCGCATGAGTCTGAAGGAAAGCCGAGAGGTCAAACCGCTGCGGGTGAAAATCGTCACGGTCGGCAAGAGCGATACCGCGACAAGCCTCGCGCATCGCATGCCGGTCGATCACGCCATCGATCGTTTCCGAGCACTCAACGGACTCGGCCAGCACGACACCGTCAAGCCGGGCGAGCTCGTCAAGCTGATCGACTGATCAGCTTTCGCCGGCTTCTGGATTGAGCGTGAATTCGCGCGGCACGTCCGGACCCCAGAGATAGAACGAATCCTCCGGCTTATGGTCGGCGGCAGGCCAGCGTTCTTCCTTCGGGATGTAGTCGATATCGCACGAATATTCCGAGAAGCTGCCCCACGGGTCCATGACGTAGTGGAAATAGTTGGAGCCGAGCACGTGGCGGCCGAGGCCCCAGCCCTTCTTCCAGCCCTTGTCGTGCATGCGCATGGCGCCGAGGCCGATGTCCTGCACGCTCGCGGTGTCCCAGCTGCAATGGTGGAAGCCGGCGCCGCTCGATTTCACCAGCGCCAGCAGGTGGTGATCACTGCCATGGATGCCGTGCATGAAGGCGACGATGTCGGAGGCGCGGTCGGACAGGCGCAGGCCGATCGTGCGCTCGTAGAACTTGATCGAAGCGTCGATGTCCTTGGTGAAGATGAGCACGTGCGACAGCCGGCGCGGCCGCACCGCCGGCGCCTTATCGCGGGTCGTCGCCGCGGCAACGCCGGGGCCGACGGTGATCCAGTCGCTCTTTGCTTTTTCGCGCGGGGACACCTTGGGCGCGACCTTCACCTCGATCAGCACGCCTTCGGGATTGCGGAACCAGAAGCCGTTCGACGCAAAGCCCGGCGGCGGATCGATGAGCTTGATGCCTTCCTTCTCAATGCGCGCCTTCAGCCGCGCAAAATCGTCGGGGTAGCAGCCGAACGACAGATGATGCAGCGCCTTTGTCTTGACGCCCTCCACCACCGAGCCCCAGCGATGATCATGGCCGAAGGTCTTGATCGCGAGCACGTTGCCGTCGCGCCGGACATCGAGGCCGAAGGTGCCGTAGAAGTCCTGCGCCACGGAAGCGTCGGGCACGGCGAGCACGAATTGGTCGAGCGAATGCACGCCGAGCGCATCGGTCTCGTTGGTCGGCGCGACATAGCCGCGAATGGCGGTCATTGTGGCTCCTTAAGCTCAATGCGGTGATTGAGCCGGGATATAGACCGTGCGGCGGCAACGGACAACCGTGGGCTTCGGCGGGCCGATGCCCAAGGAATCGGCAGATCAGGGCCGCAAGTAGACGTAGCCCTGCGCCTGCAACTCGGCGATGCGAACCACGCCGCCTTCATCGGCCTTGACGAAGCCGGGCAGCAGGTCGGCGAGCGTGATTTTCTGCGCCTTCATGGTGTTGCCGCAGGCGGTGAGCGCAAGGCCGCTCTTGCCGAAATCCTGTACATGCCGCGTCACCTCCGGCGACGCCGATGCATTCTGGAAAGCCTTCAGCGCGGGACCATGGACGACAAGCGCTATCGTGACTTTGTCGGAACCGCCGACGCCATCGTAGTGGTTGCGAATGTTGCCGAGCACGAACGCGACCTTGTCGAGATCGGACAGGTGATAGACGACTTTCGCCTTGTCGGGTGTCGCCGCGGAAGCGTTGCGCGCCGATGTCGCCGCCGCGAACAGGCCGCCGGTCGCCGCCAGCGCGGCGGTGAGAATGTTACGCCGATGCATCGCCATCTCCTTTACTTGTGCCGCATCGCGGCTAGTTCCTTGCGGTCAGCGACCAGCGAGCGGCAGTCCTCGAGGTCGGCGCGGTCGAGGCGAAACACCCTGTCGTCGGCGCCGCCCTCGAGCGCGAAGCCTTCATCGTCCGGCTTATTGTTCTGCCAGATCCTGATGCTCTCAAGGCGGATCAATGTCGAATTGTCGGCGTGCGCGAGCTCGACGGAAATACCGCCGCCGTCGCAATCGACGCCGCAGCCAAGATGCATCTTGTCAGCCGACATCTCGAAGGCAGAGGGATGACCGCAGTTGCCGCTGGAGTCAAAGTTGCCGCGGCGGTCCCGGAAATTGAGCCCGAGCCGGAACGAATAGTTCAGCGCCTTGTCCTCGGGCACCATCTCCGCCGTGACCAGAAGCTTCATCACGGTGACTTTCTGCAGCTTGCGGGCGGCCATGTGCGCTGCATCGTAACGGCGAACGAAGCAGGCATAGGATTTGCCCTGCGGCAGGAATTTTTCGGCGAACAGCCGCCGCGGATATTGATCGGACGTAGCGTTGTCGTCGGCTCGGGCGAATTGGGTGCCCGTCGCCAGGAGCGCAATCGCCGCCAGAGCCGCAATCGAATTCCGCCGCATCAAAACCCCCTCACCCGGCTCACATCGTCTGTGCGTCGTCGTCATCCTCGGGGATCATCGGCTTGCAGATCTCGAGGTCGACCCTTTCGAGCAGAAACGAGCGGTCATCCGGCCCGTTGATATTAACATCGCCGTCGCCTTTGGTCGCCCACAAGGCAAGCCGTTCGATGCGCACCAGGATCGCCTTGTCGGAATTGACCATTTTGATCGACAGGCCGCCGCCGTCGCAGTCGATACCGCAGCCGAGGGTCAATTTGCCGCCCTCCTCTTCGGCGGACGGATGACCGCACTCGCCGCCATTCGAGAACTCCTTGTCCGCGCCGCGAAGTTTGGCGCGCAGGCTAAAGGAGAAATTGAGCTGCTTGTCTTCGGGATCGGTCTGCGCGCTGACCAGAAGCTGCATCGCCGTAACCTGCTGTTCGGCATGCTTGGCAAGGTGCGCCGCGTTGTAGCGGCGGGCAAAGCAAGCGTAGGACTTGCCCTTCGCGGCGATACTGCCGGCGAGGAGACGCTGCGCGAATTGGTCGCTCGGCGTCTTGTTTGCCGCCTGTACGCTGTTGAGAGCCGAGAGCGAGATGAGCGCCGCAACAGCCGCGAACGAATACCACCGCACGGCAAACCCCCTTTGTCGGCCTTGAACCGTCCGGCGCGCTGGCGCGCCTTAAGATCCGGCCGCTTTGGGTTTGTCGCCATGACGCGGCCGCGGGTTCAAACCAAGGCACCTGTCGTCCCAAGCTCAAATGAGGCAGGCTATCCAGGGGTTAAGACTATGAGCGTTAGGCATCTGACGATCGCGGCTTGCCTTGTGGCGGCCATGGCGCTGCCGGCGTGGGCGCAAAGCGGCGGCAAGGAGTTGACGCACGAGCAGCTCAACGAGGCCTACCGTCTTTGCACGTTTCCGGTGCCGAATAGCGGCTTCTCCGTTCAGCACGTCAACGACGTGATCGCGGCCTGCACGAAGCTGGTCAACACCTCGGGCGGCAGCGCCGAAAACCGCGCGTTGGTGCATCTGCAGCGCGGCGCCATGTATCGCCGGCTCGGCAAGTTCGAGCTCGCCCTCGCCGACTTCACGATGTCGATCCATTACGATCCGAAGTCGGCCTATGCCTATACCGGCCGCGGCAATGCGCATCGCGGGCTGCACCAGGTCGACGAGGCGATCGCCGACCACACCAAGGCCATCGAGCTCGATCCGAATTATGCCGACGCCTACAACAACCGCGGCAATGCCTGGGACGACAAAGAGGACTACAAGCGCGCGGTGGCCGACTTCGATCAGGCCATCAAGCTCAACCCGCACTACGCCGGTGCCTACAACAACCGCGGCATTTCCAAGCTCAATCTCGGCGACAGCGCTGGCGCAATCGCCGACTACAGCGAGGCGATCAAGATCGACCCGCGTTACGCGGTCGCCTACTTCAATCGCGCCAACGCGGAAGCCGACAAGGGCGACAAGACAGCCGCCGCCAACGACTACCAGGCCGCGCTCAAGATCAATCCGAATTTCGGGCAGGCGGCCGATGCGCTCAAGGAATTAAGGGCAAAACGCTGATCCAGCGCCATCCGATCTGATCGAGACCCGTCGAGGGGCTGGCGCCGCTTCGATGTCCCGCTATGCTCTTGCCGCCTCAGCCGGGGGAGCATCATGAGAAAGCTCGCCGTCCTCGCAGCCCTGCTCGCCTTTACGGGCGCGGCCGCCGCTCAGGACTTTCCCACGCGCACGATGACCATGATCATCCCGTTCGCGGCAGGCGGGCCGACCGACCTGCTCGGCCGCCTTGTCGCGCAACGCATGAGCGAGATCCTCGGCCAGACCATCGTCGTCGAGAATGTCGGCGGCGCCGGCGGCATGGCCGGCTCGAAGCGCGTCGCCGACGCCAAGCCGGACGGCTACACGTTCGAGATCGGCACGGTCGGCACGCACGCCCAGAACCAATCGCTCTACGAGCATCCGCTCTACAACTCGGTGACCGACTTCACGCCGGTCGCCCTGATCGCCGAGGTGCCGATCGTCCTGATCGCGCGCAAGGACCTGCCGGTCGGCAATTTCAAGGAGTTCGTTGCTTACGCCAAGGCGAACCAGGACAAGATGCACTTCGGCTCCGGCGGCGCCGGCGCCGCCTCGCATCTCGGCTGCGTCGTGCTCAACAGCGCGATGGGAACGAACATCACGCACGTGCCCTACAAGGGCGGCGTCCTGGCGATGCAGGACGTGATCGCCGGACGCATGGATTTCGAATGCGAGATCATGACCACGGTGAAATCGCATATCGATGCCGGCGACGTGAAGGCGCTCGCGATCTTGAACGAGACGCGCTCGCCGGTCGAACCGAACCTGCCGACCGCCGTCGAGCAAGGCCTCGACGTCAAGGCCTATACGTGGAATGCCATGTTCCTGCCGAAGGGCGTGCAGCCGGCGATCGTCAGCAAGCTCAACAGCGCGGTGGTACAGGCAATGAAGACGCCGGCCGTGCGTGACCGGCTGCAAAGCTTCGGGGCGCAGATCGTGTCAGACGACCGCGCCACGCCGGATTATCTTGCCGGCTTCGTGAAGAGCGAGATCGCCAAATGGGAAGCGCCGATCAAGGCGAGCGGCGTCACGGTGAAGTGACGCCTATGCCTCGACGGTGACGGGCACGGCGTAAACGCAATTACGCCAGCCCGCGGCGGGCTGCACGTCATCCCTTTTGGACGTTGCGCGTGACATCAGCACCGCTGCTCCTGAACGCTCCGGCATCCATCGAATCGAGAATTTCTGCCAGGCCCAGCCGCGCTGCGGGGCAAGCTCGGCCACGCGCCATGTCGCCCCATTGTCGGCGGAGACCTCGACCTTGGCGACGCCGCCGTCGGCCCAGGCCCAGCCCCAGATGTCCGTCTCGCCCGCGAGCCGCGTCTCGGGCGCGGGCGACACGATCAGCGACTCCGGTGCGATCTCCCATACCGGCCTGACACCGTCAGCGAGCCGGTCGTTGTAGAGCTGCGTGGTGAACGGCCCGTCGGCACGCATCTCCGCCAGATGCAAGCGCGTCAGCCATTTGACGCAATTGGTGCCGTAGAAACCCGGCACGATCAGCCGCAGCGGAAAGCCATGCTCGGCGTCGAGCGGCTCGCCGTTCATTTCATAGGCGAGGAGCGCGCCGCCGGCATCGATGCGCGCCAGCGGGCAATCCTTCAGGTACGGATCGGAGCGAACACCCTCGTACTCGCCGCTGTCCGCGCCATAGGCCCACAGGAAACGCGCGCGCGGCGATACGCCGAGCGCGCCGAGCAGCGCCTTGAGATCGGCGCCGGCCCACACGACATTGCCGACACGGCGGGTGGCGATGGTCGGGTCCTGCGGATAGCCGGCGCACTGGTGGAAGGACTCGACCTCGACCTTCGGCAGGCTTCGGATGCCGTCGAGTCGAAACGAACGCGGCGTGTTCACCAGGCCGTCGAACGCAAGTGTCCATTGCTGCGGGTCGATCCGCGACACGCCGAAATGGCCGAGCACAAACAGATCGCGCTGCGCCGTGACGGCGTCGCTCATCTGATGCGGCAGCAAAGGCACCCGGCGGAACGTACGCGGCGGGTCCATGCGGATTTGTTCTGCGGAAATTTTTGACTCGGGCATGCGCCGTATGTTGTCCGCTCGTCCCCCCGAAAGCGGGAACCCAGAAAATTACTGGATTCCCGCTTGCGCGCGAAAACAAAAAGCCCGGCATCGCTGCCGGGCTTTTCCTATTCGTCGTTGGCCTTTCAGGCCGCCTCTTCCTCGGTGGCCGGTTCGGCCTCCGCCTCTTCGGTGGGCTTCGGACCGCGGCGCGGGCCCTTGGCGAGCGCAGCCTCGATCTCCTTGATCGCCTCGGTCTCGGTGATCTTCTGCACCGCAGAGATCTCGCGCGACAGGCGGTCGAGGGCGGCTTCGTAAAGCTGCCGCTCTGAGTACGACTGCTCCGGCTGGGTCTCCGACCGGTACAGGTCGCGGACCACCTCGGCGATGGCGACGATGTCGCCCGAGTTGATCTTGGCTTCGTATTCTTGCGCCCGGCGCGACCACATGGTGCGCTTGATGCGCGCGCGGCCCTTGAGCGTCTCGAGCGCACGCTTGACCAGCGGCGGCTCGGCCAACTTGCGCATGCCGACAGACGCGATCTTCGCGGTCGGGACGCGCAGCGTCATCTTGTCCTTGATGAAGTTGATGACGAAGAGCTCAAGCGTGGCCCCCGCGATCACCTGCTCCTCAATGGCCAGGATCTGGCCCACGCCGTGGGCCGGATAGACGATGAATTCGTTGGTCTTGAAGCCTTGACGTTGGGTAGTCTTCTTAGTGGCCATTCCGGGCACGACTCCTTCACCGCCACCCTTGCGGGCGACGGGCATTTTGGCTGCGGGAGCCCCATTGCGGACGGCGCCGCGCGGGGCATGCGAGGTCCGCCGGGCTTCGGCGGGCTTTTTGGAACTCCGGCCCATGCCGGCGGATCCTTTCTTTGATTTTTGACGCGTTTTTCCTGCCACTGCTTTACGCGTGGGTCGCACGCCCTCTTTTCCAGTGCCCTTGAGCTTTGCCGCGAAAAATAAGGCTCCCGAGAGGGGGAGCGCTTCCAGCGGCCGTTTCATCCATGATTTGTTCAATATAGCACATTTTTGGCCAAAATCAATGCTTTATGGCGACGCAAAAGCGCAATGCAGCGGTAAAACGTCTGCAATTTTGGCAGATCGGTTAATGCCGACCGATGCTCCCGCGCCGCTGAGGGAACGTCGGGCCCCTAGTCACCGGTTCCAGGGTTGGCCGAGAAATATTTCTCGAACTTGCCGGGCACCCCGTCGAATTCCTTGCCGTCAGCCGGGGCCTCTTTCTTGGTCGTGATGTTCGGCCAGGACTTGGCGTATTCGGTGTTCAATTGCAGCCATTTCTCCAGGCCCGGTTCGGTGTCCGGCTTGATGGCTTCGGCGGGGCATTCCGGCTCACAGACGCCGCAGTCAATGCATTCGTCCGGGTGGATGACGAGCATATTCTCGCCTTCGTAGAAGCAGTCGACCGGACACACCTCCACACAATCCAAGTATTTGCACTTGATGCAGTTTTCGACGACGACGTAGGTCATTCCGGACTCCGGCCGAAGGCAGCACGCGCTGCCTAACGTATCGATAAATAAGGCGCAAGCCGCTCCGCAACCTCCGGTTCCAGCTAATCCGCGTCGATTTTGCGCGGCGGGACCTTAGGCGAAGCCCCATCGCGATCGCAGGCCCGGAAGCCGGAACCCGTGGTCAATTCGCGGTAAAGCGTTCTTGCGGCCGGCGCCGCCCCGCGCCGGTCGCAAAAACCTTCGACCTTGAGCACCCGCACCGAGCGGTCGAGCGCCAGGGTCACCACGTCCCCCGAGCGTACGGCCTGGCTGTTCGAGGTGATTCGCTTGCCGTTGAGGCGGACATGGCCGGCATCGGCGAGGGCCGCCGCATCGCGCCGGGTGCGCACGATACGCGCGTGCCACAGCCACTTGTCGATGCGCTGGCGATCCAAGCCTAGGACGGCTCCTTCTGCTCGAGCTGCTGCTTCAGCGCGGCGAGCTTGGCAAAGGGCGAATTCGGGTCCGGTTCCTTGTTGCGACCGCCGCCGGAGCCGAAGGGCTTGGCGTAATACTGCGCGCGCTCGGCGCGGTCGACCTGGGCACCTTTGTCGCGCCGGCCACGCCCGCCGCCGCCCGGCCGCGCCATGGCGTCAACGCGCTGATCGCGGCGCTCAGCCTTTTCCTTGCGCTCACGGCGCTCCTGCCGGAATGCACGGTCGCGACGGTGGCGATCCTTGATGCGATCCTGCTGCGTCGGCTCGGCGGATTTTTCCGGCGCCGCGGTCGCGGCGTCCACCGCCACCGGTACGGCTTCGGGCGCTGCATCCGGCGTGACGGCGGGCCCGGCGGCCTGCTTGTGTTCGGGGCGCCGCGGACGGCGCGGCTTGTGTAGCCGGCGCTCGGCGCGACCGGCTGGACGCCAGACCTCGATAAACGCTTCTTCCGTGGTAGACACGGATGCCGGCGCGGCCTCGGCAGCCACTTCGGCAACCGGTGGCGAGTTGGCAGCAACCGGCTCGGCGGGTGAAGGTTCAGCCGGTGCCGGTGCAGGCGGTGCTTCGCCCGCCTGCGGCATCAATTCAGCGTCTGGCAACAGCGAGACCGAAGACTCGGGCGGCACGGCTTCCACCGGCCGCGGCGCCGGGCCGGCTTCGGCGGTTGACGGAGCCTCCGCCGCCGGCTTGGGCTTGCGGTCCATGCGATAACCGAGCGAGCGCAGGATCGACGCGAAGTCTTCGCCCGACGCGCCGGTCAGCGAAGTCATCGCGCCGGTTGTCGTGAAGGAGCGGCCGTCGAAGGCGCCGTCCGGCTTCGGTGTCACGCCTTCGCGCCACGACAGCGCCGGGCGGATCAGATCGGCCAATCGCTCCAGAATGTCGACGCGCACTGCGCGCTCGCCGCAGATGCGATAGCCAGCGGTGCGATAGAGCGCCTTCGGCGTGTCCTTGTTGACGGGGATCGAGGTGCGGCCGCTGGCCGCGAGATGCAGCAGGTCGTCGACACCTGTGTCGGGGCTCTCATGCTTGAGCGCCCAAAGCTGGGTCGCCAGCGCGCGCGGCGCTGGCTTGAGCAGGTTCGGCAGGTAGATGTGATAGGCGCCGAAGCGCACGCCGTATTTGCGCAAGATGGAGCGTGCCGGCTGGTCGAGGCCCTTGACCTCCTCCGACACGCGCTGGCGCTCGAGCACGCCAAGCGCTTCGACGAGCTGGAAGGCGACGCCGCGCGCCATGCCGGTCACGTCCTCGGCGGCGGCGAGCGAAAACAGAGGCGCAAGGACCTTCTCGATATGGGTCTTGAGCCAGAGATCGAGCCGCGTCTGCACGATATCGCGCGCGGGACCGGTCAGCTGCTCGTCGGCGATGATCCGCAGGCGCGGCCGCAGCGTGTCGTCGCCGGCAGCGAGCTTGCCGACCAGGTCGCCGTGCCAGCGCAACCCGCCGTCGCCGGCGAGCACGAACTGATCGTTCGGCGCCTGCGACAGGCGCGTGGCGCGCGCCTCGATCTCGCTCGCCAGCGCCTTCTGCGCGGCGGCGTTGAGGGTCTTGGCTTCGGAGCCTGCGGCGGAAGCGTCGGGTGCAAAGGTGAAACCGTCGAGGCGGCCGATCACGTGGCCTTCGACGGTCACTTCGCCGGTCTTGCCGATTTCGGTTTCCAAGGTCGTGTTCTCTCGGAGCCGCCGCATCAACACGCTGGTGCGGCGGTCGACGAAGCGTTCGGCCAGCCGTTCATGCAGCGCGTCGGATAGCTTGTCCTCCACCGATCGGGTGACCCCCTGCCAGTGCTCCGGATCGGCGAGCCAATCCGGGCGATTGGCAACGAAAGTCCACGTCCTGACATGCGCGATCCGATTGGAGAGGGTGTCGATGTCGCCGTCGGTTCGATCAGCTTGGGCAACCTGACGAGCGAACCAATCGACCGGGATATTACCCTCCCGCATCAGGAATCCATAGAGGGTGACCACCATTTCGGCATGCGTCGCCGGCGCGATTTTGCGGTAATCAGGAACCTGACACACATCCCATAGCCGTTCGATATCGGCCTGCTTGTGCACCTGCTTCTTCACCTCATCATCACGCGCCGCATGCTCCAGCACCAAAATATCTTCGCCGACCGGCGCGCGCGTCAGCCCCTGCTCGTTCGGCGTTGCCGCCAGCGACGCTTGCAGCGCGCCGATCGAAGAAAAATCTAGGGTCGAGTTGCGCCATTGCAGCATGCGCACCGGTTCGAAGGTGTGGCTCTCGAGCGCCTGCGCCAGTTCGGGCTCGAACGGATCGCAGCGTCCGGTCGTGCCGAACGTGCCGTCGCGCGTCGCGCGGCCGGCGCGGCCGGCGATCTGCGCGAGCTCGGCTGGATTGAGTTTCCGAAACTGATAACCGTCGAATTTGCGGTCGCTGGCGAAAGCGACGTGATCGACATCGAGATTGAGCCCCATGCCGATCGCGTCGGTCGCGACCATGTAATCGACGTCGCCAGACTGATAGAGCGCGACCTGCGCGTTGCGGGTGCGCGGGCTGAGCGCGCCGAGTACCACCGCGGCTCCGCCGCGTTGGCGGCGGATCAACTCGGCGATGGCGTAGACTTCCTCCGCCGAGAACGCGACGATGGCGGAGCGGGACGGTAGGCGCGTCAGCTTCTTGTCGCCGGCGAAGGTAAGCATCGACAGCCGTGGCCGGCTGATGATGTGCGCACCGGGGAGAAGCTTCTCCACCATCGGCCGCATGGTGGCCGCGCCCAGCACGAGGGTTTCATCGCGGGCGCGCCGGTTGAGCATCCGGTCGGTGAAGACGTGGCCACGATCAAGGTCGGCGCCGAGCTGGATCTCGTCGATGGCGAGGAACGCAACGTCGATATCGCGCGGCATGGCCTCAACGGTCGAGACCCAGTAGCGCGCATTGGACGGCTTGATCTTCTCCTCGCCGGTGATGAGGGCCACGCTGTCGACGCCCGCTCGGTCGGCGACCTTGTTGTAGACCTCGCGTGCCAGCAATCGCAGCGGCAGACCAATCATGCCCGAGGAGTGCGCCAGCATCCGCTCGATCGCGAGGTGGGTCTTGCCGGTGTTGGTGGGACCGAGCACGGCCGTCACGCCGGCGCCGCGGGCACGCGAGGCTCGGGTCGCCTGCGGAGAGAAACTTATGGCCATTACGCTTCCGAACTGGCGGCCGACAAGGCCCACCACGGCCCTTTCTGTATCACAATGCGACGCCCCGCACGCTCAAACAGCCCCGCGGTTAAGCCTTAGAACGAGTCTGGAACGAACCACGCCCGAATCACTGACTCCGAAGCTGTATAGATTCGTTCACGGCGACATCTGGCGAGCCAGCCTAGCACCACCACAAGATCGGGTACCTGTGCGGCGATTCAAGGGGCTTTTGAGGGCGGCAAACGTTAATAGCAGCGCGGACTCGTTTCCCGAAAAGAGTCAAGGCGACTTGCGGCCGTTGGCGGAGGCTTGGGCGGGGCCGGCGGCGCTCAAGAACTGACTTGCGGTCATGGCCGCTTCCCCGATCGGGGTCGGCCCCTGCACGCGGAACGGTACCACCATGCGGGTGCCGGCGATGGGCGCCAGCCACACCTCCATATCCTTCTGCTGCGAGAGATAGCGGATGGTTGCGCGCGACGGGATATAGCCGCTCACCGGCTTGAAATAGACCGCGCACACCACGACCGGTCCCGCGTAGCCCTTTTCCGCCTTCACAGTGTCCATGCGCTTGAACGCCAGCTTGAGCTCGTAGCGCAACCGGCCGTCGAAGATCTGCGTGGTGTGCTGGCAGGCCTCTGCCGCGAGCACATTGCCGCTGCCCGGCACCGGCAAAATCGAGGCAGTCATTGGATCGAACACGTTGTGCAGATCGCCTTCGTTGACCGGTACGCGCTCTTTGTCGTGGTCGACGGGCGGATCGGCTCGCGTGTCCTTCACGTCGCCCTTGTCGAGCGTGACGTGGACCTCATCCTTCTGTTTGCGGCTCTTGATGGTCGAGACGTAGGTCGCGCTCATCACTTTTCCTGACGCATAGGTGCCGACCACGGTGGTAGCACCCTCGCCTTCGGTGAGCACGCGCATCAAGCCGGTGGTGGCCCCGGTCGCCGACGCGCTGTAACGCGTTTCGCCGATCTCGATCGCCCAGCTGCCTTTGCCGATCGGGATGCCCGCCAGCGTGACGATGTAGTGCGCGTCAAGCTTGCTCTGCGCGTGGGCTGGAACCGCCGCGCAGACAACGGCAACCGCGAGCGCAATCCGCGTTGGACGAAATATTTGCCGCAAGGCCAGCACCGAACTCCATCCTTCCGCGCGCCGGCGCAGCGTCTGGTCCGCGGACGGGCGCGGTATTAACGGTAAGCGCGTCCCGTCCGGCAAGAGCTGCAAGGCCCAAAATGGCCCGCAGGAACGATGGCCGGCGCCGGCGGCCATCTGACGGCGCGGAATGCGTCGATTCTGTGGTGTTTCCATCGGCTTGACGCCTATCGGGCCACTCTCTATACGTCGCGCCGTCTTCCAAGACGTTTGAGCCGACCAGCGCCGTGTGGCGGCGCGATTTTTGAGGATTTTGCTATGTCCTGGCGTTGCGATCTGACCGGCAAGGGGCCGCTGGTCGGGCACAAAGTGAGCCACTCCAACATCAAGACGCTGCGGCGCTTCATGCCGAACCTGCGCAACGTGACGTTGATGTCCGACACGCTGAACCGAAAAGTGCGTGTGCGCGTCTCGGCCAATGCGCTCAAGTCGGTCGACCACCGCGGCGGGCTCGATGCCTTTCTGCTCAAGGCGAGCGACGAGGGTCTTGCGCCGAAGATGCGCGAACTCAAGCGTCAGATCATCAAGAAAAAAGAAGCGAAGGCGAGCTGAACTGAGACCCTTTCGCGCCTTTTTTGCTTCAGTGCCCGGCACCACGCCGGGCATTTTGCTTATTCGCCCACCAGCGCGAATTGCAGAAGCAGTGTGCGCTGGATTGGCGAGAAGTTGTCGTCGGACACCAGCGTCAAAATCGTCTCGCCCTGCGCATTCTTGTGAAGGCCTATGCCTTCCATGTTGTCGATCTGGTAGCCGAGGTCGGCGAAGAACAGTTGCGGGCCGTCGACCACGGCGCCTTCCTTGATTTCGTCGAGGTGGATGCGGCGGATGCGGATGGCGACGCCGCGCAGCAGCGAATAGCGACGCTCCAGCACCAGCAGATCGGCGGGTGGAAAAACAGCGCAGTCGCTGACGTCGAAATCGTCGCTGCGCTTCAGGGTGAACCGGTTGACTTGCGCGCCCTTGAGCACGAAGGAACGGTGATTGCCCGAGGCGTCGAGGCTGCGCTCGGTGATGGCGATCAGCGAGCCGGAAAGCGGTGCGCCCTTGGGCGGCGCCGCAAGACATTCGAGGCTCTTGTTGAAGGCAAAGGTCTTGAAGTCTTCGGGGACCGGGACGGGCTCGCCTTTTGCAGCGAAACCGTCGCGGCGAAAATCGAAGCGCACGATTTTCTCGACGCGTTCGATGCCGACATAGAGCATGCCGTCGACGCCTTGCGTCAGCGACTCGGTGTCGAACCAGTGGCGCGCGGCGAGGGGCTTGCCATCCTGGCCGAGCATCGGCGCCATCTCGGCGTCGGCAATGCCGTCGGGGCGGCCTTCGCGGTAGACGATGCGGCCGCGCAGCCAAGATCCGTGGTCGGTGAGCGACAGGAAGCGGGCGCCGCCCGGCTCCATGATGAGCGCGGAGATGCCACCGAAAGCCTGGTCGTTCGAGGTGAGGATAAGACCGCCGCGATATTCGAGCTGACCAAAGCGCGTCTTCGTTTCGTCGCGCGTGTCGAAAGCAGGGATCGGCGTCGCCTTGACAGTGATCCTCGTCGGCGCGCGGCTGTAGCGCAGCGCCTGCGCCACGCCGAACGAAGCGGCGACGATTGCAATCGAGGCAAATAGCGCAGCGAGCGAGCGGCGGCGTGCGAGCCTCAAGCCACCCGTCTCCGCATATGCGGTGAAGGCCGCGCGTCGGCCGTGGCGTGCTCCTCGAACAGCTCAGCAAGCTTCTCGGTCATGGCGCCGCCGAGCTCCTCGGCGTCGACAATGGTGACAGCACGGCGATAGTAGCGTGTCACGTCATGGCCGATGCCGATGGCGATCAATTCGACCGGCGAGCGGGTCTCGATCTCCTCGATCACCCAGCGCAGGTGACGCTCGAGATAGTTGCCGGGGTTGACCGAAAGCGTCGAATCGTCGACCGGCGCGCCGTCGGAGATCATCATCAGGATCTTGCGTTGCTCGGAACGCCCGAGCAGGCGCTTGTGCGCCCAATCGAGCGCCTCACCGTCGATGTTCTCCTTGAGCAGACCCTCGCGCATCATCAGGCCCAGATTCTTGCGCGCCCGTCGCCAGGGCGCGTCAGCCGACTTGTAGATGATGTGACGGAGGTCGTTGAGGCGGCCCGGATTGGCCGGCTTCCCGGCCGTGAGCCATTGCTCGCGCGATTGTCCGCCCTTCCAGGCGCGCGTGGTGAAGCCGAGAATCTCGACCTTGACGCCGCAGCGCTCGAGCGTGCGCGCAAGAATGTCGGCGCAGGTCGCGGCGACCGTGATCGGGCGGCCGCGCATCGAGCCGGAATTGTCGAGCAGCAGCGTTACCACCGTGTCGCGGAATTCGGTATCTTTTTCGGCCTTGAACGACAGTGGATGCAGCGGGTCGATGACGATGCGCGACAGCCGTGCCGGATCAAGCTGGCCCTCTTCGAGGTCGAACTCCCAGGATCGGTTCTGCTGCGCCATCAAACGGCGCTGCAGACGATTGGCGAGCCGCGCCACCACACCCTGGAGGTGAGAGAGCTGCTTGTCGAGATAGCCGCGCAGACGATCGAGCTCTTCCGGCTCGCACAAGTCTTCCGCGGCGATGGTCTCGTCAAACTTGGTAGTAAAGGCGCGATAGTCCGGGCCGCGCGGCTCGTTCGCGCCGAATTGGCTCGGCCGCTGCGGCTCGCCCGGCGTCTCGGCATCGCCCATGTCGGTGTCGTCGGCCATATCGGCGGTCGGCGCCTCGGCGGCCTCCGCCGCGGAGTCCGGCATGTCTTCGGCGGACATCTGCGTGTCCTCGACGCTCATGCGCTGGGTGTCGTCGGAGTCGGCGGCCTCGCCTTCTTCGCCTTGCTGCTGCTTACGCTGATCCTCGTCGCCCTCCTCTTCTTCATCTTCGGAATCGGAGGAGCGATCATCGCCCATTTCGAGCGCGTCGAGCAGATCGTGGACGACGTCGCCGAACTGCCGCTGATCCTCGAGCAGGTCCTCGAGACGGTCGAGGTCCTTGCCGGCGCGATCCTCGATCAGCGGGCGCCACAGGTCGACGAGCTTCTTGGCCGCCGGCGGCGGCGCCATGCCGGTCAAGCGCTCGCGCACCATCAGCGACAGCGCTTCTTCGATCGGCGCCTCGGACCGCTCGGAGATCTCGTCGAACTTGCTGCGATGGAGGCGGTCATCGAGCATGGCAGTGAGGTTCTTGGCGACACCATCCATTCGGCGCGCGCCGATTGCCTCGACGCGGGCCTGCTCGACTGCCTCGAACACGGCGCGCGCCTGCTGGCCCGCGGGCTGCAAGCGGCGGTGGATCGCTGCATCGTGGCAAGCGAGCCGCAGCGCGATCGAGTCGGCATTACCGCGCACGATCGCGACTTCGGCCTTGCCGAGTTTACGCGGCGGCTCGGGCAGCCGCACTTTGCCGCCCATCAGGCCCGGTCGTTCGGCGGCGAAGGAGACTTCAAGCTCCGACTTACGGGCAAGCGCGCGCAGGCAGCCGGTCACCGCCCGCTTGAACGGCTCGGTCGGCGATTCCTTTCCCGACGGCTTGGCCTTGATGTTCGACGCCATAAAGTCCGCCTTCGCGGATCGACAATCAGCTGAGCGCCACGTTCACCGAAGATTCCGGCAGTTCGACACCGAAGCAGCGCTGATAGAATTCAGCAACGATCGGCCGCTCGAGCTCGTCGCACTTGTTAAGGAAGGTGAGCCGGAAGGCAAAGCCGACATCGTTGAAAATCTCGGCGTTCTCCGCCCAGGTGATCACCGTCCGCGGGCTCATCACCGTCGAGATGTCGCCGTTCATGAAGGCGTTGCGCGTCAGATCGGCGACGCGGACCATCTTGCTGACGATGTCGCGGCCCTGCTCGTTGCGATAGTGCTTGGCTTTCGCCAGCACAATTTCGACCTCGTTGTCGTGCGGCAGATAGTTCAGCGTGGTGACGATCGACCAGCGGTCCATCTGGCCCTGATTGATCTGCTGCGTGCCGTGATAGAGGCCCGAGGTGTCGCCGAGGCCGACGGTGTTGGCGGTGGCAAACAAGCGGAAGCATGGATGCGGCTTGATCACCTTGCTCTGGTCGAGCAGCGTCAGGCGGCCGGAGGCTTCCAGCACGCGCTGGATGACGAACATGACGTCCGGGCGGCCGGCGTCGTACTCGTCGAAGCAGAGCGCGACATTGTTCTGCAAAGCCCATGGCAGGATGCCTTCACGGAATTCGGTGACCTGCTGGCCTTCCTTGATGACGATCGCGTCCTTGCCGATGAGGTCGATACGGCTGATGTGGCTGTCGAGGTTGACGCGCACGCAGGGCCAGTTGAGCCGCGCCGCAACCTGTTCGATGTGGGTCGACTTGCCGGTGCCGTGATAGCCGGTGACCATCACGCGGCGGTTCTTGGCAAAGCCGGCGAGGATGGCGAGCGTCGTCGGTCGGTCGAAGCGATAATCCGCATCGATGTCCGGAACATGCTCGTCGGCCTTGGAATAGGCCGGAACTTCCAGATCGCTGTCGATGCCGAAAACCTGCCGGACCGACACCTTCATGTCCGGCATTGGGGCTGCTTCTTGAACTGCGGCAGTCATTGATCCTCCGTGGCTTCAGAACGCCCGAAGCCCTCAAATACGCACCCGACGCGTTACGGTCCGGCTGATCGCACAAACTTAGCAGACGGTGCCGGGGCAAAAAACCCGTGGGCCGCGAATAGCCCCATCAATGTTTTCAATGAGATAGGCATTATCAGACCATCGCGAAAGGCAGGGCTGGAATGCCGCGGCAATTATTTTCGGCGCGTCAGTTGGCGGCTTTTGCTTCAGGAAACCGCCATACGCCATTCACGATTTCATCGCGCGGGCGATAGATGCGCATCATGTAGCCCCAGCCGCTTGAGATCGGCAGGCAGTTTGGCGCCGCGCCGTCGCAGCCGCCGAATTGGACAACGGTTGAGCCGTCGGCGCTTTTCTTTGCGCTGACGCTGTTGACCGATGACGCGCCGCCACCCTTACCGTCATAGACGGTGACTGACCAGAAGCCGTTGACCGGGATCTTCGCCGGCACGCTCAGCTTGTAGACCGTGCTGCCATCGTTACGGCTCGGCGTGATCGTGAACGCCGTCGCGTCCTTGTCGGGATAGCTGCCCCACGCCACCGCAGTACCGATCAGATGCCGCACGGCATTGGCGTGAAACCGGCTGCCGAAGGCGTTGTGCAAATCGGGCAGCGTGCCGTTCAGCGCCATGATCATGTCGCGCACTTTCTTGTGGCTGACGGAATCCCAGTTGAACACTTCGAAGCGGCCGGGGCCCTTGGCCTGGATCACCCGGACCGCATCCTGAAGAGCGCGCGCCTGCTCGATGTCCTTCGGGTCGGAGACGTCGACGCCGATGCGCAGCGAAATGAAAACATAGCGCGTGCCGATCTCCGATTTGCCGAAGGTGTAGTGACCGGGGCCGTAGTCGACCGAGTAGACGTAATGGTCCTCGGTGATCTCCATCAGCGACATGAAGCGCTTGCCGGCCTTCGGCAGCAGGATGCGAACCGGACCGGCATCGAGGTCGAACACGGAGTCCGAATGCAGCACGTCGTGGTTGGCCCAAGGGCCGCTATCGAGGTCCCTGACGTTTACGAATTTGCCGAAACCGCCGAGCTTCACGATGCGGGCGAACTGCATATCGGTCTCGGCGCGGTCGAAATTGTCGACGGTCACTGGAACGGTCTTGCCGGGAGTCGCAGCATCCTGCGCATGAACGGCGGCCGACAGGCAGATGGCGGCTGTCGCCGCGAACACGCGCTTGTGCATGGCTGACCCCCTAGCCGGCCAGCAACATTAGACGCCGTTCATTGCGGCATCACAAGCCGCGTCGCGCGCTCAGCCGAAGCCGACTGATTTGAGGTAGTTGTACGACTGGATGATCTCGACCAAGCGGTCCTCGGTCGAACGGTCGCCGCCATTGGCGTCGGGATGGTGGCGCTTCACCAGTTCCTTGAAGCGCATCTTCACCTGCTGACGCGAGGCACCGGGCTCGAGCCCGAGCGTGTCGAGCGCCTTGCGCTCGGCATTGCGCACCGGCCGCGCCGCCTCGGCGCGAGCCTGCTGCTCGGCTTTCACGCCTTCGCCGAAGAAGCCGAACGGATCGCCGCGGTCGCCAAAGGTCGAGAAGTCGGGCCGCACGCTGCCCTTGCCGGTGCCCATCTTCCAGGTCGGGCGGTGGCCGGTGAGCGCGTCCTTCTGATACGCCATCACCGCGGCGTCGCTCATGCCCTTAAAGAAATTGTAGTTCTGATTGTACTGGCGCACGTGGTCGAGGCAGAAGCGCCAATACGCCTTGTCCTCGCCGCGGCCCTTCGGCGCGCGATGGCTCGCTTTCTCGGTGCAGCCCGCCCATTGGCATTTCGGACCGTCGGCCTTGGCGCGGCGGTCCTTGTCCGGCTTGACGCGGACCTTGTCGAACAGGGGCGAGTCGAATTTCATGACCGAACACTATGCGCCGCGAGCGATGACGCGTTCAAGACTTGACAGCGCGCGACGCAACCCAATTCCGCCACGAAGCAGCCATTGACCGGCACCATGCCGATCCTTAATTCGGAGGTATGCGCACTGTCGATATGATCACAAAGAAGTTGACCGAGGCTTTCGCGCCGCAAAGCCTCAAAGTGCTCGATGAATCGCATCAGCACGAAGGCCATGCCGGATATCGGCCGGGCGGGCAATCGCATTTCCGCATTTATATCGTGTCGGACAGCTTCAAAGGGAAGACCCGGTTGGAACGCCACCGCCTGATTAACGGCATTTTGGCCGGCGAATTGTCAGACGGCGTCCATGCGCTCGCGATCCACGCCGCGGCGCCCGGCGAAGGCCTCTGACTACTTCGCCTTCGCCAGAGCGGGCTTCGGCAGCGGCTGGATGCGCAGTGCGGTGATGCGATTGCGCGCCTTACGCAGCACGCGGAAGCGGAACCCGTGGAAGGTGAAGTTCTGCCCGACCTCGGGGATCGAGCGCGCCTCGTGAATGACGAGGCCGGCGATCGTCGTCGCCTCCTCGTCCGGCAGGTTCCAATCCATGACACGGTTCAGATCGCGGATCGACACCGCGCCATCGACATTCACCGAGCCGTCGGGCTGGCGGCGCACGCCCGGCATGGCGACGTCGTGCTCGTCGGTCATGTCGCCGACGATTTCTTCCAAGATATCTTCGAGCGTAACGAGACCTTCAACCTCGCCGTATTCGTCGACCACGAGCGCGAACGGTGTCTTGCGCCGGCGGAAAGCCTTAAGCTGCTCCGAGACCGGCCGCATGTCAGGCACGAACCACGGCGCCATCATCAGCGCCGCGACGTCAATCTTGCCGGGGTCGCCGTCGACCGCGTGCAGCGCGCGCAACAGATCCTTCACATGCAGGATGCCGACGATGTTCTCCTGATTGCCGCGCCACAGCGGAATGCGCGTCACCGGCGACGCGATGACCGCATTCACGATGTCCTCGGGCGGATCGTCGGCGTTGATGCTGATCATGTTGGTGCGGTGGACCATAACGTCCGACACGACCAGGTCACGCAATTCGAGCACCCCGCCGAACATGTCGCGGTCGTGTTTCTCGACGTCGCCCTCGCGATGGAAGAGGTCGATAGCGCCGCGCAGGCGCTCGTGCGCCGTCAGCACGTCGTGGTCCTCGCCGAGTTTCATACCTATACCTTCGAGCATCCAGCGCACCAGCGTTTCAATGCCGATCAGGATCGGACCGAGCAGCCTGACGAAGAATCTCATCGGCCTCGCGACGAGCAGCGCGATGCGATCGGGTGCGTTAAAGGCGGCGGTCTTCGGCAGCACTTCGGAGAAGACGACGATGATCGCCGTCATCACGATCGTGGCGTAAAGGACGCCGGCCGAGCCGAACCAGACGAGCAGAATACCGGTCGCGAGCGCGGACGCCGCGATGTTAACGGCGTTGTTGCCGAGCAGCAGCGCGCCGATCAGGCGCTCGCGGTTTGCCAGCAGGCGGTTGACGATTGCCGCGCGTTTGTTGCCGTGCTTTTCCAGCCGCGCCATGCTGGCGCGCGACGACGCCGTGAGCGCAGTCTCGCTGCCGGCGAAAAACGCCGACAGCAGCAGGCAGATCAACACGACAACGAGAGAGAGCCAGTCGTTCGCGGTCATCGATCCCGTTCGGCGAGAAAAGCCCGCACTTCGGACGCATCGACGTCATTGGCGATGAACGCGCGGCCGATGCCGCGCACCAGAATGAAGGTGAGCTTGCCTCGTTTCACTTTCTTGTCCTGAGCAATCAGGTCCATTAACTCATCGGTGCCCGGCGCGCCGCCGGAAATATCCTTGACATGGGTGGGCAGACCGACCGACGCAAGGTGCGAGCGCGCGCGATCGGCTTCGGCGGCCGGGATCAAGCCCTTTCGCGCCGAGAAGGCGAAAGCCTGCACCATGCCGAGCGCAATTGCCTCGCCATGCAGCAGACGGTCGGAGAAGCCGCAGGCGGCTTCGAGCGCATGACCGAAGGTGTGGCCGAGATTGAGCAAAGCGCGCTCGCCGGTTTCGCGCTCGTCGCGCGAGACGATGCCCGCCTTGGCACGGCAGCACACCGCGATCGCGTGCTCGCGCGCCGGGCCGCCGACGAAAATGTCCTGCCAGTTTTTCTCAAGCCAGGTGAAGAAGGCAGCGTCACCGAGCAGCCCGTATTTGGCTACCTCGGCATAGCCGGCACGGAACTGCCGCTTCGGTAATGTGTCGAGCAGTGCCGTATCGGCGACAACCATCACCGGCTGATGAAAGGCGCCGACGAGATTCTTGCCATGGCGCGAATTGATGCCGGTCTTGCCGCCGACCGAGGAGTCGACCTGCGCCAGGAGAGTCGTCGGGACCTGAACGTAATCGAGACCGCGTCGCACACTCGCCGCCGCGAATCCGGCAAGATCGCCAATCACGCCGCCACCGAGGGCGACGACGAGATCGCCGCGCTCGATGCGGGCGGCAATGATCGCCTCGCAGACTTTCTCGTAGGTCGCGTAGCTCTTCGAGCCCTCGCCTTCGGCAACCGCAATGCGCGTCGACTCGATGCCGGCGCTCTTGAGCGCGCTTTCGGCGGCGGCGAGATGATGACGTGCGACCGTGTTGTCAGTCACCAGCGCGACGCGCGCGCCCGCGCGCAGCGCCTTGATGCGCTGGCCGAGGCTCGCCAGCACGTTGCGACCGATTACGATATCGTAGGCACGCACACCGAGCGCGACCTGCACTACCGTCGGTTCGCCCGGACGCAGCGGCGCGGTCACAGCGGCTTCTCCGTGCCGGCCTGCAATTTGAGGTGCTTCGGAATTTCGCCAAGGATCTCGTCGACGATGGTGTCGTGCGGCTCATCGCGAGATTGCACGGTGATGTCGGCCTGCGCATAGACCGGCTCTCGCGCCGGCAAAAGGTCTTTAATCTTCTCCGCGAGCGGCCGGTCGTTGCGGCGCTTGGTGCGCTTCATCAGCACGTCGAGATCGGCCTTGAGCCAGACGGAGATGCCCTTGATCTGGATGAGATCGCGGGTGCGCTGGTCCATGATCGCACCGCCGCCGGTCGCCAGCACCTGTGGGCCGTTGTCGAGCAGTCGCGCGATGACGCGCGCCTCGCCGGCGCGGAAATAGGGCTCGCCATGCTTCTCGAAAATCTCCGGGATGGCCATGCCGGCCGCGCTCTCGATCTCGGTATCGGCATCGACAAAGGGAATCCCGAGCCGGGTTGCAAGCCGCCGCCCGATCGAGGACTTGCCGGCGCCCATCATGCCGACGAGCACGATCGACCGCCGGCCGAGCGCATCGACGATTGCGCGCTCCGCCTCGGTCGCCGCCGGTTTTTGAATGGCCGTGTGAGCCATGCTAGATTCCTTAATAACGCCAGTTCCATACACCAGAATCGGGCCGGCCGCGAAGGCAGGCCTTGTCATCGGGTAAGGAACATGATGGTTCACCCGCAAAAGCAGCCCGATTCGGGGTCGCCGACGGTTGCAGGGATTCGAAGATGCCGAGCCTTTTCCGATTCCTTGTCGTTGTCGGCCTCATCTGCGGGGCGGCCTACGTCACCGTCTTCGCGCTCGCCAACTTCGTCAAATATCAGCCGCGAGAGATCATTGTGACGGTGCCGCAGGACAAATTCATCAAGCACTGATGAGCGGCCGGACCGCAGCAAGCGACGATCGCCTGGTCGAATTGTTTCTCGACATGCAGGCGGCCGAACGCGGCGCCGGCGAGAACACCCTGACCGCTTATCGCAACGACCTTGCCGACTTGACCGCGCACCTGCGCGCGACCGGCCGCACGATCGGGGATGCCGGCACCGACGATCTGCGTGAGTTCCTCGTGGGGCTCGCCGACCGCGGCTTCAAGCCGTCATCGGTTGCGCGGCGGCTGTCGGCGGCGCGACAGTTCTTTCGCTTCCTCTACGCCGAAGGAAAACGCAGCGACGATCCGGCGGCGGTGCTTGAAGGACCAAGGCGCGGACGGATCTTGCCGAAGGTGCTGTCGATTGCCGAAGTCGACAAGCTTCTGAGCGAGGCGCGCGGCGAAGCCGAGGATGCGAAACAGGCGGCGGCCCCACGCCTGCGTGCGGCGCGTTTGCTGTGTCTTCTCGAGACCGTCTACGCCACGGGCTTGCGTGTATCCGAATTGGTGGCGCTGCCCACGTCGGCGGCGCGCCGCGACCAGCGCATGCTTGTGGTGCGCGGCAAAGGCGGCAAGGAGCGGCTGGTGCCGCTCAACGACGCCGCCAAGCGCGCTATGGCCGACTACCTTGCCTTGCGCGCCGAGACTGAGAGCAAGACGCAATCGAAATGGCTGTTCCCGTCATTCGGCGAGTCCGGGCATCTGACGCGCCAGCATTTTGCCCGCGAGCTCAAGGCGCTCGCCGCGCGCTGCGGCATTGCGGGTGAGCGGTTATCGCCGCACGTCCTGCGCCACGCCTTCGCCAGCCACCTCCTGCACAACGGCGCCGACCTGCGCGTTGTGCAGACGCTGCTCGGCCACGCCGACATCTCGACGACCCAGATTTATACCCACGTGCTGGAAGACCGGCTGAAAGCGCTGGTGCGCGACCTGCACCCAATGGGCGAGAGCTAACGAAAAAGCAGCGTATAAGCCCTATTAACCCGATTGCTTGACTTAGAGGCTCACCCCAAGTCACTTGCCTCCCGAATTACCGCTCGGAACCTTGATGCGCACTTACCTCGATTTCGAAAAGCCGGTGGCCGAACTGGAGGCCAAGGTCGAGGAACTGCGCGCGCTTGGCGCGACCGGCGATTCCGTCGCCATTGGCGAGGAAGTCGGCCGGCTCGAGACCAAGGCCGCGGAGGCGCTCAAGGAGCTGTACGCCGAATTGTCGCCCTGGCAGAAGACACAGGTCGCGCGGCATCCGGAGCGTCCGCACGCGGTCGACTACATCGGCCAGTTGATCACCGACTTTGTGCCGCTCGCCGGCGACCGCAAGTTCGGCGATGATGAAGCGATCGTCGGCGGCTTCGGCCGCTTCCAGGGCGACAGCGTCTGCGTGCTCGGTCATGAGAAGGGCTCTGACACCGAGAGCCGCCTCAAGCACAATTTCGGCATGGCGCGGCCCGAGGGCTACCGTAAGGCGGTGCGGCTGATGGAGATGGCCGATCATTTCGGCATCCCGGTCATATCGCTGGTCGACACGGCCGGCGCCTATCCCGGCATCGGCGCTGAAGAGCGCGGGCAGGCCGAGGCGATCGCGCGTTCGACCGAGACCTGTCTCGGCCTCAGCACACCCAATGTGGCGCTTATCGTCGGCGAAGGCGGCTCGGGCGGTGCGATCGCCATTGCCACCGCCAACCGCGTGCTAATGCTCGAGCACGCCATTTACAGCGTGATCTCGCCCGAAGGCGCCGCCTCGATCCTGTGGCGCGACACGGCGAAAGCGCAGGAGGCCGCGACCAGCATGAAGATCACCGCCCAGGACATGGTCCGATTTGGCGTGATCGACGGCATCATTCCAGAGCCGACCGGTGGCGCGCACCGCGACCCCCGGGCAGCAATCGCTTCGGCCGGCGAGGCCATTGGCAAGGCGCTTTCGGAACTCAAGGCTCTGTCCCGCGACGCCGTCCGCAAGCAAAGGCGCGACAAATTCCTAGCTATGGGGCGAGCCGGTAGCCTTCCGCCAGGCTGAAGAGACGGTGGCCACGAGACATTTACCCTCACTTTACCATAGGCTTAGCGGTAGCCTAGGGTCGCGTGGTTTGCCTTGCGCATGCCACATCTTTTATGGATAACGATTATTGAATGAGGGCCCGCCTCTTCGGGGAGTACGGCGTTTGAGCAAACCCGTGGTTCGCGCGCTGCTGACATCAGCAGCACTGGTAACTGCCGTTGCCCTTGCCGGCTGCAATACCAATGACGTTATCCCCGACGGCCGCGCCCAAGCGCCGCTGTCGCCGAAGACGCTCGCGCTGATCTCCGAAAAGAACATGGATGCGCAATCGCCCATCCTCGTCCGCATCTTCAAGGAGGAAGCGGAAATGGAGGTGTGGAAGCAGACGCGCGACGGCAAGTACGACCTGCTGAAGACCTATCCGATCTGCAAGTGGTCCGGCGATCTCGGCCCGAAGAAAAAGGAAGGCGACCGTCAGGCGCCCGAAGGCTTCTATACGATCACACCGGCGCAGATGAATCCGAATTCCAATTACTACCTCGCCTTCAACACCGGTTTCCCCAACGCCTATGACCGTTCGCACGGCTATTCCGGCTCGGAACTGATGGTGCATGGCGACTGCTCGTCGCGCGGCTGCTACGCGATGACCGACGAGCAGATCCTCGAGATCTACGCGCTGGCGCGCGAGTCGTTCTTCGGCGGTCAAAGCTCGTTCCAGTTCGAGGCCTTCCCCTTCCGCATGACCGCAATGAACATGGCCAAGCATCGCAGCAACCCGAACTTCGCGTTCTGGAAGATGCTGAAGGAAGGCTACGACGATTTCGAAGCGACGCGGCAGGAGCCGAAGGTCGCGGTCTGCGAGAAGCGTTACGTCTTCGACGCGACGACCCGCGACGGCAAGCCGCTGCGCTCCAATCCGAGCGGCGCCTGCACCCCGCACCAGATCGATCCGCAGATCGCTTTGGCGGTGACCGAGTATCGCCACGAGGAACAGACCAAACTTGCGAGCTACATTTCGCGCAACGTCACGATGGCCGCTCCGCATGAAGGCGATGGCGGCATGAATCCCGTATTCATGGCGCAGCTGTCGCATCCCAGCGTCGACAATAGCGGCCGCTATTCGGTCGCGAGCGCTAGCGGTTCGTTTGACGCTTCGCAGATGCCCGGCGCGCTGCCGCACGTGCCCAATCCACCCGGCACGACGATCCCGAAAGTCGGCGTCGCGAAGAAGGCAACGCCTGCGCCGGTGGCGGAGCCGGAGCCCGCGAGCGAGCCCGCGCCGGCCAACGAGGTCGCACCTGCTAGCCAGCCGGTGATGATGGCAAGCGTGCGCATGCCGACGCCAGCGCCGCTGCCGAAGGAAGGCCAGGCGCCGCAGCAGGAGAAGCAGAATAATTTCGCTTCGATGTTCGGCAACCTCTTCAAACCAAAATCGCAGCCGCAACCGCAGCCCGAGCCGACGCAGGTCGCGGCTGCACCGGAGCCTACGCCGCCGAGCGAGCCGGTCGTCTTGCGCGGTTCGACCAAGGGCGTGAACACGGAAATGGCGGCAAAGCCGAAACAGGCTGAGAGGACCAGCATTGCGACGGCAGGCCCTGTCGCGCTG